>Ga0233432_10003475_pt1 | contig 14236 bp, 9 predicted proteins | sample SI_122_August201_6_FD_179870 | JGI IMG/M metagenome (GOLD analysis project Ga0233432, IMG submission 179870) | Seawater microbial communities from Saanich Inlet, British Columbia, Canada - SI_122_August2016_10_MG | ecosystem: Environmental > Aquatic > Marine > Inlet | place: Canada: British...
TAAGGAAGAAGTCCTCGACCGAGGCTTTGTTCTCGACGACGCGACCTGCCCCCTCGTTCAACACGTCCACCGCACCATCAAGCGTTACGTTAAGAATGGGTTTTTTCCCGTGGTCATCGGAGAGGAAAAACATGTTGAGGTTCGTGGAATTGTGGGTGACTTGGAAGAGTACCTCGTCGTCACCGACGCTTCAGACATCGACCAGCTTCCTCCTGAAAAGCGCAAACGTCTCGGGATCGTCTCCCAGACAACCCAAAACCATGCCCGAGTTGGAGTCGTCGCCAAGGCCATCCAAGATCGGGATGACGTTGAGGAAACCCAGTTTATGAACACCGTCTGCAAACCCACTCGCCTTCGTCAGGAAGCCGTTCAGGAACTGACCGATGAAGTCGACATCATGATTGTCGTTGGAGGAAAGAACAGCAGCAACACCCGCAAACTCAAACTCCTCGGCGATTCAAAGGGCATCGCCTCTTACCACATTGAATCCCCGGATGAACTCGATTATAAATGGTTTGAAGGAAAAGAGCATGTCGGCATCACAGCAGGAACTTCCACTCCCTTTTTTGTCATCGACAGTGTCCACGAAGAGATTCTGAAGATCTCACGACAAGTATCTTAAAATAAACTTCTGAAGAGCTTCAGTCTCTCCAGAAAAAATATCCCTAAGTCCAGACTTAAGCTGAGATCAAGCGCGTCTCAACTATCTCTCCAGAAACTCGACTAAAGAGAGTAACCCCATCTGGATCGGCCCGATTTTATCTGAATCATCTCACGCAGTCTGAGTCGATGGTGATGGGCAAGATCTTGCCGTCCTCGGCATATTCAGTCTTACTTATCCAAAAGTCGCGAAAAAAACGATTGTTTGAAAACGCCATCTCACAGTAGGTGAAGTACCATTGGTCATTCCACTGAAAATGGTTACCATGGCGCCCTTGCGTTGGTCCCTGAGGCCAAGATCTCTCAACAAAGCGTTTTTCCATTTTATTCGAATCAATGATGGTGCCCTGACACTCATAAACACCAAACAGAGAGTCTGACATGGCGTAGTAACTTCCCCAAGAGAGATAGTAGATGTCGCCCCGTTTGTGAAGAGAAACCTTATCGTCAGTCTTTCCTTTACCGTAAGGGCCTTCGGGATTCCTTATCTCAAGTCGATGTGGTTCGCCCTGGATTGACATCATATCTTCTGACATTTTAGCAATGTAGTAATCCCAAACTCCAAATGCTATGTAAACAGACCCGTCGTCGTCTTTGAAAAAACAAGGATCATAGACATCCGTCTCGGCACAATCAGCTTCCAACAGAGGCTTCCCAAGTGGGTCTCTCCACGGCCCTCCAGGATTATCGCTCACCACCATTCCGATACGGGCACCATCTCCGTCGCGATTCATATCTGAAAGAGCCCAGTAATACTTGCCATTTTTTTCAACGGCATCGGTCGCCCAACATGCATCCGATGGTTTTTTGATATAAATTTCTTCGGGCTTAAGAGTTGACTCATGCTTCCAATTGAGCAGGTCATCGGAGGACCAAACCCACCAATCTTTCATCACAAATTTGGTGTTGTCGATCGAGTCGTCGTGAGAGGCATACAGGTAAGCCCGATTATTAAAGATGTGAATGTGAGGGTCGTTGACTCCTCTGCCAATAATATTAATCGCTTCGTTCTTCATAAATCTTATCTTAAACGTGCTCTCATCGTCTCATATTTACTGACCTAGCCATGATTCTAGTAGATAAGTTGGCCTTTAGAACCCCAATCAAAAGGCTAACTTCTCTACCTCTCTGTGGTTTTTGACACCTGAGAAGCCCTGGAAGGCAAAAGGTCTGATCTCCCTAGGGAAATCATCGATAGAGCCGAAGGGCTTTCTGAATCCCAGAATTAGCCCGAAGCTAGACCAGAATTGCTGACGAATTCACTCTTCCCCTAGAGTGCTCTCAGGCTTTCGCTCACAAATCTTGTCGACCAAAGAAAAAAAAATCACCCCTTTCATGGCCCAATACCTTGGGGTCAAGGAGCAACACCCCAACAAACTTCTCCTCTTCCGCATGGGAGATTTTTACGAGGTGTTCAACGAGGACGCCAAAACGGCCTCCACCATCCTCGGCATCACCCTCACAGCAAGAGGTTCCAAGGGCGATAACCCAACCCCCATGGCGGGCATCCCCCACCATGCATTGGGAGATTACCTCCCAAAACTGATCCAAGCTGGCGTGAAAGTCGCCATCTGTGATCAAGTCGAAGATCCAGCTCTGGCCAAAGGCATTGTGAAGCGAGAAGTCGTGAGGGTCGTCACCAGCGGAACCCTCACCGAGGACTCCCTCCTCCAGCCAGGTCGCAACAACTTCCTGATGGCCCTCTGCGAAGAAAAAGAGATGATCCTCCTTGCCTACCTCGACTACTCAACGGGAGAGATCTTCGTTCGTTCCACCCCCAAGGGCCGAGCTCTAGATGTCATAGGAACCGTGAACCCCGACGAGCTGGTCGTCCCTCAAAGTTTTACCTCAAGAGAACTCTGCGCTCAACTCCGCAACTCCCTCAACACCAATCTTAGCCCCGTCGACGAATGGAACTTCAACGCCAAAACTGGAGCTGAGAAAGTCGAACGGGTTTACGGAGTCCAACACGTTGCTGGGATTGGCCTCGAACCCAACTCCCCCCTGATTCGTCCCCTCGGTGCCCTCTTGGATTACCTCTCCAGCACCCAGATGACCACTGAACTCCACCTTCGTAAAGTCCAAACGGTCATGGAGGAAGGCCACATGGTGATGGACCGACAGTCATGCCGAAATCTCGAAATTTTCCAAAATCAGAGAGACGGAGGAATTCAAGGAACGCTTTTCGAGGCCCTCAACGCGACCGTAACCCCCATGGGTGCCCGGCGCCTCTCGGCCTGGATGTCTCAACCCCTCATGAACAAGGAAGCTCTCACAGAACGCCAAGACTGTGTCGAATCCTTTTCAGGCGATTTCGACCTCGACACCTTCCGTGATGACCTCTCCAAAGTTCGCGACCTCGAACGTCCTCTAGGAAGGGTCCGTTGTGGCCGCTACGGACCAAGAGACCTGCGGAGTCTGGGCCAAAGCCTATCGGCCCTGCCCGCTCTCAACGCTCAACTTGAGGAAAAGCCCATTCTGGCCAAGAGAAAACAGCCCGAACTCCCCCAGCTATGCCTCGACCTCCTCTCCACCCTCCGTGAAGAACTTCCTGCTATCACTGGGGCTGGGGATATGATCCAACCCGGTATCGACGAGGACCTCGACAATTGGGTATCCATTCGCGATGGAGGGAAAAGCTATCTCAACGAACTTCAAGAACGCCTGAAAGATGAACTTGAGCTTCCTGGGCTCAAAGTTCGCCACAACAAGGTTTTCGGTTATTACATTGAGGTCCCCAAAGCTCAGTCCGCCCGTGTGCCCGATCATTTCGTTCGCAAACAAACTCTCGTAAATGCCGAGAGGTACATCATCTCAGAGCTGAAGGAATACGAGGATAAAATTTTCCAGGCCCATGACCAAGTTCAGGCGATTGAACTTCGCCTTCTAGATGAACTGCGGCAGAAAGTCCTCGAAGATCGGGAGCCCATCATGGCCACAGCTGTCGGCCTATCTGAACTCGACGTTCTGGCTGGATTCTCCCATCTCTCTAGTCGGCATGACTATGTTCGCCCCAAAGTCTCAGACCACCCCTGCTTGAGCCTCAAAGGCTCGCGGCATCCCGTCGTAGAGAGAATTCTTGGCATCGGAGAATTCTGCCCAAACGATCTCGCCCTCGAAGAAGAAGGGACCCGAATGATTCTCCTCACCGGACCCAACATGGCCGGAAAATCCACCTACATCCGTCAGGTTGGCCTCATACAGATCATGGCCCAACTCGGATCTGACGTCCCAGCAAGCGATGCTGAATTAGGATTGGTCGACCGGGTCTTCACTCGTGTCGGAGCCGGAGACGACCTGAGCTCCGGTCGCTCCACCTTTATGGTTGAAATGAACGAAACCGCCAACATTCTCCACAATGCCACGCGCAGGTCTCTGGTCATCCTAGATGAAGTGGGAAGAGGAACCAGCACCCTCGATGGTCTGAGCCTAGCTTGGGCCATCACCGAAGATCTCCATGGTCGTGGAGACGATGCGCCACTGAGCCTCTTCGCCACTCACTATCACGAGATGATCAAGCTCTCGGAAAGCTGCCCAAGGCTGGAAAACTTTCAGGTTGAGGTGGATGATTCTGGAGGGTCTGTCGTTTTCCTTCACCGCATCATATCCGGAGGTGCAGACCGAAGTTATGGCATCCATGTGGCCCGCATGGCTGGCCTTCCACACCGAGTGGTCGGAAGAGCTGAACAGCTCCTCGAAACCTTTGAGGGCCATGGGGAAGACGTCGATTTCAGCCGCTTACCCGAGCCAGAACCCGAAGAGGCCTTCTCCCTCTTCACCATCGAAGACACCGATGGCGAACTGAAACACAAACTCTCTGAGATCGAGCCCGATGAGATCACGCCTCTTCAAGCGTTGATCTTTCTGAGGGAACTCAAAGATATGGTTCGATAGGTTCCCCATTCATGAACGACCTCAAATCCCTCCAGTCCCGTTTGCGCGAAAGCCAAATGCGCCTGAGAGAGGTGCGGACAGAGAACGGCGAGCTCAAGATCCAGTACCGCCGCTGGCTTTACACCGCTGTCAGTCTGAGCATGGCCTCGATGGTCATCTGTGTCGCCATGATGATCTTTGACAGTGACCCCCTTACTGACCTGAACTCCCCCAATGAGCCCCAGGGCACTGCCACCGTTGAAGGGAATGACACAGCTCCGGAGCCCAATCCCTTCGAGCCCGAAGACCCCGCTTTCGCTCTCGAAGGAAGTAACCCTGAAGATGAAGTCGAGCCCGACACCGAAAGATCCTCCCTAGACTTGGAGATGCCCGGATGGGATGAGCCGGCGGATCCAAAGCCTGAAACCAAAACACCTCCCAAAGAAAAACCCACTTTTTCGATACCCAAATCCAACCCTAAAAACACGAACCCAACTCCACCTCCAGCCTCAGGAGGCTTCCAGCTCCCGGGCTCGTCTTCCTCTGAAAAAAGAGTCATCACCCACCGAGTGGAAAAATACGACACCCTTTGGGAAATTCTTAAACGATATCAAAGTTCACCTCCCACACCTAGACTCATCAGAAAAGTCATCAAAGACAATGGCTTAACCAGCTCCCGCATCCAACCCGGATCGGAGCTCATCATTATCCTAGACGGGCGCTAATCATTTTGGAATTTCTGACGGGCAACTTTTCACCCGAACGCTACGAAAGCATGACCTATCGGCGTGCCGGTCGTTCAGGACTGAAACTTCCTCTCATCTCTCTTGGCCTGTGGCACAATTTTGGTGGCATTGATTCCGAAGACACCGCCCGAGAGATGGTCTGTACGGCTTTTGCTAACGGCATCACCCATTTTGACCTCGCCAACAATTACGGCCCACCACCAGGAAGCGCCGAAGAATGCTTCGGTCGCATGCTCAAAAAAGACCTCGATGGGCATCGTGATGAAATGATCATTTCGACGAAAGCTGGCTACAGAATGTGGGAGGGGCCCTACGGAGAATGGGGCAGCCGAAAAAACCTGTTGGCATCCCTCGACCAAAGCCTCAGGAGAATGGGTTTGGACTACGTCGACATTTTCTACTCCCACCGATATGACCCAGAGACTCCTCTCGAGGAAACCATGGGAGCTCTGGCTTCAGCGGTGAGTTCAGGCAAAGCTCTTTACGTTGCGATCTCTAACTATCCCGTTGATGCCACAAAAGAAGCTCTGTCTCTCTTAAAAGAGATGAAAGTTCCCTGCGTTCTGCACCAAGTTAGGTACAGCATGTTCAGCCGAGCCCCCGCCGAAGAAGGTCTCCTTGAAACTCTCGAAAAAGGAGGGAGTGGCTGCATCTCATTCAGCCCTCTTGCCCAAGGGCTCCTCACCAACCGCTACCTCGATGGCCTTCCCGATGATTCTCGTATCTCAAAATCGGGTACCTTCCTGAATTCCTCAGCCTTAGATGCCGCCACCTTGAGCGCCATTGGGGAACTAAATGAACTCGCTAAGAAAAGAGGCCAGTCCCTTGCTCAGATGTCTCTAGCTTGGAATCTGCGCCATCCAGAGATGACCTCCGTGATCATCGGTGCCAGTCGTCCATCTCAGATCCTCGATAATCTTCAAGCCATGGATCGACTCGACTTCTCACCTGAAGATCTGGAACAGATCGACCAGATCCTACTCAAAAGAGAACAAGCCCGAAAAGCCTAGGTTTTTTAGCTAGGTCGGCCTCCTCATCTTTTCTCAAGAGGTGTCCAAGGCCACGCCTTCCCTAGACTGCTGACTTTCTGGAGCACCTTTGGAAGACCTCGTCATTGGAGGGTACAACACCCTCGAAGCCACCGGCGAAAACCGGGACGGTCTTCTATTAGCTTCACCCAGAGGAGATGTGCTCCTGCCAACCACCCAAGTCGGGACTCACCGAATTGGGGAGATGATCAAGGTTTTCATCCACAACAACTCCGAACACGGCTTGGTTGCATCGACCCTCGAACCTCGTGCCATGTTGGGCGACATCGCCTGCTTAACAGTGACTGACAGCAACAACTTTGGAGCCTTTTTAGATTGGGGGCTGCCCAAAGACCTCCTCTGCCCAAAAAGTCAGCAACAGCGAGCCCTCTACAAAGGCGATACCGCTGTCGTCAAAGTCTGCTTTGACCCAGAAAACGACCGAATCTTTGCCAGCTCAAGGCTTCGAGACTTCTTTGAGGAACCTGGCGACGAGCTGAAGCGAGGTCAGGAGATCGACATCATTGGCCTGTGGCATTCTGACCTAGGTTTCAACGTTCTCATCGAAGGAAGGTTCGGAGGCCTCATCCACCGTAAGGAGATGCTCGATTATCTCGAAACGGGATACCGAGGGCGTGCCTGGGTGAAAGAAGTCCGGCATGACGGAGGTGTCAGCGTCAGCCTAAAACCCAAAGGCTTCAGCGGAGTTGTCGAAGCCAACGATCGAGTCCTCAATGCCCTTGAGAAGTGTGGAGGCAGATTGCCTTTCGATGACAACAGCGATCCCGAACTCATTCAGCAGCGCATGAAGATGAGCAAAAAAACCTTCAAAAAAGCCATCGGCAACCTGATGCGTCTGGGTTTGGTCAAACTGGAAAAACATGGCATCACCCGCACGGATAAACCACGAAGAGTCGAATCCGATGAGGACAAAAGACCTTATCAAAGAAGGGGAAATGCAAGAACCAACAGACCCAATGGAGATCGCGGCCGTCGGTCTCCATCAGGCTCGGACCGGAGATATGAACAGAAAGAGAGAACAGGTCGTTCTGAATACAAGGGCTCCAAGAGTTACTCCCCCAAAACTTCTACCGATGAGGACAGGAGTTCGTCCTATAAACCCCGATACTCTGAAGATCGACCTCCGAAGAAAAGCCCCTACAAGGAAAGGGATCAGCGCGAGACTTCAGAAAATAGAGAAGACTTCAATCCGAGGACCTCTAAGCCTCGATACAGCGAAGACAGACCCCCAAAGAAAAGTCCCTACAAAGAAAGAGATCAGCGCGAGACTTCGGGAAATAGAGAAGACTTCAATCCGAGGACCTCTAAGCCTCGATACAGCGAAGACAGACCCCCAAAGAGAAGTCCCTACAAAGAAAGAGATCAGCGCGAGACTTCGGGAAATAGAGAAGACTTCAATCCGAGGACCTCTAAGCCTCGATATAACGAAGACAGACCTACAAAGAAAAGCCCCTACAAAGAAAGAGATCAGCGCGAGACTTCGGGAAATAGAGAAGACTTCAAACCCAGGACCTCTAAGCCTCGATATAACGAAGACAGACCTCCAAAGAAAAGTCCCTACAAGGAAAGAGTTCAGCAAGAAACCTCAGAAAAAAAAGAAGATTCCAATCGTGCACCTTCTACCGATCAGCACTCAGAAAAAAGATCACCCAAGAATAATCCGAACAAGAAAGCGACCCAGCGAAAAGCTTCAGGCAAGGCACCATCGCCTCAACCCACGTCTACAAAAAAAGCGCATCGCAAAGGCTCTAAGCCCGACAGGAATGCTGAGTCAACAGAAAGCTGAGGTCGTTCTAATTTGCATAAGAGGTCTCGAATAGATGCCTCGAGATATCTTTCCTATTCTAGGTATCACAGCCTATAGCCTGAGCTTTATTGCCATGGCCTTTTTCTGGAGATATGCCGCCAAGAGGTCTAAGTTCAAAATCCTCTGCTTTATTTATTGGCTATGGGTCAGCATACTCTTGCTCATGCCCATGGGTTTTGATTTCAATGCCATGGTCTTTGACCCTGGTCTACTTGGAGGCTTCTGGGACGCCCCCTCCATTGTCACCACCGTCTTTATGATTTTTGTCCTTTCCCATTTCTCACTGGGCACGTCTCTACCCACCGCCATATCAGAAACGTTGGCCAAAGATAAAGACACCGAATTCTCCTGGTGGACCTACCTATGGTCCGTCACCGGAAGCTCAGCGATTTTCTCCCTCTTTGGAGCCGTGAGGTACCTCCAAAGTAATGAGAGCACGAGGGTCTCCTTCATCATGCTGTGCGTCGGCATGGTCGCAGCTCTCATCTTCTTCATCATTTGCCTTCCTCTTCCGCTGATTCAAAAGCAGAAAAACCAACGTATGGATCCCTGGTCTTGAGGAGGTCGATCTTAGCCATCATCCTGAGCATCTTGCCGGCCATCGCCTGCCTTGCTTTTTTTCAGTACTTGATCCAAAAAACTGGCGAGATCGTCTTTCTCATCCTTTTGGGATTGGTAATGATCCTCTCTGCCAAAATTCTCTTCATCTGCCTGAATCGCCTCATCGTTCTTTTCAAGGCCGAGATTGAACCCATTGAAAAGCGTTACCTAAAGACTTTCTTTGCCCTGACCTTCTTTTTCTCCTACCTTATTCTAGTTGGAGGAACGGTTTATTTCAGAACCGTCACCTTACCCGTCAATATTCAGAAAATCACCCATCTGTCTTCCCACCTTGAATCCACCTATGCACTTCAGGTTAGTCACATTGGCGCAAAACTCAGTAGCGAGAACATCGAATTCACGGCTCCTGATATCAATAGCCCAGACGTCAAAAAGTTAGGGAGAGTCTATCGAATCCTCTCTGTCGAATTAGGAAAGTATCCCCAGAGTTTCTTTAACCGGATTGGACTCAAGAACATCTATCTCGGGAAGGAGCTACTTTTCCGTGGAGAAAAATCAGGCGGATATGCCAATGGTTGGAAAGGGCACATCATTCTTGATATCGACATCAAGAACGATTACTACTTTATGGAGTCCGTTCACCATGAAATCTTTCACGTTATCCATGCTTATCTCGAGAAACAAGGTTCAAAACTCTTCACTGAGTGGAAAAAGCTCAACCCCAAAGACTTCAGCTACCTAGGAACGTTCAAAGACTTCAAAGAAGCGTGTCGCCATGACCCCATGATGAACGCACCAAAGAAAGGCTTTATCTCCACATACTCCATGACACACGAAAAGGAAGATCTCTCTGAGGTGTTCGAGTCGCTGGTTTCCTCAAAATGGCACCGAGGCCAATTGGCCCATAAACTCAAAGGAGATCCAGTCCTTCATTCAAAGGTCAATTTTATGGGGAACCTGTTAAAGAGAGAACTCGGCCTAAGGATTCTCGTGAAAGATGACATCTCCCTCGTCAAAGAAGACCTCTACCGTCAACACAAAGGCAAGTTCTCCATTCCAGATCTATAGGCCTCTCTCTTCACTGGCGCACGAGACTGAACTCCGCCTCTCGATCAACAATCAACTCAGGTACGCCTAGTCGCAGGCTCTGTCTTCCAGACACGCCTTCTTGATCGACACCCAATCCAAGAACAACATCTTTCAGTCGAAGGTTTCCTGAAGGTCTTGTCGGAAAAACTCGATCTCTTTTGCTATTCTCAATTTGAAAATAGGAGGGTTTGAACCCCACCCCTTGGCAAAAGGCCCCCTTTTCCTCCAGAGAAATGCGATGCCGATAGATATGGCCTCCATCGTCTTCGAAACTCAACTCAAAAAATGAACCTGGAAACCCGGAAGTCTCCCATTCAAACTGCAGTCCCAATATACCCCTGTTCATTGGCAACACTCGATCATTCCATTGGCTGGGTGTGATTCGAGCCAGAGCCACGCTCTGAACTGCCCACTGTAGCCATTTCGGAGGTTCTTTCTGAGTCAACCACTCCACATCCAGAAAAATACCTTCTTTGCATATTTTTACGCTACGAATCCCAGGGCCTTTAACCACCTGAGGAATTCTGGTTTCCACATCAAAGAAGTCTCCAAGACTTTTCTGACTGTTGGCATCCAGTTCCCGGAGCTGCTCATATTTCTTAAGGGCGTTTGTATAGTTAAGTTTGACTTCAGACCTCGCCTTCCCGACCTCAGAGCCCTCTTCGTCTTTCTCTTTCAGGTACCAACCATCTTCAGATGAAAACCAAGGTGCTGAGATGATATTGCCTGATACCATCTCCTGAACCGGGGCCGATGTCCAACGTTTCAATCCCATTGGCCGAAGTTCTTCACTCGACTCCGCCTCATATAGGGTGAGATCGTCGAGGTCGACCCACCCCTCGACCTTAACATTCTCCATCAAAAAATGGAACCCGTAGAGCTTGAGAGGAAGCTCAGCGAGAGAACCCCGCCTACCCTTCTCATCCCGATAATTTCTAGCCTTTCCCCTAAAAGCATCAAAAGTAACAATTTGGTGAGAATCTGGAATCTCTTTGTCCAATTGAGACGACCCAAAGGATTCTGCAGGAGAAGACCATATGTTTCCCTTTGCATCTTTCAGCATGATTTTCACTCGGCCTCTGTGGGTTGCTCTGAGTCGAACCTCAAGTTGGTGCTCTCCCAATCCCGTTCGATCAAATGAAGAAGTCTTGATCTGATTAAAAAATATCTGAGCTTCGACCCTTCCCCTAACGCCGATCTCCTTTCTTGGCAAGGTTAGCTGTAGTCCGTAATTTCCCCTGAACGCAGAACGTTCTGCCTGTGTCAAAAGAGGAGAGCCTGTGTCTTCTCCCTTTATAACTCTTGAGTTCCAACAGATGGACTCCATATCTCTGAGAACAACCCCTCGCTTCTTAACTCTCAGCTGACTCGGGAGTTGAGGGCTATCCCCCACACTCGAATCCCATACGGAAAAATTCTCCTCCCAATCTCTCTTGTCCGTCCATTGTTTAACAGGCCAGAAGACCAAGCGATGGCGAGTGTTCTTTCCCTGCATAGATCGGCCACGTCTTACGACCTCAATCGAGACCAGCTCTAGAAATCCATCCACTTTCTTGTTGTGGGCACGGTGGTCCTCTCGGTTGGGAAAACCGATAAAGTTGAGAGGAAGGTCAAAACCACGTCGCCCTCGAAAATCCAAAGGCAGATGAGTCACGAAATGCTCGTGCCGCTCGTTCAGATCAAAAGAGGCCTTCTTGGAGTCCCTCACCTTCTCTTCTCTCAAGGTCAGCCTTAGGGCATAGCCTGAAACTCCACTCGAACTAAGGCTCATGTGAATCCTCTTCACCCCATCCGCTGTGGCGATTCGAATCGGGTGTGACGGTCGCAGGCTCAAAACCGTCTCTCCAAGGCTGGCCTCTCCTCCCTCCTTGAAGACCAACTCCCAGCCTTCGTCTGGCAGAGCACCTGCTTTTAACAGGTTGATTCCGCCGTCATGACTCCAGCGTGGTTCCCACCCCTCCCAAGGCCGGTAGGTCCAACCAGGCACAGGATATAAACGGTTTGGCCAAATGTTCTGAATTTCACTGATTGCTATGCCTCGATTCAAGGGCGAAACCATCGTGCCGGTATCCATCATCACTTCATCGAGATGCAATTCCACTTCTCCCTCTTCAGACGAAAACCTAAATTCCAGAGCCGAGGGGATCCAATGATCACCCCAGTTGAGAACAGCCTCCTCTCCATCCAACTCAGCTCCTTGCCGAAAAACAGGCATCTCTAGATGCTGCCAATGACTAGCCCAAGTATGAGTGATGAAAGGTTTCGAGTTCTTCTCCGTCATGCTTTTCACAGATGTCTGCGAGAAAGGCTGCCAAGGAAGTTTCGCCACCTTACGTTCACGATTCTTCATCATCACCCTGACCACCCCTCGCCGGTTCGAACGAATCATGAAACGAAGTCGATGCTCCCTCAGATGTGTCAGTCGAGAAGAGGCCCCTTCAGGATTCAGGGGAATGATGAACACCGGTTTTGGTCCCGTCGTTCTTCCTCGAATCAACAGTCCCATCTCGGTTCGAAAAGCAGCACTGGGCTCCGCTTCAAACCTTCCCTCTTCTATATTTTCTGTGTACCACTTCCCTTTCTTTTTGGGGTAAAGATCAAAGGACTGGAGTGATAACCCTTCTGAAGGGAGCGACAGTCGAGTTGCTTCAAAAGTGGACGCCTCAAGACACATGGCTGATGAAGCGAAGGCTACGATCAACAGGAAACTGACGTTCATGATCTTCTTATGGGGGTTAACGTTCCCAAGCCTATCAAAGAATCTTGATCAGCACTCCTACCGATGTGAAACGTGAATCATGAAGTCAAAGAACTGAGCCTTTCCCGAGCCTCTCAAGCCCTAGCATGAGCTCAATCAGGAGTCTCATCATGTCCAATTCCCCCAGCACCAGCGCCGGTAACGCGATCACCCTTCGGGTTAAGCTGCCGCAAACCCCCAACAGCCTTTCAAAAGTCACCATCGCTATTGGCGAAAAGGGAGGGGACATTGGAGCCATCGATATCATCCGTGTCGATAAGAACCACATCGTTCGCGATTTCACCATCAACACCCATGGGGATGAACATGGTGAAAATATACAGGAGGCGATTGAAGCCCTAGATGGCTTTGAGGTTCTTCAATTTTCCGATCGCACCTTCCTGATGCACCTTGGTGGCAAGATTGAGGTCAAGAGCAAGTCTCCCCTTAAAACCCGTGATGAATTGTCCATGGCCTACACGCCAGGTGTGGCACGAGTATGTCAGGCTATCCATCGAGACCCTGCCAAGTCCTGGTCTCTCACGATCAAGCGCAACACCGTTGCCATCGTCAGCGACGGAACGGCTGTTCTTGGCCTTGGGAATATCGGCCCCGAAGCCGCCATGCCTGTCATGGAGGGTAAAGCCATGCTATTCAAAGAGTTTGGGCATGTCGACGCTTTCCCCATTTGCCTCAACACGACCGACCCCTCTGAAATCGTCTCCATCGTCAAAGCCCTCTCACCAACTTTTGGAGGGGTTAACCTTGAAGACATCGCTGCCCCGAACTGCTTTGAAATCGAAAGGCGACTGAAGAAAGAAACCGACATACCCATTTTCCATGACGACCAACACGGCACGGCTGTCGTGATGACTGGGGCCCTCATCAACGCTCTCAAAATCGTGAATAAAAAGGCTGAGAACCTTAAGGTCGTCGTCAGTGGTGTCGGAGCAGCAGGTACCGCGTGTAGCCTAATGATGCGAGACCTGGGCATCACAAATATCATCGGAGTAGACAGAAAAGGCATCGTTCACGGTGGCAGAGATGACCTCAACTCAGAAAAAAGAGCCTACGTAGACATCTCCAACCCGGAGAACATCAAAGGCACCATTCATGACGCCATGGTTGGAGCTGACCTCTTCGTTGGCCTCTCCGCACCGGGGGTCATTGATGTAGACGACCTGAAAAAGATGAACAGTGATCCCATTGTTTTCGCCATGGCTAACCCAACTCCCGAGATCATGCCCGAAATCGCGTCTCCCCATGTCGCCGTCATGGCAACTGGTCGAAGCGACTACCCCAACCAGATCAACAACGTCCTATGTTTCCCAGGACTTTTCCGCGGCGCCTTGGACTGTCAGGCCACCGATATCAATGAAGCCATGAAAATGGCGGCTGCACGTGCGATCGCTGATGTCATTGATGATGATTCTCTTTTCCCAGATTACATCGTCCCCAGCGTTTTTGACAGAACCGTGGCGCCAGCTGTCACCCACGCCGTGATCGAAGCTGCTATCCAAACGGGTGTCGCCAAACGCGTTCCCGGCAACTTCCACAACTGACTCAAGACTCACATTCTGGGCTAGAAAGCCAGAATGTTGGGCAATCATGAAGCCCCGGGGTCCCTCTCTCTGTTGTAGGCTAGGCACTCTTCTTTCCAAGCCGTGACCACGGGATGAAGACCCTTCAGAGCCTCCGCTCCTTTGGCATCGTC
>Ga0233432_10003477_pt1 | contig 14227 bp, 23 predicted proteins | sample SI_122_August201_6_FD_179870 | JGI IMG/M metagenome (GOLD analysis project Ga0233432, IMG submission 179870) | Seawater microbial communities from Saanich Inlet, British Columbia, Canada - SI_122_August2016_10_MG | ecosystem: Environmental > Aquatic > Marine > Inlet | place: Canada: British...
TGGAGTTTTCCTACGTTTCAGGGTGTTGAGAAGTTCATGAAGAAACGGTTTGATATTATTTTGGTCTAATTACACCCCACCCACCTTCTGCATTAAGATTATCGTCATAACCTCTACACGTAGGGTTGGATTGGTACATTCTATTACGTTCATCTTCTGTTAGGTACGCTTCTTCATATTCAGATGTACTAGACCTCATAGTTAAACCACGGTTTTGGTATTTTTCCTTAAGTTCATAATATGTTTTGTAATCTTGGCAATATCCCGGGGATCCCCATGTTTCAAATGTTTCATCTTCGGTCATTTCCAGTCCGTCTGGCATTGAAGCTAAATGTACCTTGACCTTATCGAGTTTTGTTGTTTTCACGAAATGTGGATCGGTTCCCGGGATGAGACCACCAAAGAACCCACCAGCCCCAGCTGAAGAGGAACAGCAGCAAAGTGCGAGGAGACCGACAGCAATGGCGGCCATATTATAATCTACGTACATTATAATATGGCTGAGATAGCTCTTATGATTTGTGCGGTATCTTCCCTGAGTGCCTCAGTGGGAGGTGGATTTTACCTATTCAAAAAAGAACAGGAGAACGCGGCTAAGGAAGAATTGATAGATGAGAAGAAGGCGTCGCCTTATGTCACTATGTTCTTGGAATGCGATTATAAGGAGGAATTTGGGAAAGTAGGGGAAGGAGATGATTTTGTAGAAGCTGAGTTGGGGTTTGGTTCGGGTATTAAATCCATCATCGTACCAGCGGGTTTCAGTGTTGACACCTACTCCAAGGAAAATAAAGGTGGTGCAAAAATAACCCTACGTGGCCCTTCAGATCAGAAGTGTACCACTATCAAATCAATGATTGTTACAAAAGTCTAATTTAAACTTTTCAAACTTTTTAAAAAATTGAATCATTGTGTTCAAGCGTTCGTAAAGGTCCTCACCGAGATACTGCTTTACGAATTCTTCAGGGTTTCCATTTTCTCGCATGGCATTGGCGTAGGCACAAAGTAGTGAGTATGCTTCATCCACATTTTCACCACTCCAGGTTTCTAATAGGGTTTTGACTTTTCTCAATTTGAGAACCTCTTCCATTATTTAGCCAGGCCTTTCTTTTTTAAGGTGTTTTTCAGTTCAGCCATGAGTTTAGCGCGTTGGGTATTTATGACTGGTCGCCGTTGGGGTGGAGGAGGAGGTGGTGGAGGGGGAGGGGCACCCACCGACCGGGTTGGAACTACTATAGTTTGACACACTTTGATAACTTTCTGTGCGTTTTTCACACTGTTCTCAAAGTTCATCCTAATTTTAGAACGGAGTTCCCTAGCTGTGAGCTTCACGCGTTTCCCCTTGACAGTTTTGGTGACACGAAGACCCTGCTTCTTAGCCTTGTTTTTCAGTTCTAGATACTGCATCTACTCTTAGTTGAGATTTTTTTATTCAGTATAAAATCAAATCAGAAAATTTTACCAAATCATCACTCGCAATCAATCTGGCATACAACATATCCTCTTGACCAAAATAAAGTGGGTTAAGCTGGGCTTCCATAAACACTTTTTGTAATGTCAAACCCAAACTATCAAGATGTACCAATAGTTTGTATAATAAGTCGAAATCAAGAGACGCTACAGCCATACGAACCCTGACTTTGTTAACGGCGTACTTACCATCATCGGTTTGAATCAGAAGGTGTTTTTTGATGAATTCTTCCATTTCATTTCTTGGACTGATGCCAATTTGATTCGTTATATTAGTGATTTCCATCAAATCATCCAAACCTGTTACTAATTTTTTTATAAAATCCCTCTTACCTTGTGGGAGTGACATCTTATTGTGTATAAAGATAAAAAACGCACATACGATAAGATGGGTGATGTAATTGAACTTAAAATAATGATTCACAAAGTTCTTCTTCCTAGAATTAGACAATTGGAAGAAGAACTCAAATCATTACGAAAACATACATGGCCCTATGTACAGGGTAAAAAAGAGTCTCATCAACTTGACGATATCGAGATGAAGGTGGATTTTCTTAAACATCTCGATGATGACACGATAATTGAACTTTTGCGGACAAAGGCAAGACTTTCAGGAAACACTGGATTTCTAACAAGAGAATATGACAGTCTGCGAAATAATTTTTGTTGATGTATAATAGATGATGTCTATTCTTGGTGATGGACCTATGCATATAGCCTCTCTAATATGTCTGATTATCTGTATATTTATCACGGGAAGTGGTACTACAGGTATTTTACGCCTACCTCTCACACCTCAAACTGGATTACTGGCAGCTGCTTGTTGTTTATCTTGTGTGTTTTCAACAACCACCGCTGCGAGGGATATACAAAAACGTACTTAACTTAGAAAAAGTCGTCAGTCCTGTACATGTTTACTGTGAATGAACCAGTCTTACCTAGAACGGTGACTGTTTCATTTCCATATAGCTCTTGGCACCCAATGTCTTCCATGCAGTCGCGGGCATTGTGGGATACCGATACTGGGTACAAGTTTTCACCCCCGGTGGTGGTGTAGTAGTTGTAGCGATCACGGCGACCGCGGACCTCCTTACCGTAGAGGGGTAGGGTCTCACCTTCTCCATCGATGAGGATACCCATCTGTTGCATGTGCCCAGGTTTGTACTGCTTGATAGGGGGACCTCTGAATTCTGGTTCCCTAACCTGCCCACGACGTGTAGGTACTGGACGCACTGGAACTGGTACAGCTACCTCTACTGGGACCTCGACAACTTGGGGGTTGTAGAACATGTAGCCTACAGCCGCGACAAGTACAACAACCGTCAATAGCAATAATTGAGTTTTTTGCTTGTTCTTCATATACTTATAGTTAAGGAAATTCTTTCACTTAAAGGCATGAAGGTCCTGGCCATAGATATTGGGTTTCATAATATGGGTCTCGTTTTAGCCGAGTCTTTATCGGGACCAAAAATTACAGTGGAGTTCCTGAAAAAGGTAAGTTTGGAAGACTATAAATATATAAAGTCGAATGATTTTGTAGACACGATTCCTTTATTTGTGGAAGATCACCAAAGTATTTTCGATTCAGCTGACAAAATACTTATAGAACGACAACCACCGGGTGGCTTTCAAAATATCGAGATTCTTTTGCATTACATGTTCAGAGATAAGGTTATATTGGTATCACCTGTGAGCATGCATGTACATTTTGGTATGAGACATCTAGACTATGACCAAAGAAAGGAGAGAACTGTCTCTATCGCTGAGAAATATATAGATGGAGACATTCCCTATGAGAGAAAACACGACATAGCGGATGCGTTATGTATGATTGTGTATGACAATTTCAAGTCTTGTGTTCATTTATTTGACAAGTTCAAATATTTTGGTGGCCTATAATAAATGCCAACAGTGAAGCAACTTCAGAATGCTAAGAAGAAACTGAAGAAGACCACTAAACCCACAGGAAATACACCAAAATTACCCACCTCCACTCTTCTTCGTCTCATTGCGGCAGACCCAAAGATTCGTCGAAACAGAGAATTCATGAAAATGGTTCAAGAACTCTCAAAGAAGAAGTAAGGAATTCACTTCACCGTGTTCTTGTAGGTGTGGCGTAGTTCTTCAAAAAATGTATCGAATACACCTAACCTGTACTGTGTAAATGCCCATAGCGCAAAAAACACCGTCTTTGTCATCTTATTTATATCATTCTCTTCCATTTTGTAAATAGGACCAACCAGGCGACCCATGAAGGTTTCATCCTTAGACTTACCAGTCATATAAGACTCCGCTTGAGTTAATGCACATGTGTCATCATTAACCGACCAGTGGTAGAAGATGAAGGGTATAACCATGGAGTAAAACTCAAGATTTCTGCGATTATTTGTAAAAGGTATAATCAAAATCATCAACAGAAAAATAGTATGAAGCAGGAAAATTATATTCATCTATTATAACATGGTCAGAGAAAAAATTGTATGGAATGACCAGCATGAGACTATATTGCGTCAATGGGGTGAAGCCTGTGCGTGTTATCGGTTTATGCATCATAGGTCGTTCATGATGTATAAGGACCTGAGTATGAAATTTACTCTGCCTGTAATTGTTCTTTCTACAATAACTGGTACTGCAAACTTTGCACAATCTACTTTACCTGTGAGTATTCAACCTGCTGCCCCATCTATCATAGGTGGTCTAAATCTTGTGGCTGGTCTCATCGCGACAGTCATGCAATTTTTGAAGATTAATGAACTCATGGAAAATCATAGAACTGCTGCGTTATCACATGGACTCTTGTCCAGAAATATTCGTTTGATGTTAGCTATACCACGAGACGAAAGAAAGAAGGATGGATTGAAATTTGTAGAAGATTGTAAAGCTGAATATGACAGACTGATTGAACAGTCTCCACCAATTCCGTCTAAAATTATGATTGAATTCGATAAAGAATATCCCCTCGAGAACGTATTTACAAAACCCGAGATTCTTACTGTGCGTTCAATACCAATTCTGAAGCTTCCCAAAACAATCGAAACTGTAGAAGCTATAACTAAGGGTACACCCCTAGAAAGGGCGGGAAAATTCTTTTCCAAGCAACCACCACCACAAAATGAGGATGACGATGAAATCAGTCTTGATGAAGAGGAAGAGGAAGAGGAAGAGGAAGAGGAAGAGGAAGAAGAGACAGACGTCGAGCAAGGTACACCAAAAGAATGAACATAATTACATTGGTAAGAACTCCACATGCAACGTATGGTAAAATTTTTCTTTTTAAAGGTTCTACGACACGTTTATGTAGTGCGTCATTCTCCAGCACTAAATCTATGGCCTGATTAGTAAGATCATCAATGGACTCTTTCATTAAAACTATTCCACAAAAAAAAGAAGTCAAAAATACCGTGGCTACGATTCACACCAAACAAATTGAACTCATTCGTAGGTACTTGCGTGAAAGAAAGAATGTGTTCATCTGTGGTGGATATGGTGTAGGCAAATCATATATTCTCAAAGAGGTGTTGGAAGGTTTGAATAATGTCGAATTACGAACCGACCATTTAAAAAGTAAGTCGCCATTTCTAGCGTTCATCAAAACATCCACAAAACACCTGTTTATAGAAGACTATGACCCAGTGTTCAAACCACTCATAGAACAAGTGTCGGATGGAAATAGATTGAGTCGTGGCTCACTTATCGTGACTTCTGTGAATATGTGCATGTATCCAAATTTTGAAACAGTGTTCATTCCAAAACATAAACCAGAAACACTTCTCACACTCGTAGATGATAAAAGTCCAAAGGCTGAAAATGCTGCTTATAGATGCAAAGGAAATATTCGGAATTTTTTCACATATCTTGATGGTCATGATGAGATGGATGATTTCAAAACCCCTAAAGAATTCATCAATGAAGTATTATCCGATCCCACACCTATAAAAATTCATGACAGTATTTCTGAGCATGGACACATATGGGACATCTTCCAAGAAAATTACTTGAATTCGAAGGGTGTAGATATTTTAACAATTACAAAATCATTTTCAGATGCAGACTTATTTGATAACCATATCTACACATCTGGGAATTGGAGTCTCATGCCTTACTTTGTTCTACACGCCCTCACCATACCAAAGTCTTGTCTAGGTGAACCACTCGAAAAGGATAAAATTAGACCTGGGAGTTGTTGGACTAAACTTGGGAACTACAAGATGAGAAAGGGAAAATTTCAAGAAATTAAGAAAAAATCGAGAATGGGATTGGGTGTAGAAGAATTGTGTCTTTTGAAGAAGTATGCAGAAAAAGGAGACCTAAGTAAATTGGTGGAGTATGGAATCACACCTCAAGACTTCGACGTCATCAACCACTTGGCTGTTGGAAGTGGCTTAAAATCAAGAGAAGTAACTAAAATCAAGAAAGCCTTGAAGAATGAGTACGAAGGAAGAAGAACATGAAGTTGAAGAATGTGTCAAAGTTATTGGGAATGAAATTCTCTTCTATGCCGATGTCGATCGCGAAAACGCTCTTGACTTCGTTGAGAAATTTAAGAAGTTGGAGATTGAACTTCTTAAGAAAAAAGCTGAACTCTTTGGCTACGAACCCCTAATTAGGGTTCATATCATGTCCGAAGGTGGAGACATCTTTGCTGGTATGAACATGATGAATGTTCTTGAAACTTCACGTGTTAAGATTCATACTATCGCCCAAGGTTCCTGTTGTAGTGCAGCTACATTCATGCTCCTTGGTGGTAGTGAAAGACGTATGGGAAGGAATGCGTACGTTCTCATTCACCAGATTTCTACTGAGATGTGGGGTAATTTTCAAGAACTTAAACATGAATTGAAGTCGACGGATAAGTTTATGAGGATGCTCAAGAAGATGTATCTTGAAAAGACTAAGATTCCTGATAAGATGCTCAAGAAGTTGATGAAGAAGGATATTTACCTTTCCCCTAAAGACTGTCTCAAGTATGGAATCGTTCACGCTCTTGAGTAAGTGTCACAGAACGCCTGTAGAGAGCTAATAGACATAGAATTATTAATATGATACAAAATGTATTTAAATTTAAAGGCACTTGTGTGCTTTCTGAAGGCCTAAGTCGTTCCATTCTGCCATAATTCACAACTGGAATTCCAGACATCTATTTAAAGTTGAGAATTTATTTATTCACACAATGGAACGCCTTATCAAACAAGATAAACACGGCAACGACCGCTACATTGACATCAAAGTTGTGGACTTGAAGGATGGAACTGCTGACATCGTGAAGATCTCTGGTGTTGTGGGGAATGACAAATTTTCTGAGTCGCGAACTAATGTCAAGACTGGTTATGAAAAGGCTCTCAAGAGAGCCCAAACCATGTGGAACAACGAGCACGCGAAGTGCAACCAAGTGTTGCCCATGCTCGCCAACAAGTGGGAAGATCGCAAGAAATACATCTCCGAACCGTTCTACGTGCAGCCCAAGTTGGATGGTGTTCGTCTACTTGTCTCCAAGGATGGGGGTATCTCGAGGACTGGTAAGGTTGTACCCGGGACTGAGATTCTCGGTAAGGGTCTCAAGGAGGGTCAATATGTCGATGGTGAAGCGTTTGATCCCAACCTCAACTTTGAGCAACTCACGAGCGTTTTCAAGACTGACCCCTTGAAGCTCAAGTTCCATGTGTTCGACTTCTTTGATTTGAAGAAGCTTGACATGACGTTCGAGGAGCGCTGGGAAAAGGTTAAGTCTCTCAAGAACCCCCACTACGAGTATGTGGAGACTACCCTCGTCATGTTGCGGGACCACGTCCCGATGATGCATAAGAAGCATGTTGAGGAGGGTCATGAAGGTACTATGATCCGCGACATGCAAAGTGTTTATGAAGTGGGTCAGCGAAGCAACTACCTTCTCAAGTTCAAGGATTTCCAAACGGAGGAATATGAAATCACTGGTGCCAACACAGGACAGGGTCGAGATGCGAATGCCGTCGTTTGGGTGTGTAAAACTAAAGATGGTCATCAGTTTACTGTCAGGCCAGAGGGTACCATCGCTCAACGTGAGAAGGACTATAAGAATCGTGAGAAGTTTATGGGGAAGATGCTCACTGTGCGTTTCCAAAACCTGACCGCTCTCGGTGTCCCGCGTTTTCCCGTTGGTGTAGTAGTTAGAGATTATGAATAATGTTTGTAATAAATAAATGAACAGGGTCGCAATTGATGTCGATGAAGTCTTAGTAAAATTTCTCTTTCCCATGGCAAACCACCACCGTCAACTTCATAAATTACGGAGTAAACCCAAATATAGTTATGTGTATCGCCAAATATTTGAGATAGACGAACCAACGTCTCAAAAAATGGTCCACGAATTTTACCAGTCCAAAGACTTCATGGAACTTACACCTATTCAAGGGTCCCAAAAAGCAATGTACAACCTTAGACAGAGTTATGATAAAATGTATATCCTCACTGGACGGCAAGATATGGCTCGAGAAGAAACGGAAACGTGGATAGACACCTACTTTCCGGGTATATTTGACGACGTCATACTCACAAATAGTTATACACCAAATGAAATTCACAAGGTGGATATATGTCGTGCCCTCAATATAGGTCTCATCATAGACGATAATAAGGCTATATGTGATAGGTGTATCGACAATGGTGTCCGAGCTCTCAATTTCATAGGAGATGAAGATTCTATTTATCCATGGTGTGAAGAGAGTGATATAAGTATTCAAGGGTGGACGGATGTTCGTCAACGAACTTAAAACCTAGAAGATTAATGAGTGTATAATGTCTCTCGGTCTCATCGGTCTCGGTTCTATTGGTGGCAACCTCGCCCTAAACATCCAGAAATCGCACGAACTCAATGTGTTTAATCGTTCACCCGAAAAGGTCAAGGCGGTTGTCAAGAAGTCTACCCATGTGAAGGGCTATGATAATGTTGAAGAGATGGTATCTGATATGGAGGAGCCTCGCACGATTATCACAGCTCTCCCACACGGGGAGACGACGGATACTATGGTGAAGAAACTGAGTTCGGTGATGTCCAAAGGTGACACTATCGTGGATTGTTCGAATGAATTTTACCGAACCTCGAGGAATCGTGGTGCGTTCTGTCAATCCAAGGGAATTGGGTACCTCGGAACTGGTCTCTCCGGTGGTGCTGAGGGTGCTCGCCTAGGTCCTGCACTCATGATTGGTGGACCTTCGAAGACATTCGAGGAACATGAAGACCTCTTCAAGTCTTTTGCCAAGAGCTACGCCTACATGGGTGAGGACTATGGTGTCGGACACTTCACTAAGATGGTACACAATGGTGTAGAGTATGGTATGCTCCAAGGTATCGCTGACGTGTACGCATTCTGTAATCAGGATGGGTACTACATGGGTCAGGTGTTGAAGCGAATTGAAAGCACTGACATTTACGGCTACCTCACTAAGTCGGCGATGAGTGTACTTCATGAATACGATTTCAACAAGATTGCGGATATCGGACACATGAATAACACGGGTCTGTGGTGTTCTGAAATTGGTATGGAATACCACATTCCCACTCCCACGATTAACTCGGCGGTGAATACACGTTTCACGAGTCGTACGGTTAAGGCGGTTAATACAGCCAATCATAAAAACTGTGCCATCGACTTTACGGTCGCAGTTGACGCACTTCGATTTGTTTTTGCGACATCTCTCCTCGAGGGCTATGACCTCATGGAGACTCGCCATGTGTCTAATGAGAGTATCAAACAGGCGTGGTCTTCGGGTACCATTATCGAGTGTCCCATGATTGGTGAGGATTACCGCACCATCATCGAACAGACGGTTGAAAATGCACGTGTCATGGTCATGTACTGTGTCGCTGCGGGTATTCCATGCCCCGCCGTACAGGCAGCACTTTCCCAGTATGATTTCATTCACGAAAGGTCGACGTCTATGAAGTTTATCATGGCACAGCGCAACTACTTTGGTCAGCATGAGATTATGGAGGCATGATCCCATAGATAATCAACCTCCTTTTCTTTTAGGAAAAACTCTTTGTTTCCATTTTTGATTTCCCTGAGTACATTTTCATACGCACATCCACCCATATCAAGGTTCCATTTATCATTCTCATTCATGAGAATGTATTTATCACCTGGTACCATCTTGGCTAGGTCTGCTTCCAGTTCAATACCCTTGTATGTCATTCTGATTTTGCATTCCGTGGGTGCTGTACCCTTATACTCTAATTTTCTGGCAATTTGAATTATTTCCGGTGGTGATGCCACTAATTCTTTTAAGATTTCTTCACGACTTCTAAACGTATGTTTCGCGATGATTGTCGCGAACAAAAGGACACAATGACTTTGATACATGTCCCCCACAATTCCCACAGTATCAAAGTAATTAATCCGCTCGTTCATATCACCACTTTCATGAAGTTTGATTTTGATAGACTCGAGCTTCTTTGGTGTTTGGATGTGTTGCAAGACCTCCTTGCCTAGGTAGTGATCATTGTACACTACTTTCAGATTGTTTTCATCGATAAAGTCTTTGATTCTCTCAAAGTCATACTTGGAATGACCATGTGGCTTTTCGAGGATGTATGTCGCATCTACGAGACCGATATAGGGTTCTACATTTTCACAAAAGTTGTGTGTTGGTATGGACATGTACGCGATGACATTTGGAACACCCTGAAGATGTTCCAAGTTTGCTACCTTCTGTCTAGAAATGGGAGTGTGAGGACAATCCAATTTCTTGAGAGCTGGGATAATACGGGTTTGGGCCAGATGCCCCCTGGCACCAAAAACGATGCAATGGTTCATCACTCTTTATTATATTTCAATAAATTAAATGTTCGCACTTCTCTGTAAACCAATCGCCGTTCCAACACCCAATGGAAATCCAGTCCTTCGTGCAAATGATTGTCGCATAGCGTATGTAAAACCATCTCAAACTCAACAGGGTAAACTTGAAGTTGAGATACTTGAAGCACCCCCAGTATATATAGGTGCTGATGAAGAAAGTCGTAAATTTTAATTCACCTCCTAAAAGCCGATAAAGCAGTCATGGCTGTCAAGGCTGTCCCACCCCCCTTTATCTTTGTTGCGATGAGGTACCACACAGTGGCAATCATCACAATGAAAAATCCACCACCAATGAGACCAAACCCGAGGGTTTTACGGTTTAGTCCATCAACTTCACTATCATCGGGGTTCGATGGGTCATAGAATATCTTAACCTTGTCGCCATCCATATATTTTTTGTATTTGTTCATAACTGTATTTTTGGTGTACTTCTTATCACCCACAGTATATTCGTATTCGATTTCACACGCGTACATAATCTTTCCATCTTTAGGTGGAAGTGCAGTACACTCAGATTTAGTGACTGTCCCGTCAGTAGTTTCAGAATGTTTTGGTTTTTTTACAAGTAGAAAAGAACCACACGATGATAGAGACATTGCAATACACACAGCCATAGCCAGGTTCAATGTCGCGATACCTTTACCAACCTGGTTCCCTGTCTTGATGAAATTACTCATACTTATATATACCCATGATTAAAAAATTGAATTACTAACTGGAATAAGTGGTCCATCAGGGGTCTTTTTCATGAATATGACCTCCTCGCATTCACCACCTTTCATAGCCAACTGTGGTTCTCCACACACTGTTCCAGATTTTTTATGTCTATCACAAGCACCCTTAGTCCGTTCTACAATATTCATATTCTGACTGTACCCGATGAATATTTTATCGAGTTTACCACTTTCCTTATCATTTGATTCAACCGTAGCCTTCCAACAGTATTTACCAAATTCCCACTCCTTGGTTGTGTCGATTGGAGGTGGTGGGGCATCTAGAGCAGATGATGCAATACGACGACCGAATCTCTTCTTTAGGGATACGACAGGTGCAGTCAAAAAATTAGCAATAGGTGTTGTTGTCATTTCTATTGATAAGGTTTGTATTTTTAAGCCCATGCAGTTCCGGGGAATGTGAAAGTGTATGTATCAGCGGAAGTGCTAATAGCGGGTGTTTCCTTAACTACTGTCGTACCATCCGCACCGAGGATTACAGCCTTGATACCAATAGCACGGTTCTTGCAACAAGAAGTACGGTTAGTAATCTTAATCTTCTCAATCTCTTGAACCGAACCTAGATCGACTGTAAACTCATCCTTTACACTCGCATCACGCCCCCAGGTGTGGGCAAAGTTAGTCATGTTTCCATCTACGAGATTGGCACCTGGGTAACTAGCCGCTATTGCAGTCCCAGTCACAGTCTTACCCGCTGCTAAGCTGGTGGTACCACCCACAGCAAACACCTCAAGCTCAGCGAGGTTGAGGATCCTATGTTTATCATCATCATTACCAGCTGTTGTCCCGTCATCACGCATCGCACTCGCGTCATAGGCAATAGTTTGTTCCAGTCTGACATACTGACCACTTGGGATGGTAGGGGCTGCGGGCCCGGCTGATGTAGTTGTGGTTGGGGTTTCCTCTTCACCACCCATCATCATGACGGCAGCGAGGGAAGAAGAACATACGACCATGAGGCCGACACCGGCTACAGCAATGGCAGCCATCGTTTTTTTTACTATAGTATTAGATTTTTTTATTCTTTCTAATGCAATTTATTTTTACATGGTGGAAAACACCATCTAAAAACAACAGACTCTCCCAACCGGATTCGAACCGATGACCTCGCGATTAACAGTCGCACGCTCTAACCAACTGAGCTATGGGAGAATGGGTCCTCTCTACCTGATTCGAACAGGTGACAAATGGAACTACAGTCCACTGCTCTACCAACTGAGCTAAGAAAGGATAGCTCCCACCAAGATTTGAACTTGGGGTGGTGGATTCAAAGTCCACAGTGTTAACCAACTACACTATAGGAGCTGGAGCCTCGGCTACTATATTAGTATTTGGTTCCTCTTCTTTAACCTCGTAAATATACTTGAAGTAGTACATCAGGAAGCAGAAAAGACCAGCTGCAACATTTGTGATGATCATGGGTATGACAGTATAGTGGAATGAATATACGAGGGACAATACACTCGCAGTCAGGTTCAGGTGTAGGAAATTATAGTTTATAGCTTTGGCATCTCGATGCTTGTACACATGAATAATTTCAGGTACGAACATTACAACGATGAAAGCGGATCCCAACAGACCACATACATCTATCGCATTCATCTTACTTGTATATATTTTCTCTTGTTTAAGTAGGTATGTTCTTATTTGTCGTACTATTTTCATTAGTCCTTTATATTCTTGTGGAATCATTTCGTAAACAGGGGGTTTCCATCAAAGAAAAATACCAATACAAATGTTTTATGTTAACAGTCAAGGATGCAAAAGAGAGACAAGAACAATTTATGAAGCATTATGATGATGAGATACCACTTGAAATCATTTATGGTCCAAATACTTCAAAGGTCAAGGTTGCACGGGAATTTGAACACATCATGGAACCTGAATACTTTGAAAAAGCCCTCGAGATGCATTATGACCCCACAGTTAAGAGACCGAATATAACCTTTTTCAATTTGGGAGCCATAGGTTGTTTTGTTGGCCATATGGATTTTTATCGAAGATGTTTTGATCAGGGTCTCAAATATGCAGTTATATTTGAAGACAATGTGGTTATAAAGTCTCCCCAACTTTTTAGTCAAATTCAGGAAGTTATCGATGAAAAGGGGAACAATTTTGAAATGTGTTTTTTCCATTGTCTTTCTAGACTCCCAGATAAAACGGAAGGAACTCTCGAAAAGGTTAAATGGATATCGAGTACAAAGTGTTATCTTGTAAATGTCGACAATATGCGTAAATATAACAAGTATTTCTACCCCATGGACAATCATGTTGATATGAAACACGAAGACCTTATTGAAAAGGGGGCTAGAGTGTATTATAAAGACCTTCGTAAGTATATGCGTATAGATAGGTCTCGTGGTAGTCTTATTGGACATAGTGACCATGGTGAAAAGAACTTCATTTCAAGGCATAACCCTCAAGCTACACCCGACGATGTGAAGTGGGGGTACTAATGTAAACTGGTCTTTCCGTCCTAATAATAGAGAGTCCTGTACGCAACAAAAACCGTGCAAATCCTGACCTGACTATGACTACCGTATGGTCTATGTATTTTCTCGAATTTTCTCGATGTTTGTCCAAAACCTCCTTCATCGAGAGTATTCTATTCAGTGATATCTGCCGACAATCAGTGGTATCCATGACAAATCGGACAGGTTCATTGAACAACCAAGCACGTCTAAAATGCATATCAAGATCCTTAGGCTTAGTTGAGTCTGTCAGGTTAATACGTATCGACCTGGTCATACTATTACGTAGGTTAAAAGCATCCAAATATATTTACACAATGAGTAAAAAAGACCGTGGACAGTTCTACACGGTAAATCACTCTTACATTATGGATGGTTTAGATAAACCAACAACAAAGGTTATAGAACCATTTGCAGGTAAGGGTGATCTTTTAGATTGGTTGGGTCATGATAACTGGGAAGCGTATGACATTGACCCAAAACGAGATGACATTTTACACAGAGATACACTGACAGAACCACCCTGTTATAAGGATTCTTTCATCATCACGAATCCACCATACCTGGCTAGAAACAAATGCAGTTCAAAGGATATCTTCGACAAATACAAGACAAATGACCTTTACAAGTGCTTCATAACTTCGTTAGTTCAACAAGAGCATGGGTGTTTGGGTGGTATATTCATCATTCCAGCTGGATTTTTCCTCTCCCCCAGAGACGTCGA
>Ga0233432_10003478_pt1 | contig 14227 bp, 3 predicted proteins | sample SI_122_August201_6_FD_179870 | JGI IMG/M metagenome (GOLD analysis project Ga0233432, IMG submission 179870) | Seawater microbial communities from Saanich Inlet, British Columbia, Canada - SI_122_August2016_10_MG | ecosystem: Environmental > Aquatic > Marine > Inlet | place: Canada: British...
CACCAGCGTTGACAAGGTTTGCAAAATGTTGACCGGGCACTGTCAAAAACGAGAATCGACCACAACGCTAAAATTAGTAAAATGATGATGAAAGGGAGTAGGGTTCGAGTCCTAAAAATGCGCATACAGGGGTGTAGCAGAACTGTGATGTATACAAAAAATACATAAAAAGTCAGCAGTAAGTGAGGAGTGATGGGGACAAGGTTAATGTGGATGACTCACCGTGCACGCATCAGGTGTGATGCCCTTGTCGCGCAGTTGCTGGCACACGTCCATGCAATCCGCAGGATTCCAGCATGACTTGTCACTGGTGATTTGACGCGGGAATTCGATGAGACCCAGCCAATCCACCGAGATTGTGGTGAAATCTCCACCCGAGCGGCGTGCGGCCACCCCGCAAAAGTAAAATTCCGTATACCAATTGTCAGCGCACTGAGTCGCCGCTTGTGAGACGAGGGCCATGTCCTTGTCACCGCACGCGTACTGTAAATCGTAACGATAGTCAACACACATTCCATCCATTTTCTCATTTTCGTGAGTAAATACGCTTAATGGAGGGTCGTATGGTGCATATGTCACAGCACCAAGGGGTCCTGTGATGTTTTTCCAATAGGGTTCGCCATTTGGATTCGACTCCATGTAATCGTAAAGTTGATACTGGCGTTGGCACACGTAATATAGGTTTGTTTCTGCATGCGACCCACACAACCGTTCACAGTCTGCATCGCGTCTGCAGGGGACCATGTGTAGGCGATCGCGATTGTCCTTGAGCTGATACCCTCCAAACTTTGGCACGTTGACAGAAGCATTGGTGAGTGGCTCGATCGAACGGCACGAAACCGCTTTGCGAGCTATCAACCCTCGAGGATTGTGCGTGCATGTATGATAATGCTCTTCAAAGATGATAGCTGGCACGCCTGCGCCGTCTCCGCTGTTACATCCTTTTTCCCCAAGACATTTGACATCGTCACGTCCATAGGGGCTGATAAACTTGCCAAGATCGGTGTTGCGTCCGCAATAGAGTTGAGATAGCATGTGATTGGGTTCAAAACATCGAGCAATCCCTCCCATTTTTGCGGCAATCGGTATGGTGCAGCGCTTGTCGCATTCCGGACATTCTATGTAAACGCACGAATGAGTTTCATTAGAAAGCTCGTGCAAACAGCCGGTGACATTGTCGGCCACAGGTCCTCCATGCAGAATGCGGTAGAGATTTGACGTCTCACAATACTTGTAGACTTTTCTGTGCTGCAACTCCACCTGCCCTGCTCTTTCTGTGCGTTCAGTGACACGAGGACAGTCCACACGCTCGAATCCGTCGACTTCACCCCAGATGTCAAAAGGGTTTTTGGGCGTTAGACAAAACGGAGATCGCATCTGTCGTCTCGTCGCATCGTCCACCGCGTCGTCATTCCGATCTACATTCCAATGTGCGCAGTAATCTCCATAATTCATCGTCTTATTTGCATGTCCAAAGCAGGTGCGGTCTCCAAGAGCGGCGTAGGGATCGCTTGCATTGGCGCCGTTTGACCGTTCGCGTTGTATCATCCGCGATAGAGCGCACGTGTAGGCGGCTCTGAGAAGGCCGTCGGGTGAGTCGGAATACCCCACAGAGTAACGAAGATGAAACTGAAATCCATTGCGCATGAGCGATAGATGGTAGGTTCGAGCCAACAGCTTTGCAAGCTCCATTTGACCATATCGCATCTGTACAAAAATCCACCTCGTACGAAAGGTGGGACCCACGCGATCGTCCTCGGTTGTCACCATTCGACCCTTACTGACAGTATCGTACAGCACGCGTGCAGTTTTCGGATTGACGAGGATGTTGCCATTTACATCCTCGTTGACATCGTGTTGAGTAGCACCGACGTAGACAGCGACAATCCAAGCGGTGTCTTCAAGATGATCAAAGACTATCTGGTGAGGCTGCCACGTGCCTTCTTCAAACACAATCGAATCTGCCACATACTCACTAATGTTGAACTTCAGCAAACGCTGGCTACTGTACGGAGGCGCGGCAGGCGTGGGTGGCGGAGGCTCGGGAGGCATTGGCGGTGAAGGCGGCATGGGTGGTGGAGAAGGAGGCACCGGCGGTGGCGGTGGAAGTGGCGGTGGCGGAGAGGGAGGAGGCTTTGGTCGATATTCTGTAGGAAACGGTGGCAACGGCGGAAACGGTGCGCGTCGAGAAAGCATGCATGTCGCTTCGAATCGTGAACAATTTGCACAATCCGCTGTGTCTGTTGTGAGAATCTCTTGCATCCGTCTAGGAGAAGAGGAGATCAAGTCGACCGAGTCGCTTTCTTTTTCGATCCGTTCTTCATTCAATTTGCGAACATAGACTCCTTCACCGGGGTTTTTACAAAATGGAGATGAGAAATCTGGATCGAAACTGTCACACGTTGCTGAGCAAATGCATGCACCATGGCTATCACTTGACGTTCTCTGATTAGGATGTGAAGTCTTTTGCCATGCATCGTAGAAAGCCTCCTTGTTGTTACCCCAGTCTCCTTCTTCCATGAAATATGTGAAAAATTCTTCTGGTTGACCATTGGAATTGAGTGGCACCCACGGTTTGACAGGGTCGTGGTCTGTGAGCGTGTTGTTGATGCCCATGGTCAGGTGAGAAAGCACATGCATGATCAACAGCGCGCTCTTTTGCGTGTCGGTGCTGTACACAGCGGCCGATAGATTGAACTTTACATCCTTGAGAGGAATTTGTTGGTTCTCGTCATAAATACCCAATGAGACCAATCCAAACACTCCAGCCTTGTGTCTTCGAAGAATGCGCTGCGCCACATTGGCAATCTCCTTGGTATACTTGATGAATTTGTTTTCTTTTGTCACTAGGGTTCTGACTCCAATGTTTGAGAGCTTGCAAAAATCCTTGATAGATGAAATCACCTGTTGTATTTTTTCAGACGCCTTTGCTAAAAGATCCAACGCAGGTTTGGCCACTTGTTGTGCGGTTTTCATCACCATGCTCACTATACGTTGTATTTCTGCAAAGGATTTTTTCAGCACAGTACTGAGGAATTCTGCGCTCGTTCGGTATGCATCCATCACTGCATCACATGCGGCTCTTGCTCCCAAGTCGGATGCCGTATTACTAATGCGTTGCAATCCAGCCTTTGCACCTCGTACCAAAAAGTTGGACGTGGTTTTGGTTGAAACGTCGACTACAGCATCGGCAGTGGCATCGGCGGCAACATCCACTGCGGCGTCAGCCGATCCTGCCAAAGCGACATCGAGGGCCGCTTCTGCGCCTGTGGCTGCACCGCCTGTTGCAACATCCACCAGCACATCGGCAAGACCCACTGCAAGCCAAACCCACCAAGGAATGCTTGGTTTTGCAGGACGACACCCCTCGTACAAATCGTCGGCACCGGTGCGAGATGGCGATTGTTGAGCGCACACGCGTTCGCAAGAATCTCCACATTTGCCCCAAGGCAACTTTGGTCCAAGTGGCACTAAACAACAATCAGATGAACGCGCATTTGAGCAATAATTGATAGTGCGCTTCACCACAGGTCCGTTGTCCGTCCAATTCAACGCATCGTGCAAGTTTCGAGGTGAGGGCTTACCATCGTCTTCGTTGGCATGCTGATTGAACCAAGGATCGCTCAAATCATTAAGTGACATTCGGGGGTAACCCATCTTTTTGAACACGTTCGTATTTGCGGATACCATTTTCCTTGGCGCAAACGCCTTGACCGCCTCGATTTGTTGCGGATATCCTTGACGCATAATCCAGTTGATGGACGGGTAGATGTCTCCCAAATCTTTGACAGTCTTTCCAGGTTGAGGTTGTGTTTTTTGATATTCCGATTGGATTTGATCGGGTGTCATTTCATTGGGGATGGGCATTGGAAGGCAGATCAATGGCGTCGGCGGGGGAGGTGGTGGATTAGGTTTTGGACTGGGTGGTGGTGGGGGGGGAGGCGGCGGTGGAGAACTCGGTGGTGGAGAAGATGGTGGCGGCGGTGGAGGTGGTGGCGGGTCTGGGGGTGGAGGTGGCGGAGGCGGATTCGGCATTCCCTCTGCAGAGCAACTCGTAGAAAGCTTGCGAATCGAAACAAATGCTGTCGGATTTGTAGAATAATAGCATTTAGTGTCTGATTTTATCTTGCATTTGAGTGATGATTGCAGTGTTCCACATTTGTAATCCTTTTCATACCCAATACATCCATACTGTCCAGTATTGCCATCTTTGTAATACTGAAATGGAAATCCGTTTTTATCACAAGACTTTGCATTCGTGCCTTTGAGCGTGTTTGGAACACGTCGTGGTGTTTTACATTCTGAAGAAAGCAGTGGTGCCTTGATAGCATTTGAAGGAAGTGATCGCATGTTGAAATCAGAGAGACTGATACGTCCTCGACGTAGCAATGTTATGAACACATCATCTTTGGCGATGCACTCATCCTCACTGATAGTCAAACATGGAATTTCGTCCAACAAGTAGCAAAAAAATGGAGGAGATGTGAGAGCCCCGCTCTGTAATGTTTTCACTAAGTTTGCTTCCTTCACACTCGTCTCCGGATAGTAAGCATACCCGCTCCACGTGGCAGCGCAGCCTTGTGTGGATTGGCAAACCGTGTTGCATGTCATCCTGTTTTTTGTCGCACTCAATCCCTCCAAATCCCATTTTATGTCGCGACTGACGTCTGGAATCGAAGTTCCTGGAGGACCACTCACTTGGATCGCATTGTATCCTTCTCCACAATCAATTTTCACATATCGACCATATCGGGGGATTGCTGCCACGGCGGGCGCGTCCAGATCTTCAATCGTAAAAAAGAGATGGCCACTCTTTTCATCATAGTTTACACCATTTTGATAGTATGAAGAATCAATCCAATCGCTGTCGTAAAACGTTTGCCACGTAGAAGTATCCATACCAATCTCGATGCTGAGTGCTGACGGCGGGTCGGTGTGTACGTACAAATCAACACGAGTTACCCATCTGGCCTCTTGAAGGTCGATGGTGATATGTGTATTGTCCAAGCATGCACACGGAGGAGTGTGGACCATTGTCTTTTCAAACGTGTTTCCAAAGGCAATGTTTGCAGGATCGGTGCATTCGTCAGATGAAAGCCCGATTGCTTTTACCACAAGAGGGACATTAAAGGCGGGAGGAATCATCGACAAACTCCAGAAATTATCAAACCAGGGAGGCGACGACGGTGGTGGAGGCGGTGGTGAAGGTGGTGGAGGTGGTGGAGGTGGCGGTGATGGTGGCGGTGATGGAGAAGGAGGAGGTGGTAGCGGCGGTGGTGGAGAGGGGGGGTAGGTACAAGTTGTTATAACTGTATTACCAATTTCACTTTGAGGGCCACATGCTGCACATGCAAGTGTTGGCGTGGGATTGCAATTATCAGGATAACCATCACATTGAAATTTGGAATTATCAAAATCCCAATCTAATGAAACCCAATCATCATTGTGATATGTATACCAAGAGCAGAAATTAGAATTGATTGCATCATTATTTTCATCGAGACAAAATGAAGGGCTATAAACACACTCTAGTGCTGAATTGAGTTGTTTACACTCTTTGCGGCATGCTTCTTGTTTTTCTTGGTCAAAGAATTGCTGCAATCGGCGTCCTTGTGTATTGTCGATGGATTGAGTGATAGCTTGCGTGATGGTTTCAATGCCAGGATGCCACTGTTCGTCAATGACCTGTTCAATAAAGCGCAGATCATTGGTTTGGTACGAGCATTCCCACGGGCAAGGAGAAGTGTAAGGATCATGAATTTGAGCCACGTCGGGTCTCCATTGGTCTTGAGCGTATTCGATAAAGGAAAACCCTCGCAAGTAATCAAAGTAATGTTTGGCATCTTGTTCAGTTGCAAAGGACTTGACGACGCCACCTTTGCATTGTACGGTGGTGCCTACCACTTTCCAAATGGGTTCGGGAGGTGGTGTGTTTGGCAAGGGTGGTGAAAACGGGGGTGCGGGCGGAGTAGGGGGAGGATTGGGCGGCGGCGGTGGTGATGGTGGTTGAAGACTGTAGCATTCCGCCAGATTGAAACGCTTCCTCCCCGCGCCTTCCACAGGAGTGCTTGGACAAGAGTTGTCATGCGCATTCGCGTAGACATCCTTTCCTTGTTGAAAGGTGATTTTGTTCCATTGTTTGGAGTCAAGTGCTTCAAACCATGCGTGCTGACTTCCGGCATCTGCGGGATGTTGTCGAGTCCATTCGGCAGTATCACCATTACCAAACCCATCGATGTTGACCACTTCATTGTAAAGTTCACATCCGTCTCTTGTGCCGTGGTACATGTGGCAGTTTTGATCCTGTTGGCATGTGCGACAGCAATCCTTGGCATCAAATCCATGTGCGACGCGATAAGGTTGAATAGTTAAGTTCCAATTGCGAGCCAGTTGCAACGGTTGCATTTGCAAAGGGCATTGCCACGGGCACTGTGCAAACTTGCGCCGATCACCAGTAAGATGGGACAAGAGCAGATTGAGGGCTGTTTGAGTTTCTTCCAATGTGCTCCATTCGTCACTGATTGACGTTAAACCTGTCAAACTCTTTGGGTAGAGAAAGGCGTCTAATCCTCCACAGAGCAGCGCTGGGCGATGATAATACGAGCCTCCGCATCCGCAATCACGTGGCGCGTTTGGACCGCACGGCCCGTTCATGCCTTCTTCCGGAGACGTGTCGACGCATGTTGCAGCCCATTCATGCAATGGGGGAGGGGGCGTGGGGGGTGGTGCTTCATATCGAACAATGTCCTTGGGTCGATATGTGAGTGTGGCTTGAGCACATTCCACAGATCGGTGGCAAGCTTGTGCACACTGCACGTCTGGTTCAATTGCGGCGCGACCTTCGTATTCTAGTGGATATTCAAGAGTTTCAGGGTTTGTGGCCAACGCCACTGGCTCGAATCCATTGGGTGCAGACTGTCCGTCTAGCACCCATATCCCATTGGCGAATGTTGGTCGAAGATATAAGGCATTGAGAGCATTGTCTTTGATCCAAGTCGCTTTGACCTCTTTGGTTTGATCAAGGTCTTGTCCATGCAAGGAAACCACCAAGTTGGTGACACCAAGCGCTTCATACACCGAAAGGTCCAGCTTTTCCGATGCAGTAGACACGGACATGAATTGAAGACGCAGCCAGTGGTAAATTTGCAAATCGCTCGGAGGTAGGAATCCGTACGGCTGCTGTATAGACGTGCAGTACCGACCCTCTTCACCCTTGTGTTGAAACCGCAATTCGATATAATTGGACACATACCACGTGTCTTCTTCATGTTCAAATACGGCGTTTGCAAAGTCGAAGAGCGCGAGACCCTTTGCCGTGAGTCCACTGGGGGAGTCGACACCCAGGTATGTGTGCAGCATCGATACTTGCAATTCAGACTTGGTTTGAATGTATGCTTGTAAAACGGTGGCAAAGACCTTTGCAAATCGCGGTTTGACTTTGATCGCATTCTTGACAAACATGCGCGCAGTCCACATGCGTGTCTGTGCCGATTGCGCCAGTATCGATTCGAGGGTCAGCACTGTGTTTTGATGCTGCACATCGACATAATGCACGGAACTATTGCATGCTTTCGAGGTCGCAATTTGCCTTGACACCAGAGCCGAATCCAGTGTGACAACCTGGTTGGTCTGAGGATCGCGACGAAAAAACGGATCCGTTTCATGCAGTTGACACTTGTAAAAGGTGTGATCTGCCAACTGTAATAGTTCTAATCCCGTGATATGATCGACGGATTTCCGGATTTGGCAAGGTGAAACGGCGAGACAATAGCAGGTTTGCTCCATGTCACCGGTTATAAAGTTGGGACCCACTTGAATGGCCGAGGTGTCGAGTCGCATTTCTTGCCATTTGGCACAATCGAGTGCACACGAGTCTGCGCTCACAGGCTTGGTGGCTTCGATATATGGGACAATCACAACCATGCCATTGTCATAGGCTTGGGTGCGCATTGGACTTGAAGGGCATTTGTCTTGTGCAAAGTGGTGAACTGGATTGTGCGGATCGATGCAGCGTCCTTTGATAACACGACGCATATACACCGAAGGGTTGCCTCCAGGATAATGTTTGCCATGAACAGTTCGTGTAGGTCCGATTGCATAGTCGGGAGGAGGAGGAGGGCTGGGCGATGGTGGTTGTACTGCGAAATTGCAACCACAGAATAGCTGTTCGCTGTCTTTGCAATTTGTGGATTGGAACGGGCCATCCGACACTGGGTTCAAGAAGGCATGTGAGGTTCCGAACGTGCACCCGTGAAAACAGTTCACATCTCCTGCAAATGTACACCGATGCTTGCGAATTTCCACATGACGAATCCGCCCTCCCGAATTGCCATATGCCAAATCGGCACATTGCTCAATCGATTGAACGGGAGGACACTCCACATCACCTGATAACACTTGACCCAACGGTGGCGGAGGCGGAGCGGGCGGCATGCTTGTTCTCACAAAGAAACCGAATACGGGTCGGTTGACATCTATAGGAGTGTGCAAACAAGTCTCTGTAAACGTGTCCTTTGTGAGCAGCGACGTCAATGGACGACCGCGCAATATGTCCATGTCGACCAGGTTGTAAGTGGTACATAGTGTCTTTTCAGAGCTGTCTGTGCAATTGGTACCGAGTGGAATCGCGTACCCAATACAAGCTTTTGCATGCTCACAGTGAAGAGCGCATTGGTCTGCGAATTGACGGTTGTCCAAACCGTTCAAAGTTTGCAAGAAGACCCCTCCCGAGCACAAGTCTGAATGTTCCACTTGCACATCTGGCAGCGCTCGCAGTACAGAGCCTTCGCGATTTGTAGCACACAGAGTACTTCCCGAGTCGACATACTCGAATCCGATTCGAGATTGGGCATACGAAAAAGGCGGAGTTGGAGGCAGAGATGGCGAGGGTGGTAGAGTCTGCAGGATCTGGAGTCCTTTGCATTTGTTGTCGATTAGTTGACGGATTTCAGGTATCACATTGACACATGCCTTTTCCAAAAAGTCGTCACATTGCGCGGTCGCAGCCCTCGGTCGATTGAATTCATGAAAAAAGTTGCAATCGTACCAACACAAACCCGCGTCTTTTACATTGCGGTGGCAGAGAGGTTGGTTGAGTCGGTTGACGCCATCAAATCCAACACCATGTGACAGCTCTTCTACAGCCTTGAGACAAGCCGACTGTCGTTTCACTGTACTAACTTGTGAGCATAATTGATTGGATATCGATCGTATTTTTGTATCAGAAAATTGCGATCTTGCTTCAATCAATCGAATGGGTGGTGGAGGCGGAGGCGGGGGTGGTGGTTTGGCATTTTGCACTAGGCTCTTCGTTTCGCCATAGCAGATGATGCCTGAAGCGATCGGTGTTTCACATGGTACAATTCTGGCGGCATATCGTAAGCTGCTATATGGTTTGTACACGAGCGCGCATCCGTCACGGGTGCCATCATCGCCTTGTCGATCTCCTCCTGGTTCATCCCATGGCCAATAAGGCGATGCACGATTGTCGGGTCTGGCAACCCAGAATGCGTAGATACGAGCTTTGCCCGCTGCCACAATAGTGCTGATGGCTTCAATTTGGTTGATCGGATCGGCTACTGTTGTGGTGTGATCGCGATTTGGCGTATTGGAAACGCCGCGCTGTCTGCACAATTCATTCACCTGAGAAAATGTGAGCACTGATTCGATGGGTGGTTTCCGATTAAGTTGTGCTTCATCGTCAAATGGTAGCGTCGGAGGTAGTCGAATGCACCGGTCCCCATTCAACAGATCACACCGCTCGCGGCGTATATCGGATGGTGATTGCGAGGTGACTGCCATTTCTGTCGCAAAATCTAGCAACGAGCACGAGCCAATGCTTCGAAGTAAAAGACATTCGAACTTGTCTGTTTGCAAATAATCAGGCCGAGTCGCGTATGCGTTGCAACCTTTGGTTTCCAGACAAAAGATTGAACACGTCTCTTCCGTGTAGCCTCCAGGGGCTACGCTGAGGACGGATGTGCGAAGTGTTGGCAGCACTAGGTCATCTTCACTCGACAAGCGCCTGGAATTCTGATTTAATCGATTTCGTTTCTCATAAATCTCATCTTGGGTCTCTCGTAATATGTCCACCACAGACGGAGGCGCTGGTGGGACATGACCCAAAAACGGTGTGCGCTTGTCTACTAGATGCTTGAGATCGTCATTACCATCGTCAAAACAATGGGTTGCTCGTAAATCGGCATCCAACACACGTTTTGCCCAAGCACATACCAACCGCGTGGATTTGCCGACAATTCCAGGGTCTGTAAGCGTCGACAAGACTTCTCCACATCGTCCATCGGCCCATGGCGCTGGAAGTGGTGGTGAAGGGGGCGATGGTGGCGGATTGGGCGGAGAAGGCGGTGGCGAAGGCAGGAAGGCATTGCTCGTTGGGGGTGGTGGTGGTGGAGGTGGTCGCAACGAATCGCGTCTTACAATCCCCATACCTGGAACATAAAGAATGTCCGCTCCATTGTATGCAGTCTTAAAGATGCGATTGTTGATAACAGCTGGGACTTTTCCAGGATCATAGCCCGTCAGTCCAGAGGACACCTCCAAATTATTTGCAAGCTGCTTTGCGAATTCCAAATTTCCAAACAGCGAAAGCCGCATCGCTACCGCCTTGGGGTTGCAATCCGCCTTGAAAGCCGGCTGGACGTTTTTTAACATGCGTTTAGAAGTAGTCGTGTAAAAGTCTTGAAAAGGACCACTTTCTCCGCATTTGCCTAGACATAACTCTCGATCTTTCAGACAATACCCTGGATCGGATGCGCAATTGCTCCACTCGTTTCCGGAATCGATGGCAAATCGATACACAGGGTTGTAACAGCCTTGAAAGGCGGCCGATTTGCACTGGTCGTAGAGAAAAGCGGCCATTTCGTACGTGAGTCGGTCGAAACCAAGTTTGTAGTAATCCGAGCCAGCCAGTCCATACACACCTGCTCTTGGAGCATTTCGTTGCACAAGTCGACAGACCTGCTTCAGCATTGTCAACGCGGCCACATCTCCTCGATTGTTATGATCTTTAAGGTTGATGTCGCGTTTCAACCAAGTATCCGCAATCATCTGCGCATGCACACGATCCAGATTGCTTAACTCAGGGGCGATTCTTGAAAAATGCGTCGCCGCAGCATCAAACTGCTCCGGTTCAAACTTCTGATCGAGCCAGAATCGCTCATACGAATTGTTGAACCCACCCTCGCACAAGTCCACATAAAACGATCCGTTTGGACCGCATGTGCTGTGCACGTCGTACGAAAAGGTCTTCACATTGTGAGGAGAAAGACAGCTGATCGTAGAGGTGATGAGATATGAAAGCAGACGCAACTCAGGGATCTGCGCGATGAGAATCGAAATAGAACGAGTGATGAGGATTAGGGTTCGAGTAGGGTTTAAAGATTAGAATTCTGGAGCTTACTTTGCATTGGAAGCATGCCGAGCAGCCCACAGTATTGTTGTTACTCAGTCGCTTTTCAAATTGCGGCGCCACAAAGGCATTTGTATCGAGGCCGCTGAGTGGAAAGAGTCGTCCTGCTTCATTCCAAGTGTCTTGAATCACCTTGTAAATCTCATCCAAGACAATCGGGACGGAGGAGAAGATGATCAGCTCCTGCGGATGGTCAACAAAGTCGCATCGCTCATAGATGCACCTGTGATCAAACACAGTAATAAAGTTATTACTGTGTGCGCAAGGCGTGAGCAAGGCAAGCAGCGCACCTCAACTCGGCCCGCCAACTGGGCACGTCGAGCAGGTGGAGCATGCACCCAATGGCGTCGATGAGGACGAAAATCGAGGGAACGGCGATGTCGGTGACAAAGATGATGATGAAATCGATGGCAATCTGCAGCACCCTGCCAATAATACCGCTGCGCATCAATTGGTAGATGAGCAAACCAAATATGCGCAGTAAATCCAAGAGTATGGTCCCTATCAGCACGGCTGTTTCATCCAGGACAATGTATATCACATGGAAGATCAAGTCGAACACCAATCCGAACAACTCGATAATGTAGCCTACAAACTCTCCAACGACTCCTGTAAAACTGGTAATGGTATCAAAAGGTAGTGTGGGAGCGCGCAATGCCTCGACTAAACGTCGCGCAGCTCGAGGCGGCAATGCAAACGTGTCATTGGCGATTTGACGCAGCTTGCGACTGGCAAAACCTTTGCCTTCGCTGCATTTTTCACTCATTGCGCACATGGCAGCAGTCTCTGTGGCGGTGACACCGCCTACGTAGTAGCCCATGAGCCCACACCATGCTTGAGATGAAAATGCGCGCTCTGCAACATCCGAATCTAGAGTCGCTTCGGAACTATGACAATCGTATCCTCGAAACGGAGTATCCGTCTCATTCACTCGGAAAAAGAGCTCCCGGTTGCCTGTAGAGATGAGAGACACGATTTCGATCATGATAAAAATTGTAGGTTCCACCATATATGCACTTGCCGCGTTCCACATTGGAATCAACGGCTGAACCACACCCACCGCCACGTTGGCACTGCTCAATGCCAAATCTGAAAAGCTTTGAACGGTAATCAAATTCGAGCGAGCGTTTTCATACAGCACGTCAGGATCGGAGTCGAACGGATAAGCTATCTCAAAGATCATAGACAATGCGAGAAAGGCTATCGCAAATGCCATGAAAATCAGCAAAAACAAACCACATCGATCCATTATACCCACGGAACGCTTCAGCATTGTCTTGGATACATGGGCAAAAGTGGATGTTTTTGCGCGCTCGTACTCTTCAGATCGACGATTCAATTCAACATCGTTGGATTCATCTCCATCATAGAGGTCGCCTAACGCGCACCTCTCATACTGTTTTCCGTAACGTGGTAACGGTGTGGAACGAGAAGGGACCACTCGAACTCCTTTTGAAATGAGTCTTTGACGCTCATCCATGAAGAACAATGTGGGATTGTTATGATGACACCTTCTTGTGGTGCTGACCTTTATATAAAAGAAGAATTAGCGATCTAACATGACTATTCATACGCTAGATATATATTTTGGAATTTTGATAAAACTACTACTACTACTATCATGGCAACACTTATCACAGGTCTCATTGGTTGCGCAACCTCCGCTGCAGGTTTGCTTGGATCAAGCGCAATCACAATTGGAACGTACCTCTATCAAGGCGTCGCGCTTGCGGGATCACTGTTTTGGTCTCTCGGATCATGGATGTTTTCTGGAGTCACCTTCTTTTTTGCGTGCTGTACAGGATGCGGGCACAAGAGCTTTTCAGAAGCCTTGCGTCCAATTGAGGAATGGGACGAATCTGAAGCAAAACGTGCAGGGTCGGCCGTGTGCTGTCTGTCTTGTTTTCTATCGTGTTGTTTGATCGTTAGTACTGCAGCAATTACGATGTTTTCTCTTACATACTTATGGTATTTATAAGAGTGTTGCAATGCCACCTAATGCACCAACCAGCAATACTACAGCACTTGCACACATCATTCGCACGCACGGATGCGAATATGCTTGTTGCATGCTGTGCGACCAAAGCTTGTTATTAGACGGCATCGTCACCTTCACCTCTAATTTACCATCAGATTCACTAGAATAACTTTTAATATTCGCATAAGGCGAACATGCTGATATCACTTCCATCACACGTTCTGTGTTTGTACCACGGAAACACAAGACCGTATTACCATCTATGTCGACACTAGCATTTGTAAACTGTATGTCCACATCTTGTTCTGATGCTTTTTTTTTGATAATACTAACATGTTCAGCTCTCGTAACACGCATTTAATGACACGGCTGTGTATATAAGCGTATTTTGTATAGCTTGATAACTTAGCGATCAATGCTTGATTCATTAAAGCGTTTGATTGCACAAATACAGGGAAGCACGCCTGAGGACCCGGTTGATCAAGATGTTCAACAAGGGTTTAAACGAATAAATGCACTAATATCACCGACTCCTGGTAAGAATAACGAGACGGATGAATTATGCTTCGGACTTCAAACCGATCTTACAAACCCTTTGTTAAGCCAACTCTTTTCTATAGATGTTTATAGATCTATCGGTATATCAAATGATCCTATATTACAATCTATAGAATTTAACAATCAAAAAACTGTCAAATCATTCACTTCTGAAATAATGACAAACAATAATCAAGATTTTTCAGATGTACAAACAAAAATTATACAAAACAAAGGCTTTACAACCGATAGTATTGATGATCCAACAAGTGTTAACAACGGTG
>Ga0233432_10003479_pt1 | contig 14226 bp, 14 predicted proteins | sample SI_122_August201_6_FD_179870 | JGI IMG/M metagenome (GOLD analysis project Ga0233432, IMG submission 179870) | Seawater microbial communities from Saanich Inlet, British Columbia, Canada - SI_122_August2016_10_MG | ecosystem: Environmental > Aquatic > Marine > Inlet | place: Canada: British...
TAAGGTACAATGGTCAAATGGACTACTACATAGAAACCGCAATGGGGAACTGATGGTCAGGGATGACAAGCAACGTAACGAGAAAAGACTCTTCGGAGTCTTTTTTTTAGTATAAATAATGAGTATGAAAGAATTGACTTTGAGTGAAAACTCAGTAAACTACTTAGATGATCATTACAACCTTGATGGGGAAAAGTTTGCATCAAAATATGAATGCAATTTCCCCATCAAGGTTGATAATAATTTTGCCCTTTCTCTAAACTACAAGAACCAGCGCGGGTTCTGTATTGGAAACAAAAAACAATCTACCTTTTTTTACTCTCCAACCGATAAAATAGAATACAAATATAGAACTCGAAATACTAACACATTTGGAACTTTCTTAAAAGAAAAACAGAAAATAAACACATTTCCAATAGTATTCAACAATACTATATCTCTGCTCAATTACAGCCACGCGAGAAAATCTGCTTGGGTCAATTCGTCCAATATAGAAATAGATTCGCTAGTGGAATCTAAGACCGCCATATTTGGAAATAGCTACTATAATTTTTTTGTCACAAAAAACGAGATCATAATTGTTTCTAATAATTTTCAATCTGCGAGAAAGATTAAATTAAGAAACAAAATTATTAAGAATGTAGAAATAGGAACTAAGGAAGAAAATAAAATCTCTCTGGTCATCAATACCAATCTTGGTGTATGCATCTTTGACGTCTCTATACCTAGATTTGCATTTAAAGATAAAAAGTTCTTTTTTGGCGACTACGAAGCTTCAATCAATTCTGACAATGAAATATTTTTATTCGAAAACCAGAGCTGTAAATATATCAAGTTAGGCCACTATACATATTCGTCTAATCAAAAAAATCTTAAATATTATCCGGTATGCTTAAAAAATGATGCGTCATTTTTTTCGAAAACTCAAAGCATACCCTTCGGGAAAGACCCAGAGCTACAATTTAATATCGAAAGCATGCTTTTTCAAAGAGTCCGAGAGTTTACTATGGAAGAATTTCCAGTTAATGCTAAAATAGAAAAAATAGATCTTGGCGAAGAAATCTTCGAGATGCGTCAAATAGACTTAGAATGCGATGATATAAAATTTCCATTTTATAAACCAAGAAATAAAAGGAAATTTTAATTATATAAATACTCATACATAATAGGAGTATTAGTATGTCTGCAATAACTAGCAGAAGCGAATTCAAGGAATACTGTCTAAGAAAATTAGGTAAGCCAGTTATTCAGATCAATGTAGCTGACGAACAATTAGAGGATAGAGTTGATGATGCTTTTGAGTATTATCGAGACTATCACTATGACGCAGTAGAAAAAGTATATCTGAAGCATAAAGTTAGCCAATTGGATATGGACAACGGATATATCTCGTTAAACGACGCAATATTCGGAGTAAAACGAGTTTTGCCGCTATTCGACAAAACCGACGGTCATTCTAAAGGATTTTTTGATGTCAGATACCAAATGCACCTCAATGAAATTTATGATCTCAAAAGTATGGAGCTATTAACATACGAGCTGACTCAATCGCATCTCAAATTAGTAAACGATATGATTACAGGAAGAGTTCCAATCAGATTTAATAGGCACCAGAATAAATTATTTCTAGACATCGACTGGGAAGAAAGCCTTCAAGTCGACGAATATTTGATAGTAGAAGTATATCGAGTATTAGATCCAGACACTTATACTGATGTGTGGAATGATCGGTGGTTAAAACGATATGCTACAGCACTCATAAAGCGGCAATGGGGAGAAAACCTTTCAAAATACGAAGGTATTCAAATGCCAGGAGGAATGACGTTTAATGGTTCTAGAATTTTGGACGAGGCTAGCCAAGAGATCACTCAATTAGAAGAAGAAATGTCTAGTAGTTATGAATTGCCCGTAGATTTTTTGGTGGGTTAGATGGCAGTCAATCAGTACTTCAATCAGACAACTTTTACCTCAGAACAAAATCTTGTAGAAGATTTAGTAATAGAATCTATCCAAATACATGGCCAAGACTTTTATTATATAGAAAGAACTGAGGTAAACGCAGATACTATCTTTAACGAAGCATCTCTTAGCGAGTTTAATACTGCGCATCTAATCGAAATGCACATAGAAGATTCTGAGGGATTTGGTGGCGAGGGAGATTTTCTGTCGAAGTTTGGCCTCGAAGTTCGAGATCAATTGAACGTTATCGTATCAAAGAAAAGATTTGCCGAAGCTACTAATAAGCCGTTACCTCTTTCTGGCGACTTAATATATTTTCCATTAGTTGATAGGTGCTTCGAGATACAATTTGTCGAAGACGAAATACCCTTTTATCAGTTAGGAAAAATGTACGTATTTAGATTGGCCACTGAGCTATTCGAATATTCTCACGAAAGCTTCGATACAGGTGTTGCAGAAATAGATGATATAGGATCCGAAATTACCTCATTCAGTGTCGATTTGACATTTGGTTCTGGGACCGGAGACTTTGCTGTAGGCGAAACTATATATCAAGGTTCTGCTTTAGCAGACGCAGTAGCCACAGGAGAAGTTATATCTTGGAATTCTGGCACAAAGGTTTTGCGAGTGGGTTCGCTCACGGGAACATTCTCCCAAAATACAAACACCGTTGGATCTACGTCTTCTGCAGAATATCTATTAGGAGCGACACAGCAGATAACCTATATAGAAACCACAGACAATGCCACAGATAATAGCTCAGACTTCTCCGGTACTACAGACTCAGTTATTGACTTTTCTGTTACCAATCCATTCAGCGAGAGTTACTAATGTTAGGAATAACCCCGCAATATAGAGGAACTCTGAGAAATTACATCATAGCATTTGGCTCTCTATTCGACGATATCGACATCCAACGAAAAGACTCTGGCGGAAATATTACAAGCGTCATACGAGTTCCGTTGTCATATGGTCCTGCACAAAAATATATTTCTAGGATAAATTCAGAAGATAATGATGTCGCGGTAGTTCTTCCCAGAATGAGTTTCGAAATATCGGGAATAACTTATGATGCGGGAAGAAAGTTAGGGAAAATGTCTGGGTATACAGGAGCTCATGATGAGTTTGGTAATAAGAAATTTGTATACCACCCTGTCCCTTGGGACGTTTCATTATCCCTTTCATTATTAGTAAAAAACGCAGAAGATGGCACACAAATACTCGAGCAAATACTCCCGTTCTTTACTCCTTCATTCATTGTACCAATAAAAGAAGTCGAAGAATTATCTATTGTCAGGGATACCCCTATTATACTAGACTCGGTAGATATTTCTGATCAATACGAAGGGGATTATCAAACAAGAAGAGTTTTAGAATGGAATTTGGGATTCACTCTAAAGGGATACCTATATGGTTCGCAGGACAACAAAAAGACCATCAAAAAGTCTACTGCAAAAATTGTTAACATAGATACTAACAAAGATTTTTCTCAACAAGAATATCAGATCAATCCAGACACTGCGACTGAGCTCGACGATTATGGATTCGGCTCTAATATAACAGAGTTTAATAATGAAAAATAAAACTGTAGACGCCAAATTGAGCGATTTTTTGGGAATAGAAGCTGAGATTAAAGAAACTTCTCAAGAATTAATTGTGAAGGCTAATAGCGATATTCAAGAATATCAAGAATCTAACGAAGACAGTCGAGAAGAGGACATAAAGAACGACTACGAATTCCATAGAGGCAACCTGCACGACTTAGTAGAAAAGGGACAAGACACGCTAAACAACTTAATAGAGCTTGCCAAACAAAGCGAACATCCAAGGGCATATGAAGTTGTAGGACAATTAATGAAGACTACTAGTGACCTCACAAAAGATCTGATCGAGCTTCAAGTCACAATGAACAAAATTCAGAACACCAAAGAAGGCGGGCCCAGTAAAGTAGTTAATAATAATGCGGTTTTTGTCGGAAATACTAACGATCTGTTAGAAATAGTTAAGGGAAAGAATCGAGTTATAGGCAATGAGTGATATATACTTAAATAATCCCAATTTAAAAAATTCAGGCGTCGAATTGCAATGGACAGAAGAGCAGACAAAAGAATACGTCAAATGTGTAGATAACCCTGTATATTTCATTGCAAAATATATGAAAATTGTAAATCTGGACTTTGGATTAGTCCCATTCGAACTATATCCATTTCAAGAAAAAATGATCGAGACGTTCCATAACGAAAGATTTACTATATGCAAGATTGGGCGTCAGTCAGGAAAATCTATAACGTGCATTGCATTCTTCCTGCATTACATACTATTTAACAAAGATGTTTCTGTCGCACTGCTTGCTAATAAGCTTGCCACTGCAAGAGAACTTCTTAGTAGATTGCAAAGGGCGTATGAAAATTTGCCATTGTGGCTGCAGCAGGGAGTATTAGTATGGAATAAGACGAATATAGAGCTAGAAAATGGTGCTAAAGTGATGGCAGCTGCAACATCTTCTTCTGCAATTCGCGGCGGATCATTTAACATTCTTTTTCTGGACGAATTCGCATTTGTCCCAAACGAATTAGCGGAAGAGTTTTTTAACTCGGTATATCCTACAATTTCTTCCGGTCAATCTACAAAGGTAATTATCGTGTCTACTCCGCAGGGCATGAACCACTTTTATAAACTTTGGAATGATTCGGTCCAAAAAAGGAATTCTTATAAATCTATAGAAGTACATTGGTCAGAAGTTCCCGGCAGAGATCAGAAGTGGAAAGAAGAAACAATAAAAAATACGTCAGAGGAACAATTTAAACAGGAATTCGACACCGAGTTCTTGGGAAGCACGAACACGCTTATCAATATTGCAAAACTAAAGAATCTTTCATATAATTCGCCAATACAGATAGCTAAAAATGGATCAATAAAGATATATGAAGAGCCAAAAAAGAATAGGATATATTTTGTTACGGTCGACGTAAGCAGGGGCAGAGGACAAGATTACTCCGCTCTGTCAGTATTTGATGCGTCGGAAGTACCATATAAGCAGGTAGCAACTTTCCGATCAAATGAAATGCCCCCGATGGTATATCCGACAGTAATAAAGGGAATGGCAGTTCAGTATAACGATGCGTATATACTAGTAGAAATAAATGATGTAGGACAGCAAGTTAGCGATATACTATATCATGATCTAGAATACGAAAATTTAATTTCTATTCATAATGACACCCGTAAAGGCCAGTCAATAAGTTCAGGGTTCGGGAAAGCTTTCACGATGGGAATCCGAACAACAAAAGCAACCAAAAAAATTGGTTGCTTTAATATGAAAAGCATGATTGAAGAGGATAAGTTAATAATAAATGATTTTGATACTATCAATGAATTAACAACATTTGTGTCGAAAGGGCACAAATTCGAAGCAGAAAACGGCAAACATGACGATATGGTCGATACATTATTGCTATTTTCTTGGATGGTAACCGATAGCTATTTCAAAGAATTAGCAAACCTTGATACTAGAAGAGAAATTTACGAAGAAAGAATTCGCATGCTAGAAGAAAATATGTCGCCATTCGGATTCATACAGGACGGAGCAGAGTTTGGCAATTTTTCTGACGACGAAGGGCAATTTTGGGAAGTTGTAGAAAATAGTGGATGAGATTGTTAAAAAACACGTTTTTTATAAATATTAATCAAAGAAGAATATACTTAAACTAATGAGTTTATAATAAATTTAAGGAGATGATAAAATGCCATTTCAAGTAAGTCCGGGCGTTAACGTGTCAGAAGTAGATCTAACTACTACCACTCCAGCAGCTGCGGTATCCGTAGGGGCGTTAGTGGGTCAGTTTTCGAAAGGCCCCGTAGGTGAAATAGTTACTGTGTCTAGTGAAACTGAATTGGCGCAAGTATTTGGTAACCCAACTGATCAAAACTATAAGTCGTTTTATACTGCAGCAAATTTCTTAGCATATGCTGGAAACTTGCAAGTGGTACGAGTAGTTGGGAGCGGGACATTAAACGCAGTTGCAGGAGTTCCGGCGAGCTCAACGCCAACCCTCGCAACTGAAACAGGAACAGCGGTCGCTGCGGTTTCGGGAGAATCTCATACAGGCAACGGAGTCGATACGACTTTTTCTTTGTCGAGAGATGCCTACGGAGAATCATTGACTGTCACAGTTGACGGAACCCCTTCTTCGGATTTTTCTGTTTCTGGGACAACTTTGACATTTGGATCTGCTCCCACTGGAGCAATTGTTGTCGATATTCCCGAAAGGTCAAAATTCGTAGTATCTCAAACTATCGGCGCGAATGACACAGTCGAAGTTGCTGGCTTAAGCATTGGTTCAGATTTCGTCGTAATTGGTCAAGTAGTAGATCTCGTTTCTGCACCAGTATCTGATATTACGATCACGGTCAAAGGCCCAACGGTAGTTTCTTTTACACACACACCAGTATTGGTAGGCACTTCAGATGACATTTCCTTCGGTTCTGGTCAGGCGGGCGGTGCAGAGTTTGTCGCAAAAACTCCGGGCATACACGGAAATTCGCTGAGAGTTTACATGGCGGATGCGGCGACATTTAGTGATCTTTCCTCGTCATTGCAAAATGAATTTTCTGGAGCTCCGGCTGCAGGCGAATTGCACATCGCGGTGGTTTCTTCTGCATCGGGCTTTGATAAAGTGGTAGAAAAATATGCTTTCTTATCAAAGGCGTCTGACGGAAAACTTGAAGATGGAACAAATATTTACTATGTAGATTACATAAACGAATATTCAAGCTACATTTTTGCAGCCAATCATACGCCAGTTGGGACAAATTGGGGGACTGCTAGTGCAGGAACTACGTTTTCTTCTCTGAGCTCAGCGGTATATGTAGAATTTGCGGGCGGAACAGAAGGTTCTGTTCCTAGTGCTGGGCAAGCTATTTCCGGATATGCTTCATTCGAAGATGCAGAAACTACTGATGTATCACTTATCATGTCTGGTGAGTGGGGCGATATTACCGACGGAAATACCGTACAAACACATATTATCGATAATGTTGCAGCTGCCAGAAGAGATGCCGTGGCGCTAATCTCGGCAAGATACTCTGATTGTGCTGCTTCAGACCCTTCGGCTGCGGTAATTAGTTATTTTACCTCTACAATGACCAGCAATAGTAATTATGCTTTCGTCGATTCAAACTATAAGTACCAATACGACAAGTATAACGACAAATATCGCTGGGTTCCATTGAATGGCGATATTGCCGGTTTGATGGCTCGGACAGATAGCGAAAGAGATCCTTGGTTTTCTCCTGCAGGATTTAATCGAGGTGTTATCAAGAATGTCGTCAAGACCGCTTGGAGGCAGACAAAGGCAAATCGAGATGATCTGTACAGAAAATCTTTGAACCCCGTTGTAACTTTTCCTGGCCAGGGCACGGTTCTGTATGGTGACAAAACTTTCACCACTAAACCAAGTGCATTTGACCGAATTAATGTGAGAAGATTGTTCATTGTATTAGAAAAAACTATTGCAACAGCATCCAAGTTTACATTATTCGAAATGAATGATGAATTCACAAGATCTCAATTTGTGTCTTTGGTTGAACCTTTTTTGCGAGACGTTAAAGGTCGGCGTGGAGTATTCGACTTTAAGGTTGTATGCGATTCTACAAACAATACTGCACAGGTTGTTGATAGCAACGAATTTGTTGGCGATATATTTATTAAGCCAGCAAGATCCATCAACTTCATCCAGTTGAACTTTGTTGCTACAAGAACTGGAACAGATTTTGAAGAAATTGTCGGATCTGTATAGAAAACGGTATAAATAGATAAAAATTTAGGAGAAAACAATGGCGTTTGATATTGCATCATTCAAATCAAATCTAGGACAAGGCGGGGCGAGACCCAACCTATTCGAAGTAGAAGTAGGTAATCCTCTGGATGGAAGTGCAGACGATTTGTTTCGGTTTCATTGCAGAGCTGCTCAGTTGCCAGCATCCACAATTCCCGCTATAGACGTTCCTTACTTCGGAAGGCAGGTAAGAATCGCAGGAAATAGAACATTCGAGCCTTGGACTGTTACAATTCTTAATGACGAAAGTTTCTCAGTAAGAACTGCATTAGAAAACTGGATGGGTGGCATTAACGATCACGCATCAAATCTGCAGCTTGACGACCAGACCTCTTATAAAAATAGAGACTCTAAAGTCGTTCATTACGGCAAAGATGGATCAGTTATCGCAACATACAAGTTTGTGGGGATTTTCCCAACAGAAATTGGCGCGGTAGAACTTTCTTGGGATGCTAACGATCAAATTGAAGAGTTTACATGCACATTTGCCTACGACTACTGGCTGCACGAAGAAGCAGCTGCGGGCGTTAAGATCAGTGTAAGTCTATAATACCTCCTAATCTATACGGCTATTTTTTGATTATAAATAGTTGTATAGATTTTATAGGTGATATTAAATGGCGATTAAACTTTTTGGTTTTAACATATCTAGGAGCTCTGAAGACAGCAAGCCAGTCCGGTCTTTTGTTCCCAGAGAAGATCAAACTGACGCAGGCGCAATGACGGTTCAAAGTGGGTTCTCCGGAACCTACTTAGAACTTGAAAATAATGCCAAGTCAGATTCAGAACTTATCAACAAATATCGTGAAATGGCAATGCATCCTGAAGTGGAGGTTGCCATTGACGATATCACGTCAGAAGCGATAGTACACGATACTGTCGAATATCCAGTAAAAATATACACAAATAATATTGAAAGCGAGCCGCTCAAAAAAACTATCGAAAAAGAATTCATTAACATCCTTAAGCTATTGAAATTTAAAGAACGTGGATACGATATATTTCGGGACTGGTATGTGGACGGAAGACTATTTTATCACATCATCATCAACGATTCTAGACCCAAAGACGGAATTCGAGAACTGAGAAATATAGACCCCAGAAAAATTAAAAAAATAAAACAAGTCAAAAACGATAAATCGTCTTACTCAGATTCATCCGCCAGCATAGATATTATTTCCTCTCAGGAAGAATACTATGTCTATAATCCGAAAGGAATTTCAAATGCGGAAGGAATATCTGGGCTTCCGATTACAGTAGATTCTATATGCCACGTAACTTCTGGGCTCAAAGATGGCCAAAGAAACTACGCAGTAAGTCATTTGCATAAAGCAATCAAACCTCTCAATCAATTAAAATTAGTAGAAGACTCAGTAGTTATCTATAGGTGGACGCGGGCCCCAGAAAGAAGAGTGTTCTACATTGACGTAGGAAATCTTCCAAAACAGAAAGCAGAGCAATATCTTTCCGAAATCATGACAAAGCACAAAAATAAAATTGTATATGACGGAACTACCGGCGAAGTTAGAGATGACAGAAAGCATTTATCTATGCTAGAAGATTATTGGTTCCCACGCCGAGAAGGTGGTAGAGGCACTGAAATCGAAACACTCCCTGGCGGAACAAACTTGGGAGAAATGGACGATGTCAACTATTTCCTAAAGAAACTATACAAATCCCTGAACGTTCCATTATCCAGACTCGAATCAGAAAATAGCATGCAATTGGGCCGAGCTCAAGAAATATCTAGAGACGAATATAAATTCAACAGATTTATTATAAGACTTCGAACCAAATTTTCAGATCTTTTTATAGATCTTCTCAAAAAGCAACTGATATTGAAGGGCCATATCAATCTGGATGAGTGGAAAGAAATTAGTCAAGACGTGATATTCGATTTTACTCAAGACTCGTACTATACAGAAATTAAGAATTCTGAAATGCTGCGCGACAGGATCGCGCTGGTCGGAGAAATGCAGGAATACATCGGCAAATATTATTCTAATGAGTGGGTACGAAGATCTATTCTTAAAATGACCTCGGACGAAATCGAGAAAATGGACACCCAGATCGCAGACGAAGCGGCCTCGGACGATCCTAAATATCAACAAACAGAAGAAGATCCGCAATAATTAGATGATGGATACAGCTCAGAAAGGAGATAAATAATGAGTGACAATGAAGAAAATATAAATAATACTTTAGAGATTGCAACATCGATTGTTGACAATATAGTTAATGGTGAGCTATCGGATGCCCAGAACTCGATCAAAGACATTTTAGGCCAAAATATATCTGGTGAAATTGACGACCATAAACAAGAATTTGCAGCGGGGCTATTTCGAGACGATATGACAATGGATAGCGAAATCGACGAATCCGAATTAGTAACAACAAAAGATTAGGAAAATAAAAAAATGAAAACTTTCTCCCAGTTCTTAGAAGACGATTTAGACGAAGCCATAAAGCGAAAAGTTGTCATTCGTGGAGGAAAGAGGAAAATTAAATACAAGACCGACCGAGCAGGTTTCAAAGTCGACGGAAATAAAGAAGTTAAAATTTCTGCAGCAGATAAGATAAAAATGAGTCTCAGAAACAAAAAATCTGCTAGAAAAAGAAAGGGCAAAATGTCAATCTCGAACACCAAACGAGCAAGATCCATGCAAAAGAGAACAGGAATTTAGACATGAAATTAATAACAGAAATTTTCGAAGATCTTATTGTAGAAGAAAAGGGCAAAGACCTTTATATCGAAGGAGTATTTCTTCAGTCTAACGTAACAAATAGAAACGGAAGAGTATACCCCAAGGAAGTTCTTGAGAAAGAAGTTAATAGATATACCGAAAACTATATTAATAAAAGCCGTGCGTTTGGTGAATTAGGACATCCGGACGGGCCGTCTATCAACCTAGAAAGAGTTTCCCACATGATCAAATCTCTGACGCTAGAGGGCGACAACTATGTCGGCAAAGCAAAAATCATGAGCGAAACTCCTTATGGTGCGATAGTTTCAAATCTTATTAAAGAAGGTGCCTCCCTTGGCGTCTCTTCTAGAGGCATGGGAAGTGTTAAGTCTACAAAGGAAGGTCGCAATATTGTGCAGGGAGATTTTTACCTCGCCACAGCGGCTGATATTGTTGCAGATCCCTCTGCCCCAGATGCTTTCGTTAACGGAATCATGGAAGGAAAAGAATGGATTTGGGATAATGGCGTTATTCGCGAAGCACATATTGACAATTATCGTAGTGCAGTACATTCTGCAAGCTCTAAGGAGCTAGAATCTACTAAGATAAGTCTCTTTGAAGATTTCTTCGAAAAATTGTCTAAAAATTAAATTATTATAAATATTTGATAAATAAACTCAATTAGGAGAATAATACAATGGCTAATGAACTAGAAGTCAATGAAGTTGAAGAACTAGAAAATTTAGTAGATCCTGAAGAAATGTTAGAAGAGTCTCAAGACGAACTAGTTCAAGATATTTCGGAAGAACAAGCTGACGAAGCAGTAAATGAAATTCTTGCTGAATTAGATAAGGAATCCACTTCGGACGAAATCGAAGAAGAATCCTTAGACGAAGGCGATTACAGCAAGAAAAAAATGAAAGAGGCCGAAGACGAAGACGAAGACGACGACGAAGAGCCCAAAAAATCTTTTATGATGAAAAAGAAAGTCAAAAAAGAGGATATCGACGTATCAGAGCACATTGATGCAATGTTAACTGGCCACGAACTTTCAGAAGATTTTCAAGAAAAAGCCCGAACGATTTTTGAGGCAGCTGTGTTAGAGCAAGTAAACGCTGAAGTCGAAAAAATAGATCAAGCATATAACGAAGATTTTGAGAAGTCGGTTCTTGAAGTTAGATTGCAAATTGCAGAAAAGGTAGACGAATATCTATCATATGTCGCAAAAGAATGGTTGGAAGAGAATAAGATTGTGGTTGAAAGCAGCCTTAAACTCGAAATCATGGAAAATTTTATTTCTGGAATGAAGAATGTTTTCGAAGAAAACTATATCGAAGTTCCTGAAGAAAAGAAGGACTTGTATGTTGAGGCAGTAGCCGATGCAGAACAGGCCAAAGAACAACTCAATGAAGAAATCGAAAAGAACGTTAAGCTTTCTAAGGAAATCGAAAATGTTCGTGCAGATAGAATCATTCGGGATGTCGTAGAAGGTATGACTATCCAGCAGGCAGACAAGATTCGATCGTTGGCCGAAGGTATAGAATTTACTTCTACTGAAGATTTTGCTGAAAAGGTTAAAGTCATTAAGGAAAACTACTTTCCAAGTGAAGAAACTGTTTCTAGCGAAGTTGCGGATGGACAGGAAGAAATTACTGCTGTAGAAGATTCGGCGTTCGTTCTAGAAGAACGAACTATTAAAGAATCGTCAAACCCAGTAATGGAAAACTATGCACGAGCGATTTCACGTTTTAGTAGAAAACAGTAAAAATCAAAATATTATAAATAATATCTGTAAATTAAGAAAAACTTGACAAAAACTTAATAGAATTAATCCAAAGGAGACTACGATGTATACAGAAATGCATTTGTCAGAGCAACTTCAAGAGAAGTGGAAACCAATTATCGAGCATCCCGATCTGCCCCAGATCGAAGATCCTTACAAGAGAGCGGTTACTGCTATGCTTCTTGAAAATCAAGAAAGTATTGCAAGAGAAGAAGCCTCAATGTTGACAGAAGGGCCGATAAATGCAGTTGGTGGCGGTATGTCTCCAGTTGTTGGCAGTGAAGGCAACATTAAAGGTATGGACCCAGTACTGATCTCATTGATCCGACGGTCTATGCCCAACCTAATGGCGTATGATGTATTAGGCGTTCAGCCTATGTCAGGCCCAACAGGTCTTATCTTCGCAATGAAATCACAATATGGAAACCAGGCAGGCGAAGCGTTATACGGCGAAGCAGACACTGCTTTCTCTGGTGCATCATCACCTGCTCATGGCGGAACTGATCCATTCAGTGGCGCTGCAGTAACTGGGTCCGGCGCAGCTGCTGAACTCGATTATTCTGCTGGCGATTATACGACTGGTGGTCCAGCTGGAACTGCCAAGGCAGAAGCTTTGGGAGACGGTTCAGTATCAGGAATGGGTACTGGAGGTCACTTCAACCAGATGTCATTCTCTATCGACAGAGTATCTGTTACAGCTCAATCAAGAGCATTGAAAGCAGAATATACGATGGAATTGGCACAAGACTTGAAAGCAGTCCATGGTCTGGACGCTGAAAGCGAATTATCAAATATTCTTTCTTCTGAAATTACTGCTGAGATCAATCGTGAAGTTTTGAGAACAGTATATGCGGTTGCCAAGCCTGGTGCGCAAAATGGAGTAACTACGAAGGGTGTTTTTGATCTGGACGCTGATGCAGATGGTCGTTGGTCAGTAGAGAAGTATAAAGGTCTTCTTTACCAAATCGAACGTGAAGCAAACGCAATTGCCAAAGAAACTCGCCGAGGAAAAGGTAACATAGTTATATGTTCTTCTGATGTCGCTTCCGCTCTTGCTATGTCGGGCGTATTAGATTACAATCCTGCACTTCAGACTAATCTTTCAATCGATGACACTGGGCAAACTTTTGCCGGAGTTCTTAATGGAAGAATGAGAGTGTATATTGATCCATACTTCACATCAACTACTGGTTATGAGTTGTTATGTGTTGGATACAAAGGATCATCTCCATATGATGCTGGTATCTTTTACTGCCCATACGTTCCTCTTCAGATGGTACGTGCGGTTGGCGAAAATACTTTCCAACCCAAGATCGGTTTCAAGACCCGTTACGGTATTGTTGCAAACCCATTTGCATCAATGTCTGCTGGCCAGAACCAATACTACCGAAAGGTTGCAGTATCTGGATTATCCGCAATTGGCTAATCGATTACTCATGGTTTAAATTAAAAGGACTCTTCGGAGTCCTTTTTTTTTTGTAGAATAAAAAATATTGCTTTTTTTATATCTCCGAGCGGCATTGACAAATATTATTTTTATAAATAATTGAAAGTTTAATAGTATCGAACGCCACTTAATAACGGAGAAAATTAATGCCAAATAACAATCTAGAAACTTCAAAGGCTAACATGAAGACCCGAATTCGAAATCGAGTTCAGGCTGGTCAAACCGCAAAAGATCTAGGAAGGCTTGCTAAGTCTGCTAAATTTGTCGGTCTTGTTGACGATTCCGAGGTAGAATCTGAGCTCGACGCCCAAATGGTTGCAGCAATTCCTACAGCATCAGTAGACGAATTGGTCGCAATGTCAGAAGGAATTCGGGAACTAAGAACCCCTCCGGCGGACATGGGGCAAGTGTCGACGGCAGACAACTTAACCGAAGGCGGAAACAAGTTTTTGAAGTCAGAAAACGTTCAGCCAGCAATCAGCGTTTCTGGGGACTTGTCTTACGCTAATGGGGTTG
>Ga0233432_10003480_pt1 | contig 14220 bp, 7 predicted proteins | sample SI_122_August201_6_FD_179870 | JGI IMG/M metagenome (GOLD analysis project Ga0233432, IMG submission 179870) | Seawater microbial communities from Saanich Inlet, British Columbia, Canada - SI_122_August2016_10_MG | ecosystem: Environmental > Aquatic > Marine > Inlet | place: Canada: British...
GCATGGTCAAGGTAAGATTAAGCCAATGGCGGGTTTGAATCATCAAGAATTTATAAGGAGAGTCCTCTCGATAAGATCAGAATTCTAGTGGAGCCCTAAAAAAAACACCTCAAAAATGGGTGAGACTGAACTCATTTTAAACATGACATGGTGCCCTCGAGGACGATATTTTATATAAGCAATTAAAAAATAGATAGTTATTCGTTTTTTTGGGCTAATTTAGCTCAGCTGTTATTTTTTTTTCGTAAAAAAATTCACGAAAAATTTTGTCTCGGGGAGGTTTTTACTCGGTCCACAGTTGTGAAATATTAAAGTGACTGATTGTTTTTTTTTGTATACGGAATAAATGATCGAGGAAATGAGATTCTCTAGTGTGCTTGATCTCCTTTTCGGATATGATTTCGGCAACTCAATTCATGAACTAATTAAGAAGCAGAATTAGTATGAAATATTAAAAATAACAAAAGTGAACTTTAAAATTATGCAAAAGTGAATTGTGTCTATTTTGTATATTTAGATCGAATGTTCCAGTAGAGTCTTATGTACATAGATCTAAGGTATTATTTGACTAAATGAGTATTGAAAGCAGGATGTGATGAGATACGATTATCAAATGGCATCACCGATATTTCACCTTAGAGAAATGATATTGAAGGTCAAAATTATCATTCCGTATTTCTTACATAGATTTTTCCTCAATGTCTGAAAATCAGAGAGCCCGATGGTTGTGGGTGATTCTGTTTGGCATCGTGATGATCTCTGCCATCAAAGCGATCCTGATATTTAAGGAGCAGCTCATTATTTCGGGGATTCAGAAAGGCCAGGTGATGGTTCTTAAGGAAGAGCTAAGTAAGGAAAGGAGACTGCGTGAGAGGTGGCAATTGGAGTCTTCGAGAAAAAGACTGACCAACAACAGTTCTCTCTCTGCAACTGGAAATAAGAATTTGGGCTTAACTCGTAATTTTAGGCTTCATGAGGAAGGGGGGGTTATCGAGGTTGAAGAACTTGGCGTGCTCAAGCCCAACCTCTATGAATCAGATGTTCCACGACCCTCAATTTGGAAGTCTCGAGCTGATTTGCCTTTTTCATTGCGTTTGGCCTATGCTGGAGATTGGAGGAACCTGAAAAAGCTATTGGACGGGAATGGTGATTTGGAAGTAAAGTGCGAGAGGCATGGGGGAATGATGCACTGGGCTGCTCTGGGGGGGGCGTTAAATGTTCTCTCTGAATTATCAGAAAAAGGAATGAATTTATCGGGGCTGGATAGGGAAGGCGCGACTCCCCTCATTTGGGCATGTGCTGGAGAGAAATGGGGTTCGGTTGGGTGGTTGCTTTCGAAGGGAGCTGATGCTTCTGCACGAGATCATCGTGGCCGCCAACTTATCCACTATCTAGCGAAAAGTGATGAGTGGAAGTTGATGAAGAGCCTACTTGACGCAGGAGCTCCACTCAATTCCCAAGACAGCAAGGGGAAGACACCTCTTGCAATTGCTTGTCAGAATGCTCAGATGAAGGTGGCTGAAATCCTGCTTAAAGCCGGTGCAGACCCAGTGATGGCGGACCAGACAGGAGCGACTCCCCTACATCACTTGGTGTTGTCGGAGGCGACGAGTGGAAGACTTCTCTCTGCGGTTGGAGAAATGACCCTTAATACGGGCGACCAGCAGGGAAGAACCCCCTTTCACTGGGTGGCTATTGAAGGTAAAGTTGAATGGGGGAGGTTACTTTTTAAGAAAGGTGCAATCTTAAGTGTTCAGGATCAATATGGGATGACTCCACTTCACCTATCAGCGATTCATGGTAGAGAGAAAATGGTCAGATTCCTGCTGGAGGTTGGATCTTCGGTTTCGTCCTTGGATTCTCTTGGAAGAACACCTCTTCACTGGGCTAAAATAAGAGGATTGGAAGAGGTCTCCCAGTCACTGATCGTAAATGGGGCCGATCCCGCTATTCCTGACGGATCGGGTATGAGCCCTGCTGAGCTTCAGAAGCAACAAAGGGATGCTAAAAAATGAGTGATCCGTTCTTTCTTTGTCCTCACTGTGGGGCCAGAGTTGGATTTGAGAGAAAAAACTGCCCTCAATGTGGTTCAGACGATGAGACGGGTTGGTCACCCATGACTCTATATGATGATTTGGACTTACCTGGGCACGAGAGTGAGCAAAATGTTCTGCTAAGTCTCAGGGATACACTTCTATGGCGAGACCTCAAGTGGGTTGTTTCCCTAATTTTGTTTTTAGCTGTCTTGGCTTTAGGTCTGAGGTGGTGACTCAGTATTCAGCTGAATCCATTCAACTCCGTGATGTTCACCCGCGGTGATAACCATTCCAGAATCTGTCTTGAGAAGACCAATCCAGTCGAGAGCTTTGCCGGCTAGGTAGGCTTTTTTAGAGTACCAAGAGTCAGAGTGTTCCGCTAACCCTTTGAGGTCACTGGAATGAATGACGATGTGCCTGATGTTATGAATTTTTAGGTGATCTTCTAGTTCACTTAACTTTTCAAGACGGCTGAAGTCTAAGAAGGTCTCGGAGGGAATAGCAATTTGGTGAGGTCTCTTAATCCAGTGTGATGCTTGGCCGACAAGCAGAATTTTCCCTGGAGGAAGCTCATTTGCTTTTTGATGACCGGAATAACTCTCGAATTTTCTAATATAAAATGTATGGACGTCGTGACTTTTAATGACGGAGTGAAAAGGTTGGAGAAGGTATGGGAGAAAGAGCAGAGCATTGAAGGCAATTGAAACCCAAAGAATTCTAGTTAAGGACGTATAGCGGGAAAAAAGAATTCCTGCATAGGGAAGCATTGGGAGGAGAAATGGAAGGAAGTAGCGGTTTTTAAATGGTGTAAGCATGAAGGTCAGGAGGAAGCCTGCTGCTGTCATGATGAGTAATGTTCTTGCTCTTCGGCCTCTAATAAGAAAAAACAAAGGAATAAAGAATAGGGGGATCCAACCTAGACTCAGAAAGTACCGATGATCCGCAAAGATGACGATGACATAATCCGAAATACTATGAGCCCAGTCGAAAGAAGAGGAGCTGATTTCTGCTGGGATGTTGGGGGTTGGAGAGCTTCCAAAATAAGGAAACCAAGGGCTCCCATTTAAGGCCCAATTCTTGATGGGCCAAATTGAAGCTATGGCAAGTGAGATCAGGCTCCAGCTTAGAGCCCATCTGAGTTGACTTTTATTATTAATCTTTCCTACGAGAAAGAAAAAAGCAATTGGAGCCAATGGAAGGAGTGTGGGTTTTATTGAAAAAGATAAGGCCAGAAGTGATATGGCAGGCCAACTCATACTTCGTTTGGAAAATAAGAAAATAGAGCTTACTAGAACGAGAAAGAAAGTCGCCGTATCAACCATGGGGTCCATGGAAATTCGGATGAATTCCGGCATTGATAGAAGCAACAGTTGAGTGAGAAGGCCGGTCTTGCCGGGAAATCTGACTCCTAAGGACCAGAAAAGTAGAACTGAGAAGATCGGAAAGACCATATTGGCATAGCCTTCCAAGTTGAATGAGAAGGCGGGAATAAACCAAAGGTGCGCCGAGAGAGGGAGGGCATCTAGGTACTGAAAATCGGGACGAATTGGGTATCCGTGATGTTCGACGAAGAGCTGGGGTATTGGGAAATGTGCGCTAAAACAGTCGAAGTTTGAGGTGGGAACCGAGGCGTTAATCAACAGCACAATCAGCCAAAGGAGAGGGAGCCATCCTCCTTGAGCTATTATTGCCCTTATTCTCCTACGACCGATCATATAGATGCCAGCTGTTGCTTTGACCAGTGAGAGGGCTAGGACGACGGCAGGGAATAGGGTGTAGGTAAAACTCAATCCCGTATAGAGAAAGGTTTCAGCAAGAAAAAAAATGCCAATAACGAGTGGAATGTTTCGGCTCTTTTTCCATTCAAGGGGAGCAAAGAAATAGGTGATTCCTATTCCTCCTAGCGTTGTTAGGCAGGCCAAGAGTGCACCAGCACAATATTCAACGACCATACTCAAATACGATCGATCACTTTTTCAATAAAGCGAAGAATGTCAGGGTAGAACCTAGTAAAGCAAAGGGTCATCGAGAAGATGGCCCAGCTTACCAGCAGCCATTGCTTGCGAGAGTTACTTTGGTCTATCCCCTCTGGGGAATGATCTCCGGAAAAATTCATAGAACGAAGCTAAGAGTCGTTTTTTCCGGAAATTTATTTAGTAACCCTGCAAGGATTCGAACCTCAACTAACTGCACCAAAAACAGTTGTGCTACCATTACACCACAGGGTTGGGATATCCCATTTTAGGGGCGAGGTCATTTTTTGGGGAGGAAGAATTTGTCAACGCAAGGAAATCTTAGCTGGTAGGGCTCCCAGAATGTAATCAAGAGTCGAGGGTTTTTTGTGTTGATTAACTCTGGTCGATTTGGGCGTTTTTTCAGGGGAGGAGTTGTTGTCTTCTGGGGATAAAAGTGGTTCGTGGCAACTGGGACAATGGCTGAAGGGTTGCTCTCTTGTGTCGAAGCCATATCCGCACTGCGTGCACAAAGCGCCTGAATATAATTTTCTTTCAAGCGGCCATTCTTTTGGGTAATTTTGGAAAAATTGTGCACTTGAGAGTTTCTTCTGATAGCTTTCCATTGAGGAAATACTCAGGTGTGACTTTAGGAATTCGAGTTTTTGAGAGCTCGAGTCTTGAAGGTCGGTTCCTGCCAAGCCGAGACTAAGGGTCTTGCCAGACTCGATAAGTTTCGGCTCTTGGCCATGAGTGGGGAGGCAGTGGACTTCGCCTTCTAATACGGTGACGCGAGTGATCATTGAGCCGATGCTGTCCACAACAACATCGCTATTTGGAGCTAGACTCATACTCATGTCTCTGCCGCGAACGGTCCAAAGTCCAGCGTCTTTAAGAACTTTGATACGGATTCGACCTTTCTCAAGGACAAGTTCGTGAATCTCTAAGATTTTTTCGATTTTGAAACGAGTATTTTGGTCAGTAGAAATAAGAACAGGTTTTTTAAGAATCATCTGAATCCTATGATCCTTGGTCTGGATAAGTTGACCGTTTCCAACGGGAAGCAGCAGTCCAGTGATCTTTTGAGAGACTTGATATTTCCCCGGTTCTCGGAAAGGGCCTTTTTCGGTTCCAATCACCTCTGAGACGACTCCGAGGTGATCTGGGCCGAGTTCGGCCTTTTTTGCAAATAGGGCGTTTGCGGCGGCTTCTTGATCAGCATCGTTCGGGCCATAACCGTTTTTGCTAGAATTAAGTCCAAAATGGCGAAATGGACTTTTCCAAGAAGACTTTTTTGAGGGCTCGGACTGAGGGCCTTCGGTATTGCTGTCCTTCTGTTCATCATTCTCAGCGAGGGTGCCGTTTTCCTCACTCGTTTCTTGATGTTTTCTTGAGAATAAGTCACTGAAAAATTCTGATTCTCCCGTTTCTTGCTGGCCAGTCTTCGAGGCGGTAGGGCTAGGGCTTGTGCTGTTGTCTGACTCTGGGGAGGCTGAATTTAGATCGCCTTCAGTCATTTCGTTCTCCGTGATCGCGGTTTCCAGACTAGAGCCTTGATCCGCAGATGAGTCGGTTGGCTTGGCAGGAGCGTCCTCTTCATCACTGGTCTCATTGGAGGAGGCAACCTCTGCGGAAGTATTCGGATCATGAGTCTCTGGTTCTGAGCTCTTTTCTTTTCGAAACAGGTTTTTTAGTCCGCCAAAGAATGATCTCTTTTTTGTTTTAGATCCGGCTATGCCGTTCTCATTTGAGGAAGCATCTGATTTTTCTATGTCGACTGAGTTGTTGGTGTTATCAATGGAGCCTCCTCCAGTCTTCTCAGACTGGGAGGCTATGGAATCTGGTGAACCGGAGTCGTTTGGAGAAGACTTGTCGTTCTTTCTGAGGAAATTCTTTAGGTTGCCCCAGAAAGGTTTTGACGAGGGGGCCGTCTGTCCTGGGTTCAGATTTCCTTCTGTCTGAGCTGTTGCCCCGATTGCTGCTTTCTCTGGGACCGTCTCTGTTTTAGAAGGGGACTGATTGGTGTCTTGGGAAATGCTCTCTTCACTTGGCTGACCCTTCCCTTGGTTTCGTTTCTTGAATAGGTTGCTGAAATTCTCCCAGTAGGCACTAGGGTTAAGGTCAGGGACCCCAGATTTTTCGGAGGTACTCTCCACGGGATCCGAATTCGTCGCAACTGATGCCATCGAAATTTTTGGAGATTCGTGAGGGGGATTCGTCGGCTCTAATTCGGTCACTTCTGGCTTTGATGGAGCCTCTGTCTTGCTCGTTTGCTCCTCTCTTGGTGCGGGGAGGGTCACCTTGTCAGCTGATTGGTCGTTAGAGCTCTGGGGAGACTTTTTCGCATAGGTTGAGCGAGACCTCTTTTTTGGGCCAAAGAGCCGGTCGAGGAGGTTCATGGTGGGTTTGGCATTGGCCTCTGGGTTTGTGCTCGCAGTTTTGGTGGCGGGGGGGATTTCTGATTTTTCGGCAGGCTTTTCTTCATGGGTCGGTTCCGATTTCGCCTTAGGTCCAAAGAGACGTTGCCAGAGGCTCTTTGAATTTTTGGGACTGGAGTCAGAGTTAGCGTTGGCAGCTTTGGTGGGAGGTGGAATTTCTGATTTTTCGGTAGGCTTTTCTTCGTGGGCGGGTTCTGATTTAGCCTTAGGTCCAAAGAGACGTTGCCAAAGACTCCCTAGAGGTTTGCCGGTGGAGTTTGAGTTCGTGCTGGCCACTTTGGTGGGAGGTGGAATTTTTGACTTTTCGGAAGGCTCCTGTTCGTGGGTTGCCCCTGCTTTCTGAACTGGCTCTGCTTTGGTTTGGGATCCAAAAAGTCGCTGCCAAAGGCTCACTGAAGGTTTGGCATTGGTCTCAGAGTTCGTGCTGGCCACTTTGGTGGAAGGTGGGGCTTCTGGTTGTTCCTCAGAAACTTTTTCTGAGTCTGGTTCTGATTCAGTTTTGGGTCCAAAAAGTCGGCCCAAAAGCCCCTCGGAGGGCTTTGAATCATTAATTTCAAGGACTTCGTTCCTCATCTCAGCTAGGATCTGACCCCTTGAGCCGACTGCATCCTCAAGGTTTGCCATATCGGGAGAGTTTTGAGGGGTGTACTTACTTTTGAAGACTCTCTTATCTTTTCGAGCATAAATGCCCTCGTTTGAGCTTATGGCTGATCTGCCATCAGTGTTGTTCTTCTGCGAATCAGAGCTTTTTACATCAGATTTACGAAGGCTTTTTGCTGATGCTCTTTGCGTCGGCTTGTGTGTGGCAACGCTTTCTTTATGAGTATCAGACACCTTCCGAGGTTGTTTTGGAGACGAAATTGTCTTGAAAGTTTTAGGGGGAATGACAGTTCCGTCAGTTCCCTGATGATCGACAATCTCTTCATTTGAGTTCGGTTTCTTAGGATTACTAGTTTCTGATTTGAAGATGTTTTTTAGGTTTCCCCAGAAAGGCTTTGCTGACTTGTCTGCTGGATCTTGAGCTTTGGAGTCATTATCAGCAATGGAGCTCTTGGAAGCGGTTTTGGGAGGAATGACGCTTCCGTCGGTTTCCTGATTACCGACAATCTCTTCGGTTGAGTTTGGTTTCTCAGGAGTACCAGATTCTGACTTGAAGATATTTTTTAAGTTTCCCCAGAAAGGCTTTGCTGACTTGTCTGCTGGATCTTGAGCTTTGGAGTCATTATCAGCAATGGAACTCTTGGAAGCGGTTTTAGGGGGAATGACGCTTCCGTCAGTGGCCTGATGATCGACAACCTCTTCGGTTGAGTTCGGTTTCTCAGGAGTACCAGGCTCTGATTTGAAGATATTTTTTAAGTTTCCCCAGAAAGGCTTTGCTGACTTGTCTGCTGGATCTTCAGCATTGGTGTCAGTTTTAGCAATGGAGGGAGGGGAGCTCTTGGAAGCGGTTTTGGGAGGAATGACGGTTCCGTCAGTTCCCTGATTATCGACAACCTCTTCGGTTGAGTTTGGTTTCTCAGGAGTACCAGGTTCTGACTTGAAGATATTTTTTAAGTTTCCCCAGAAAGGCTTTGCTGACTTGTCTGCTGAATCTTCAGTTTTGGCGTCAGTATCAGCAATGGAGGGAAGGGAGCTCTTTGAAGCGGTTTTGGGAGGAATGACGGTTCCGTCAGTTCCCTGATTACCGACAACCTCTTCAGTTGAGCTCGGTTTCTCAGGAGTACCAGGTTCTGACTTGAAGATATTTTTTAAGTTTCCCCAGAAAGGTTTTGCTGACTTGTCTTCCGGATCTTCAGCTTTGGTGTCAGTTTTAGCAATGGAGGGAGGGGAGCTCTTGGGAGGAATGACGGTTCCGTCAGTTCCCTGATTATCGACAACCTCTTCGGTCGATTTCGGTTTCTCAGGAGTACCAGATTCTGACTTGAAGATGTTTTTTAGGTTTCCCCAGAAAGGTTTCTCTGACTTTCCTGCGGCATCTTCAGCTTTGGCGTCAGTGTCAGCAATTGAGGGCGAGGAGCTCTTGGGAGGAATGACGGTTCCGTCAGTTCCATGATTGTCGACAACCTCTTCTGTTGTGTTCGGTTTCTCAGGAGTATTAGGTTCTGATTTGAAGATGTTTTTTAGGTTTCCCCAAAAAGGAGTAGCCCTTTTTTTCGTAGATTTTTTTGTTACTTCTTCATCGGCTACATTTCGCATGAACGGATTTCTGAATGTCCTGACGAATTCCTCAGGGAGATATGCCGTTTTCGTGGTTCCCGAGGAAGAAGTGTTGTTCGTCTCTGTCTTTGTGATTGGATCATTCTTCCCTTCATCCTGAGCAATCAGGGGAATAAGAGACGAAGACGCCAGAGCGACTAGGCAGAGAGTCCGAATTGAGGAAAATATCATAAGTAGACTTTTCTATTCTGGAAAGAGGCTTTTTGCCCCGTGGTTGCAGAAATCCATTTGAGAACCAATTCAAATGGAGCGCTGTCAAAAAAGAGTTGGTATCTAAACCCAAGAAGTTCCCGGGATCTCTTGGAAAGAGATACTTCAAACCCACTGTCATTAAGAGCGGTGACCAACTCTCTAAGAGTGAAAGAAGATCGAATTGTGAGCTTGGGGCTCAAATCCCCACCTTTCTGGTCTGAGGTGATGAGAAACTTTGAAGTGGAATCTTCTGCAACTTGAACTTTTTTTGCAGATTCATCTGAGTGCATTTCGGTTTTTTTGTCATTAGAATCATCAAAGTCGAGTTGGACGTTGCTCTCATCGGAGCCAAAGTCTAGCTGACGATCCGAAGGAGATGAACTCGTATTTTGACTGACCGGCAAGGCGGCTCCCTCTAAACCCGAAATCTGACCATAATTCCATTCAGAATACTCTGATGAGTTGGAGACGAATTCGCTCTCTCCTCTCTGGAGCTGATTCATGAGATCGAGAATGTCCTCTGAACTGAGAGGGGACAAAGCCAAAAGCAGCAAGAAAAATGCGGAGAGGAAACCTTTGAGTCGACTGTGAGTGCTCAATCTTTCGCCTCTTCTGTGGGTCGGCGATCAGTTTTTTCTTGAACTTTCTGATCTTCTGGCACCACTTCGTTCCATAACTTCACATCAAGTATCCAGTCAGAATCGTCTCCAATTTGTTTGTGCCATAGGTCATTTCGTTTCTTGAAGTTTTTACCTGTTCCGGCGGGTCTCTGATTTGGGTTGATGACCTTCTCTTGATCATCGTCAGCAAGAGGTGTTACACCAATGACTTCTGAGGAGATGTAGCTGGTATCCCTCTCCTTAGTTGGAGCCTCAATGTTTCGCCCTTCCCATTGATAAAGTTTTTTCCATTGAATTTTTCGGGGGTCTGGGATGGGAAAGGGGGCAGGGCTAGCCTCCTCATCAAAATCGGGAAAAACAACTGGTGCGGTAACGAGAGAATCGCGATCGATGGCTCTGGCTCGAGCCTGACTCATGAAGTTTTTGTCCAGAGTGCCGAATCCAGGAGTGACCCACTGTCGATGAGGATTGGTGTAGGCGAGAGTGAGTTCGGGGGGAGGAAGTTTTAGTGTTTCTGGAAAAGAAAACTCGGGGATGGTGGTGTCAGCATCAGTTGAAACTGAACTGATGACATTCTCAGGGTCATTCTCGGTAGTTTGTTTCTGAGGAGACGGTTTAACCCAAGCCTTTATTTCCTCCCAGACAATGGGAATGGGATTGCGGGTTGTAGAAGGTTCGACGGTTCGTGAATCAAGAGCTTTCTGGGATGCGTCAGAGCCCTGATCGGTCAGAATCCCAGTTGTGTCTTCTGATTTAGCATCTCCATCCAGATGATTTTCAGAGCTGGCAAGGAGGTGTTCTTCTGAAGTGGACGGGTCAAGTTTCTTAGGGATGAGCTTGCTCTTCAAAGCGATGAAGAGGTCTTGTAGGACAAGATGAGGTTCTTTTGGAGGCTCTGCAAGGGCAGCGATCTGCCAGCCATCTTCCCTGAAGTAATTGAGGACAGCACTGCCTTCTCCCAGAAGAGGATAGTTTTCATCAAGAAGTCCATAAATCTCAGTTTTCTCGATATGTTTATTTGACGTACGACCTTCTAATTTCGGCCAGTCTATGAACGAAAAATTTATTCCGGGAACATCTTCTGTTTGGGCAACAGGAATGGTACTTGAGTCGCTATCAGTGCTCGTAATGAAAGAGGAATTTCCTTTTTTAACTGGATTTCTGCTGGCGATAAGTTGAGCCGATTTTAGTCGACGCTGTGAGATTCTCGAGAGCAGCTTATCGATCTCTGCTCGAATGTTCGGAGGGCTATCCAAGACAGGCTTAAGGTAGATGTTTGTCGACTTGAAGCCTGTCTTTCTCTCGGCCAAACGTTTTTGTCTTTCGAGATCTTTCTGAATGATTCGAAAGCGCGATGGAAGTTCTGTTTGAGAGGGGAGAGTGTTGGTAGCTATGGAAACTTTGGCCGGACGATCTACAGGCGAGGGGTTTTTCAGAGAAGAAGGTTTTGGTTTACTTTTCGAGCCCTTCTGAGCAGAGACAGCCTTTGGCTTCTTTTTGTTTGGTTGAGCTTTTTCTTGGAATGACTTCAGCTTAGATTGGGGAGCGGTCATTTTTTTATTTAGCGACTGCCGTCGAGAGAGATCTTCGTCAATTTGCCGGTATCTTTCTTTGAGCCCTTTATCTGTCTCGGTGGAACGACTAAGAGATGAGGATGATTTGGAAAGTATTCCAGAACTGGTTTCTTGGGCTAAGAGCCATTGAGAGACTTCTCCCTCGGCAGCCACCAGCCATCCCCCAGCCAGTCCTAAGAAGGCTCCCGGGATGGCCCATCTTGAATAGATCCCCAATCTCGATGAAGTCCGGTTGAAAGGACGAAGTATAAGACTCTCCTGACCTTTGAAAGTGGCCGTCAATGCAAAAAACAGGGGTTTTTCAGACGAATGCTAGGTGCCGAAGGAAAGGTTCCCCTAGGATGATCGGGATGTCGCACATAAGGAATTTTAGAGAGGAAAAAAACTGGTTGAGGGGAGTCGAATGACTGAAAACCTGGCTGAGTCCTCACTTGTTATTGAGGGGAAGGACAGGATTGCAGCCGTTCAGGTCTTTCGCCCTCTCGGAAACACCTACTCCTACTTGGACAGTGAAGCAAATGCTGTGACGGGCTCTTTGGTTGAGGTCTCTTTGGGGAGGTCCACGGTCAAGGGGATCGTCAGATCGATCGAGAAGAAAAATGCAAAAGACTTCCCCTACACCCTAAAGCCCATCAAACGATTCTTTCCACAGCAGTATGCTTTCCGGGGGGATCAGTTGAAACTGGCTGATTGGATGATGAGTTATTACCATTCTCATCCAGGGGAGATCCTTCCTCTTTTTGGCGCCCCCTCACCGCTGCTGAAGCCAAAGGAGATTGAAGCTGAATCGACAGAAATAGTTTCTGTTGGGCCTACTCTAACTCAGGATCAGAAAGAAGCTCTGGTTAAAATCAGGGAAGAGGAAGCTGGAAAGCCAGTTCTCTTGCACGGAGTCACAGGGAGCGGGAAAACAGAGGTTTTCCTTCAACTTGTTGACGCAACCTTGGCGAATGGCCGGAGTTGTATTTATCTGTTGCCTGAAATCACGCTGACTCGAGAGACTCTGAGGAAATTAAGGCACCGATATCGGGGAATTTTACTTTTTCATTCCGGGATGACCCCGGTAGAACGCAGAAACACTTGGCTGAGGGCCAACTCTGGTGGGGCGCATCTCATCGTTGGGGCTAGATCTGCTCTGTTTGCGCCAGTGCACGATTTAGGTCTGATTGTGGTAGATGAAGAACACGACGGGTCCTATAAGCAGGATGCTACTCCACGCTACCACGCACGAGATTGTGCTGTCGTGAGAGGAAAAATGACTGGAGCGAAGGTTGTGCTAGGGTCGGCGACACCTTCAATGGAGAGCTATCACAATGCGACGAAAGGGAAATACCGACTGGTTTCGATGCCACAAAGGATCAGCCAACAGCCTCTTCCATCGGTTCAGGTTGTTGATCTAGGTGAGGAACGGCGAGAGTTAAAGAGGAGCGGAACGGTGATCTTCAGTCGAGCCTTGCTGCAGAAGGCAAAGTTGCAGATTCTCAAAGGGCACCAGATGATATTTTTTCTAAATCGGCGAGGTTATTCAACCGCAGCGTTGTGCCCTGCCTGTGGGATTCGTATGGATTGCCCAAACTGCGATGTCGCCATGACCCACTATCGGAAAAGTGATAGAATGATTTGTCATCACTGTGATCACCGCTGTGCTGTCCCGGTCGCTTGTCCAGCCTGCCAGCATCAGCCTTTGCAGTTTAAGGGCATTGGGACAGAGAGGTTGATGGATCAAGTTGAAAAAAAGTTTCCCGACGCGAAAGTTATTCGTGTCGACGGAGCCGTTGATGGGGAGAAGGATATTCAGGCTTCTCTGGAGAAATTCATGGAAGGAGAGGGGGATATTCTTCTCGGAACACAGATCATTTCTAAAGGATTGGATTCTCATAAGATCACCCTTAGCGTCGCCTTGAACGCGGATTTGGGCCTGTCTCTTCCCGATTTTCGTGCCGCTGAACGCGACTTTCAGATGTTGACGCAGTTGGCTGGGCGAGTGGGCCGAGGACATCTCAAGGGGGAGTGTATTTTTCAATCACACGACCCTGGTCATTATGCGATACGCCACGCCATTTCTCAGGATTATGAGTCTTTTTTTCAGGAAGAAGCTTCTTATCGACAACAGCTTGCCTATCCACCATTTGCACGCATGGCTAGATGGGTTTTTCAGCATGGCGTTTTGGAGAAACTCATAAAAGAACTCAATCGACTGTCTGTTACCCTCCGTCCCATTGCCAAAGAATGTGAAGTTCAACTTCTGGGCCCTGTTCCCGCTCCCTTATCTAAAGTAAAAACTAGGCATCGTTATCAGCTGGTTGCCAAATCTCAGTCTGCTTCCAAACTGGACCGTTTCATCGGCCAGGCCATGAAATCTTTCAGATCCTTAGGCAAGGTGGATTGGTACCTTGACCGGGATCCCCAAAACATGATGTAATGTTTATCGACGAAGCGAAAATCTCTATTGGCTCTGGAAATGGGGGACACGGTTGTGTTTCCTTTCACCGAGATCGGCATCAGCCTAAAGGTGGCCCTGATGGAGGCGATGGAGGGAATGGCGGCCACGTCTTCTTTCAGGTCAGCGAACATCTGACCACACTTCATCACCTTCGTTTTCAGCATCTATATAAAGCTGGAAATGGCTTGCCTGGAGAAGGGCGAAAAAAGTATGGCAAGAAAGGAGAAGATCTGATTGTCGAAGTGCCTCGGGGTACAGTTGTTCGGGAACAAGGCACAGGAGATCTCATTGTTGATTTCAATCTGGAGGTCGACCATTGGCAAGTATTGGATGGGGGAAAAGGAGGTCGAGGAAATTGGCACTTTAAGTCGTCTACTCACCAAGTGCCTCGAGAGTATGAAGAAGGTGAATCGGGAGAGAGTTTGGAGCTTGAGCTCAGCTTGAAGTTGATTGCTGATGTTGGGCTTCTTGGATTTCCGAATGCCGGAAAAAGCTCACTGCTATCGAGGGTCTCCAATGCTCGGCCCAAAATTGCTGATTATCCTTTTACTACCATGACTCCGCATCTAGGCACTTATAGCTTTGATGCAACTCACCAAGTGGTGATCGCCGACATACCTGGACTTATCGAAGGAGCAAGTGACGGTAAAGGTTTAGGAATTCAATTTCTGAAACATGTTGAGCGGACCAAGATGCTGCTTCATCTCGTTGAACCTTACTCGCCAGATGGAGCCGGCCCCGTAGATCG
>Ga0233432_10003483_pt1 | contig 14216 bp, 5 predicted proteins | sample SI_122_August201_6_FD_179870 | JGI IMG/M metagenome (GOLD analysis project Ga0233432, IMG submission 179870) | Seawater microbial communities from Saanich Inlet, British Columbia, Canada - SI_122_August2016_10_MG | ecosystem: Environmental > Aquatic > Marine > Inlet | place: Canada: British...
TGTTATTTTTTAACTAAGTGGAGATCTTATGTCCAAATTTTTAATTATATTTCTTTCAACTTTTCTAACTCTTAATGCGCAAGTAAATCACTCTCTCAGCTTTGATGGGGTGGATGATTATGTAGCTTTAGAGAGTAAACCTATTATTGGCAATGTAAGCGAATTCACTATTCTTTCTTCATTTAAAACAGATAGACTTGAATCAGAAAAGCAATTTATTTATTACCAAGGTGAAAATTATAAAGAAGCCTCCTTATCTTTGAACAATATTTATCATTCTATACTAAATCCTAACTCCGAATACACATTAAATGTAGTCTTTGAAGTTAGTCAAGGTGGTCGTTTTGAAACATGGGTACCTGCTGGAGCTATTGAGGTAGGTGTTTGGCATACAAGTGCAGTCGTTTGGGATGGTGAATTTGTTTACATTTATATTGATGGTGTACTAGTAACAACAAATGAATTTGTAGCTTCTAATGGAAGTTTTAGTTGGGATGCTGCACCAGTAGGTCCTTTTATAGGAAAAGGAAGCTCTAATCAATATTTTGATGGTAATATTGATGAAATGTCTTTTTGGAGTAAAGCTTTGACACAGGAAGAGATTTTATATAATGTAAACAATGGAATGGCAGAAGACTTAACTCATCTTGCTTGCTATTATAATATGAATGAAGGAGAAGGAGATAATCCTAATTATAATCTTATTGATAATAGTGGTAATGGGAACAATGGAACCATCAATGGAGCCACATGGAGTACAGATGTTGCAATTCCTACTCCTCTGAATGTTTTTTATATCAAAAAAGAAGATGACGCAAATCCCTTTGATGAAGAAAATCAAGATAGATTAACGGATAACATATGGATCTCAAGAGGATCTTGGGGACCTTTATTAAATATGTATTATTCTGGGATGGATTCAGATGATGGGGATTATGGAACAAACGGAGACCCATTTTACACACAATGGGGTTTTGGTTATACTGAAGACGTAGCTCCAGGGGATTATCACGGTTTTAAAGGTGTCTTGTACGATAGTCTAGAAGATCATCTTCAAGATATTGTGGGTAACCCATTATCTCTTCAAGTGATGAACCTTGACGATTATGAGAAGCCCGAAGATGTTACTCTATTTGTTAAAAATACAAATAATAACACAGATGATGACGATCATCTTTTAGAACAATATCAGGATAGAATTTCTGATGAAGTTTGGATAGCCCGTGATGAATATGGTGGGTTATTTAATATATACCCTAACTATGGACAAGAGCGTGATGAGGTAGATCATGATGACGGAGAGGATTATCTATCATGGGGTACAGGAAGAACCTCTGAAAACCCAATCTACTTTGATCATTTTGTTAGCATGAAACAAGCATATGATCCACATGAATATGATAATGGGCTTGTTGGAAAAGTAGTCTCAATGAAATCTTATACGGCGAAAAATCTAATAGATTCTTTTCCAGATAATGTGGTTTATTTTGAAAAAGAAGATTATGCGGACCCTAACCTAGAAGAAAACCAGGATAGATTGTGTGATAATGTTTGGCTTTCAAGTAATAATAGAACCTATAACCCTCTTTTAAATATGACTACCGATTATGTTGCACCTGGTGGCGATGAATTACAATATAGTTCAAACAATGGTTCACCTTTTTTCACAGAATGGGCTGTTGGTTTTACAGAATCGGTAAATGAAAACCAGTATAAAGCATTTGGATATGCATTTGATGAATGGGACAGAATAGTAGGAACTCCATTTTCTTTGAAAGTTACCAACCTTGAGTCGTATGTTAAACCTGATGATGTACATTACCTTAATGTAGAGCCAGGTTACGATTATTCACTTGAACAGAATCAAGATAGAATTTCTGATGAGGTATGGATTGGAAGAAATGGTGGGGGTGGTCTTGAAAATTTAGCATCAGGAGGTTCAACGCTCTATTGGGCAAAAGGAAGGAGTGCAGACCTCTCAGATTCTGATTACACAGATTGGGACGATATGAAAAGAAGTGGCGGTGAGAGAAATGTTGTTGGTGAAGTTATTTCTCTAAAAACAGAAATTGAAGGTGAGGTAGTTTATTTTGATTTATATATGACAAACTGGGCACCTGGAAGGTCTACAAGTGGTTCAGATGCCTTTGCTTTTTACAGAGGTGATTCAGAATCCTATCTGCCTATTGATGCTGCCGAATACGAATATTTTGATTTAATATTTACAAAATATAATACAGAAACTAGTGGTGGAGGCTTTGCGTATTTACGTGGTGAACCGGGTACAGTTCCAAACTCAATTTTCGAATACGAAAATGAAGTTCACTATGATTTATTTATCGATAATTGGGGTTCAAATAATTCCAACACAGGTGCTTTCTCTTATCATAGAGGCGCACCAGATTCTTATCTCCCTATTGATGCTGCCTCTTATGATTACCACGACATTATTTTTACTGAATGGACATCAGGTGGAGATGGAGGTGGTTTTGCATATACGAGAACAGATCTTCAAATGGCAGCTGAACCGATCGCACCTATTTTGGTTACATCAGAATTACCGAATGCTATGGAAGATGAAACTTATTCAATGCAATTAATAGGGACAGATGAAAATGGAGATAATTTTTCTTTTAGTTTAGGTGCTGCTCCAGATTGGATTTCAATTACATCGAATGGTCATTTAGAAGGTACTCCTGAAAATAATGATGTTGGTGTTGATATAAATATTGAAATAATCCTTACGGATCAAACTTTAAGTTCATCTTACAATTTGCAAGTTACCGTCGAAAATACCAATGATCAGCCAATTGTCTTGAATCCATTTGAAAACCTTGTGTTAAATGAAGATGGTGAATCGCATACAATTAATCTCGAAACCATATTTGCAGATTTGGATGTTTTAGATGAGCTAACCTTTCACGTTGAAGGTTTTGTTTCTTTTAGTAAAGAAGATAATTCAGATTTTACATTAGAGGAAAATCAAGATCGTGTTAATGAAAATGTCTGGTTAACGCGAGGAGATAACTCACTTATATTTAATATTGCTCAGGAAGATTCCTATCAAGGAGGCGTAAGCCCATCAGGAACTGAGTGGTCATATGGGTATGCTGGTGGAGATCTGGTTTTTCAAGATTTTAAATCAGCCGTTGATAATTCCCCACCATCTTCTGTGGGAAAACCAATTGTAATGCACACATTAACAGATGATATATATCACAATATGCTTATACATCATTGGACTATGGGTGGAGGTGGTGGAGTAGCATGGACTAGAAGTGAGCCTAGTATGAATGCAACTCTTATAACACCCGAAATTAATGATGGTAGTTTAATTCTTCATTTACATCCAAATGCATCTGGGTATGTACAACTTACAGTTCATGCCTCTGATCAGGACGGTACTTCTGCATCTTCAGACCTCACCATAATGGTTAATGGAGTAAATGACGATCCGAATAGTTTCGCATTGTTATCACCATCAGAGGGTTCGGTAGTTTCAACTCTTAACCCAGTACTTGTTTGGGACCAAGCGACAGACCCTGATGATATGTTAATAAATGGTACTTTAACATATGATGTAGAAGACTATGAAATTTATATTAATTCGCAGGATATTTTTGAAGGTGTAGACCCGATACATGTTTCATCAAGTAGCTATACTATTCAAAATAATTTAGAAGAAGATTTGATGTACTACTGGAAAGTGGTTGCAAAAGATAATAATGGTGGACGAACAGAATCTGCTGTATCTACTTTCTATACAAATAGTGAAAATAGTGTACCAGGTAATTTTTCATTAGTTGAGCCACAAGATAATGCAGTATTAAATATCCTTAATCCAACGTTTAGTTGGACAGCTTCTACAGATGCTGATTTAGAAGATATGATTAGTTATCGCTTGACCTATCAGTCTTCTTTAGAAGATATAGTTCATGTGGAGACAGGTTCGGATCTAACGTATACTCCGGAAGTAGAGTTAATGGATAATACCGAGTATGTTTGGCATGTAGTTGCAACCGATGAGTCTGGAGCAACGTATACAACACCATTACAGTCATTTAGTGTAAATACAGAGAATGACTTACCTGGTGACTTTACTACTCTAACACCAGAACTGGGTTCAATGGTAACAGATCTTACACCAACATTGATGTGGGAAGAACCAACAGACGCAGATGATGCAAGTAGTGTCTCTGTAAGTGTGAACCCGCTCACTAATTTTCAGGCTTCTATGAACACACTATCGAGAAACTCTCGTTATGTTGTTTCTTATGATGTTTATATCAATATAGAAGATCGTTTTGATGGAGTAACTCCAGTGACGGTATCTGAGACTCATTACACTCCAGAGGTTGATTTATCAGAAGATGTGATGTACTACTGGAAAGTGGTTGCTACGGATGAAGACGGTGGACAGACAGAGTCTAATATGTCTAGCTTTTGGACGAATAGGGAAAATAGTGTTCCAACGGAAGTTGTTCTCTTAACGCCTGATTCTGAAGCAGAAACAGGTCTTAATCCAACGTTTAGTTGGACAGCTTCTACAGATGCTGATTTAGAAGATATGATTAGTTATCGCTTGACCTATCAGTCTTCTTTAGAAGATATAGTTCATGTGGAGACAGGTTCGGATCTAACGTATACTCCGGAAGTAGAGTTAATGGATAATACCGAGTATGTTTGGCATGTAGTTGCAACCGATGAGTCTGGAGCAACGTATACAACACCATTACAGTCATTTAGTGTAAATACAGAGAATGACTTACCTGAAGGATTTGTGTTAATCAGTCCAAGTAATGGCAGTTATACAAGTGATCTTAATCAGTTGATTTTCTGGTCATTAAGTAACGACCTGGATAATGACATTATTTCATATGAAGTGAAATTAAATGGTGAATTTTTTGCCATGACTATCAATAACTATGTAAATCTGTATGATTTAATGGAAGATATGGTGTATGAGTGGAGCGTAGTTGCTATGGATGAAAATGGTGGCTCTACAGAGTCAGAAATGTGGTCCTTTACTGTAAATGCAGAAAATGCACCTCCATCCGACTTCACTCTCATCACTCCATTACCAGAGTCTTTAATAGAGACAACTGAACAAATTACGTTTGAGTGGGAGAGAAGTGAAGATATGGATCCCTTGGATGCAGTGATGTATCACTTAGAAATCCATACAGAAGAATCTCATTTGATGTATGAAACCAGTGAGCAGTCATTTACTGTTGAATCTTTAACAGATAACCATGTATATCATTGGTCTGTAAAGGCAATGGATCTGAATGGCGCAATGACAGAAAACGTAGGTGGATCGAGCATGTTTATTGTGAACACAATGAATGATGCTCCAACAATGTCCGAGTTAGTTGCTCCACTGGATGGAAGTATCCAAACAGACTTATCTCCAAACTTTTACTGGACAGCGAGTGATGATATCGATCCGATGGATCATGTCTCTTACGCCATGAGTTGGTGGGGAATGGACGATATGGAAGTGCAATCTATTACTCTTGATAGTAATGGTGTGACACCTGGAGAAGACCTTATGGATAACTCCATGTATGGCTGGAGTGTCGAAGTAATGGATATGAACGAAGCGACATCACTAACAGAGACTGCATATTTTTATACAGATGCGTTCCCAGAAGCACCAGCAAACTTTATGACGCTGGCACCAGAGAATGATGCAGCGGGTCTTGGAATCGAAATAGAGTTTGTCTGGAACGCTACAACGGATCCAGATCCAATAGAGACAATCCACTACCAGTTGGTCTATACTGATAACTGGATGGATAGTACAACGTATGTATTTAGTGATATGTTGGAAGATACCACCGTGACTTTAGTTCTTGAAGATAACATGCAGTACTACTGGGGTGTTATTGCGAGAGACTCAGATGGTTTTATTGTAGGAAGTAATGATAATACACCTAACACATTCGTTGTGGGAACCTTATCTCTTAATAGTGATATGTTACCAACAGAGTTTGCACTAAATCAAAATTATCCAAATCCATTTAACCCAACGACACAAATTACATATGCACTACCTAAAGTTGCATTGGTAAGTATCAATATATATGATATTTCAGGAAGGATGGTTAAGAGTCTGGTGAACACACCTAAAGATGCTGGGTATCATTCTTTACGATGGGATGCTACAAATGATATTGGAGAGGGCGTTTCTGCGGGAATGTATATTTATACCATCCAAGCAGGTGAGTATCGTTCTACAAAGAAAATGGTATTACTAAAATAAACTAAACAAAAAGTTATACGAAAAGCCTCGAAGATTCGAGGCTTTTTTGTTATAAAAATAAGTTTTAGCCTTGGACAGAAGTCTTGGCTTAATTTTGTGTAAAACTATGCATATTTATAACTATTTGGTGAAAAGTAATATATAGCAAAAACCCACTAAAAGAGTGGGTTTTTCATCGAGTACCGATGACTGGAATCGAACCAGCACGTCCTTGCGAACAATGGATTTTGAATCCACCGCGTCTACCAATTCCGCCACACCGGCATATTGAGGTGTAATTTCACGATAAAATTACATTTTGTTTTGATAAATACAAAATTCTGTTATTGTTTATTTTTTATTTCTTAGGTTATTTTTCTGTATTGATAATCTATTTGAATGAGTATGCAACGATATTTTAATTTTTTATGTTTTTCTGTAACAGTTAATAAACTATAAAAAAATTCTATGAAAAAAATTTCTATTATTTGGTTCAAAAAAAATCTACGAATTTCAGATAACTCTGCTCTTTATAAAGCAAGTAAAGATCAAAAAATAGCGGCTATTTATATAAATGATCCAGATATAATTAATAATGATGATTTTTCATATTATCATTTAGATTTTATAAAAGAATCATTACTGGAGTTGGAAATTATTTTCAAAAAAAATAAAAGTTCATTCAACGTTTATTATGATAAAGCTATAAATGTTTTAAAAAAAATAAATGAGACTTATTCAATAGGTAAGATAATAACTCATTATGAAACTGGAAACTGGGTCACTTATTGCAGAGATAAGATTATAACTAATTATTGCAAAGAAAATGGGATAGAGCTTTTGGAATACCAAAGCAATGGGATCGTTCGAAACCTAAGTGATCGAGATGGTTGGTCCCATCTTTGGAATAAAGAGATGATCAAAAATCAAATTTCTACACCTGATGTTTCTGGTTTTTTAGATCTAAATGCACAATCGGTTCATGAATCTTTTCAAAAAATAAAAATAAAAAAGAAAAAGTATAATAAAATATTTTTTGGAGGGGAGTCCCATGCAACAAATACTTTACATTCATTCTTAAATGATCGAGGAAACTATTATTCAAAAGAAATGTCTAGTCCCGTGACTGCAGATAAAAGCTGTTCAAGGTTAAGTTCCTATTTAGCCTATGGAAATATATCTATTAAGCAAGTTCTACAGGAAACAAAGAAGCGTCAAGCATTTCTAAGAGAAAATAAAATTAGGACAGGATGGCTTAAGTCGTTATCCAGTTTCTCTTCTAGGTTAAGGTGGCATTGTCACTTCATTCAAAAGTTAGAAATGCAACCTAATCTAGAATTTACTAATATGGTTCGTGCCTATGATGGATTAAGGGAATCATATGATCCTAACGCATTTACTAGATGGAAAGAAGGTTCAACAGGTTTTCCAATGATAGATGCTTGCATGCGTTTTTTAAAGTCAAATGGCTGGATAAATTTTAGAATGAGGGCGATGCTAGTATCATTTGCTTCTTACAATCTATGGATTGATTGGAGGGTTAACTCTAAGTATCTGAGTAAATATTTTATAGATTACGAACCAGGGATTCATTACAACCAATTTCAAATGCAGTCGGGTGTTACGGGAATGAATGCTATAAGAATTTATAACCCTGTAAAACAGCAACAAGACCATGACTCTGGGGCTAAATTTGTCAGAAAATGGGTTCCGGAGTTGTTGAATGTTCCAATCGAATATATTCAATATCCTCATCTATTATCTGAAAAGATGCAGAAAAAAGTTGGATGTATAATCGGAAAACATTATCCAACTCCAATTGTAGATTTAAAAATTTCTACTCTTAAAGCAAAAAAATATATTTACGATATAAGAGCTACTCAAAAAGCAAAAATTGAATCAAAAAAAGCGTATATTAAACATGGAAGCAGAAGAAAAAGTAGGAATATAAATTTATTTAAATAAAAATAATTAAAAAGGCATTACAAGGCGCTTATTTGCTACTCTTCTAATTTTTAAGTAAATTTATATAATTCTAGTATTTTAGACAGGAGGCTATTATGTCAAGAAAATTATATTCATTTACTGTTATCTTTTCTTTTGTTTTTGCTGTAACTCACCATATTCCTGATCAATATCCTACAATTCAAGAGGGTATAAATATTGCAGAGCAAGGGGATACAGTATTAGTCGCGCAAGGTATCTACTATGAGAATCTGATCCTTGAAAAAGAGATCACTCTAGCCAGTTATGCGATAAATGAAGAACTAAATGAAGATTGGCTAAATAGTCAAAATATTCAGTCTACCATTATTAGCGGTTCACAAACACCTTTAAACTCCAAACAAGGAAGTTGCCTTATAATAAAGGATAACCTTATTGCGCCTCTGATTTTTGGATTCACCTTCCAAGATGGAAGTGGAACATCAATGAAAATAAATGATTGTGGTATTGATAAAATAAAAAGATCAGGAGGGGCAATTCTTATTTTCAAAGCATATCCTAAAATCACTTATAATCGCTTCATTAATAATGGTACCCCACAAATAGGCGGTGGTAGTTCCAGCCATATGTTGGCTGATGGAGGGGCAATAAGCCATTATAGCGATGAAGATGTAGAGTTTGACGAAGACAGACTAAGGTTTACTATTAATTCAAGTCAGAATAGAATTATTCCAAACACTATGCTAATGCAAAATAATTATTTCGATAATAATAGCAGTGGTGATGGTGAGAACTTCTATTCACACGGTTATGATGGTGACATAGATGTTAGTGGCAGTATCTTTGAAAATATAGATTGCAACACGAGCAGTGTTAATAGTTTTGTTCTACAATCAATAGAAAACAAGGCAATTTATTTACAAAATGATATAATAGGATCATGTGTTGAGGAGAATATATTTCACATTAATAGTGTAGATGGAAATGATATTAACCCTGGAACTGAAACTGAACCATTTTCAACCATAAAACATGCTTTAACTATGGTAAAAGAAAGTAGTCCCCAGGTTACGGTTCTTCATCTTCAAGCAGGCGTCTATTCTAGGTCTACTAATGGAGAGTCTTTTCCAATTGTTGTTCCTGATAATGTCCATATTATTGGAGAGGATAGTGAAACTGTATTTATTGACGCTGAATCTGATATTAATGATGAAGCCGCTGTTATGATAATTAAAGAGGTGGAGAATGTTAATATATCAAACTTAACCTTAACTGGAGGTTATTCAGAAGGACATGGATGTACCGGTGGAGGAGGGCTACTTTTAACAGCAAACGATATGTATAACCTTGATGGTGAAATGGTTCGTTCATCATTCCCACTGATTGAAGATGTGATAATTGAGAATAATTATTCACACAATGGCGGAGGTCTCTCATTTTTTAGAGTAAATGGACCGGTTTTAAATAATATAATTATAAGAAATAATGTTGCTTCAGCTTATGGGGGCGGTATTTTTTCATATGTTTCAACGATAACTATGACAAATGTAACAATTACAGAAAATGAAAATATAAACAACACCGGCGGTGGAATGATGCTTGCTGCTTCACAAGGTGTTTTCGACAATATGATAATAACAAATAATATCAGTGGTATGCATGGTGGAGGTATATGGACAAATAATAGTGGCGGAGATGGAAACTCTTCTGAAGGCTGGACGATGAAAAATTCTACTATCAGTGGCAATGTCTCCTCAATGTTTGGAGGCGGGATTAATTTTGCATGGTCACATCCAACATTGATTAATTGTGTTATTAGTAATAATCAATCCAGTTGGGGTGGTGGTGGTATTAATGGTTTGGAATCTGGTTTTACTATTAAGGAATCTTTAGTACATAATAATTTTTCTTATGGTGGTGGGGGTGGAATCCTGGCATGGGGTGCTGGTGCCAATCCAATTATTGACAATTGTATCATATCAGACAACACTACAGGATCAAACGGTGGTGGAATAATGCTAAATGGGGTTGATGAAGCTACTATTAAGTATACTTCTGTGATTGGTAACTCTGCTCAGGAGTATTTTGGCGGGATGTATGTGAATGATTTAGATGAATCTTTTCATAATATGACATTCAGTCAAAACTCTGCATCTCTTGGTGGAGTGGTAGGCATTGGTGAAAATGCTAACATTCAATTAAAAAACTCCATAGTATGGAGCAACTCTGTGGGAGGTGGAAATTTTGGCTCAACAGATGGAACCGGATCTGTCGATTTTACATATAGTAATATAGAGGGTGGATTTATGGGAGAAGGTAATATAAGCTTAGATCCTTTATTTAAAGACGTTTCTAATAACGATTTTACACTTGAAATTGGTTCTCCATGTATAGATGCCGGAATTGCAGATCTTGATGCAGACGGAGTAGATGATATTGACGATTATAATGGCCTTTCACCTGATATGGGAGCATATGAAACATCAATGGCTGCTGTGAATGGGTTTACAGTCTTTAATACTCCAACTAGTATTATTCTATCTTGGGAAGCAATTGAAAATAGCGCTTTTTTATATTATTACTTAGAGAGGTCTACAACTGCGGACTTTACAGAAAACTTAGTGGGTTTCTACATAAATACAAACTACTATGATGATAGTGAAGTCGATTATCAAACAGAGTATTTTTATAGAGTCTCTTTTTACGCTGATGGTTGGAGCGAGTTTTCTGAAACCCTATCAATGATGTTAGAATGGTTAGATACTAATAAAAGTGAAAATATTCCTGATGAATTCTCACTTCAACAAAACTATCCAAATCCTTTTAATCCATCCACAAATCTTGGATATAATCTTAAAGAAGATACTATGGTAAGTATTATAGTTTTTGATATCATAGGAAAAAAGGTTGTTGAATTAGTAAATGAATATCAATCTGCTGGTTATAAAAGGGTCCAATGGAATGCTAAAAACAGTGGCGGTATGCCTGTAAGTCCGGGAGTATATATCTATACAATTAAAACTGGAAACTTTACAGATTCAAAAAAAATGATTTTTGTAAAGTAGCTTCACCTAAAATTGGTAAATCTTAGAAACTTATATAAATTCTGATAATACTTTTGTTATTTAAAATATTTATAAGTTGCTAATGTTGTATTTTAATTGGAGCAGAAATGAATTCACCTACTTATTTAAAGAATAATGCAGATCGTTTTGGAGATAGTGAAGCACTCTCTATTAAAGATGAGAATGGAAACTGGGACACTGATACTTGGTCGGATGTCCATAACTCAGTTATAGAAATTTCAAAAAGTTTAATATCCTGCGGTGTTGAGTCTCAAGATAAGGTCAGCATTTACAGTTATAATCAAAAAAAATGGTATTTGTGTTATCATGCATCCCAGTATATAAATGCCGTTGCAGTTGGTGTTTATCATACATGTAGCTCAAATGAAGTAGAATGGATCGTTGGTAACTCAGATTCTAAAATTATTTTTCTTGGAAACAATCCAAATGATAATGATGAAAATGAAAAAATGCCAAACCATCGTTTATTAGCGGTTTTAGAAAAATTAGATAAAGTTAAATTTGTTGTTACCCTTCCAGGTGTTGAAAAATTAAAACATGATAAAATAATCTCATGGGATGAATTTATATTGATGGGTGAGGACATTACCGTATCAGATGTTGAAGAACGGTTTAATCAGATACAACCTGAAGACACATCGTCTTTAATATACACTTCAGGAACAACAGGAAACCCAAAAGGTGTTATAATAACACACGACAATTGGGATTTTGAATGCCAGCAACTTTTAACTGTTGCACATTTTAATCCAGGTGATTCTTCAATATCTTGGCTTCCAGGAGCTCATGTTTTTGGGCAGGCTGTTGATTGCCACTTTACAGCAAGATTAGCTATGCACTCATATATAGTTGATAGTCCCTTAAATACAGTTGATTATTCAAAAGAAATACAGCCCCACCTCTTTATATCTGTTCCAAGGATTTATGAGAAAGTCTACTCAAATCTTAAGTCTGCTGTAGATTCAAAAGCCATTTTAAAATATGGGTTAAAGATACCTGGTATTTCAACTCTTTTAAAAAATAAATTAAAAGCTGCAGCTGGTTTTGCGAATGTTACTTATGCAATAAGCGGTGCTGCTCCAATAAACCCTGATATATTAACTTTTTTTCAAAAATTAGGCATCCCTCTGTTCGAAGGCTATGGATTAACAGAGTCTTCGGCAGGAGCGACGTTAAATTACGGTTTACATAATAAGATTGGTTCTGTTGGTAAAAAGTTCCCTGATACTAATATTAAAATTAGTGATGATGGGGAAATCCTTTTGCAAGGTCGTCATATCATGAAAGGATACTATAATAACAAAAAGGCAACAGAAGAAGCATTAGTTGATGGATGGTTTTTGACAGGAGATGTTGGCAAAATAGATGACGATGGTTTTTTATACATCACAGGAAGAAAAAAAGAGATTTATGTTAGTTCAGCAGGAAAAAATATAGCTCCTCTTGTTATCGAAGAGACAATGAAATCAATACCAATTGTGTCACAGTGCTTCTTAGTAGGGGATAATAGAAACTACTGCACAGCATTATTTACCCTTGATGTTGGAGTTATTCTTAGGGATAAGATTGGAATAGAGGCAACTATTATACCTAAAGATCCTCTGAAGCAGCTTAAGGTTTTAGGTGAAAATGGTTTTTCATTAAAAGATTATACTGAATCAGATGAAATATTTAATGAAGTGCAAGATGAGGTAAATAAATTGAATCTAAAATTTTCAAACCCTGAACAATTAAAAAAGTTTTCAATTTTACCAAGAGACTTCACAATTGATGATGGAGAGCTTACCCCCACATTGAAAATAAGAAGAAAGCAAATTACCGAAAATTGGACTGAGGTAATTGATTCAATGTATAAATAGTAAGAATGGAAAATATTTCTTTTATTGGCTGTGGCTCGTGGGGTGCAGCTCTAAGTAAGGTTTTATCTGACAAAGATATACAATCTACAATGTGGCATAGAAGTAAAAGTATTGTAGATAAAATGTCTTCTACAAGAAAGCATTACTTGGTACCTGATTTAACTTTTTCTGAAAAAGTGTTTTTTACAAATGATCTTGACTCTTTAATTGAAGAGTCTTCAATTTTAGTTTTAGCAATACCTTCTCAATCAGTACGTAGTGTTATTGAGCCAAAAAAGCATTTAATAAGTAATGATAAAATTTTAGTAAACCTAGCTAAAGGCATTGAAATTGACTCCTTATTGACAATAAGCGGTGTGCTTCACGATATATTAGGTAATGATTTTAATAATATTGTTGCATTATCCGGACCAAGTCACGCTGAGGAAGTTATTTTTGGACATCCTACAACTCTTGTTTCAGCTTCAAAGAATGAAAATTCAGCTACAATAATTCAAGAAATCTTTTCCAATAATACACTAAGAACATATAAAAATCATGATATCCTTGGTGTTGAATTAGGAGGAGCTATGAAAAATGTTATTGCTATCGCAGCTGGAATATGTGATGGAATAGGCTATGGAGATAATTCTAAAGCAGCATTGTTAACTAGGGGAATGGGTGAAATATCAAAACTTGGATCTGCCATGGGAGCTGAATCCTTAACTTTTCAAGGTCTTAGTGGTTTTGGAGATTTAATAGTTACATGTCTCAGTAAGCACAGTCGAAATCGTAGTGTTGGTCAAGCTATTGGGGAAGGAAGATCATTAGAAAATGTTTTAGGTGAAATGTCTATGGTTGCTGAAGGTGTTCTTTCAGCTAAATCGATACATCAGTTACGGTTAAAGCATAATGTTGATATGCCAATTCACGAAGCAATATACAATGTTATCTTTGAAGGAAAAGATCCAAAGAAAAGCGTTGAAGAACTAATGACAAGAACATTAACAAATGAACTTAGGGGTGATAGGTGATCCTTTACTTCAATATTAAAAAGAGAGGAAGTATATGCGAAAATTAATAATTTCTTTACTTTACTTTGTT
>Ga0233432_10003484_pt1 | contig 14215 bp, 8 predicted proteins | sample SI_122_August201_6_FD_179870 | JGI IMG/M metagenome (GOLD analysis project Ga0233432, IMG submission 179870) | Seawater microbial communities from Saanich Inlet, British Columbia, Canada - SI_122_August2016_10_MG | ecosystem: Environmental > Aquatic > Marine > Inlet | place: Canada: British...
AGTGAAGGTGAATGGTGCCATCGTTTTTACCGCTGGGATACAGGCTGGCGACTATTTCGGAGAATTGGCACTGACAACAGACTCTAAGCGTTCGGCAGCCATTCTCTCAGATGGAGACGCAAGATGCTATTATCTGGGACGAGAGAATTTCGATGCTTTGGTTAAACATGAACCGAAACTCCTGGAAGGGTTTCAATTGCTAGCAAAACTGGCCTATGGCTGAGGTGGAAAAGCAGATGGGCAAGATGGAGCTTCTGGTTTTAGACCTGATGGCTCTGGAGAATGGCGGAGGCTTGCCTTGGGATGAGATCCTGACGAGCCTTGGCATGGACAAGGGTCTTCTCAGCCACAGGTTAGAAGAGTCTGTTTCTGACACCATCATGATGGGAGCTTTCAGGAAACTGGAGTCTCTTGATACCTTGGAATTCAGAACATTTGTTGATTTGATGGAACAACTGTTGAATCACACGCCGTCCCTGAGTTATGAGTCACTGGCTGTCTTGCTCTCAGGTTACCGCTTGGTTTCGGGTCGCGGAGGATTTTTTATCTCTGCCAGATTGTACCCGAGGACTCAGGAGTTCTTTGGGGCTGCTGTCAGTACTGAGAAGCTGTTAGAGCAGATGGAAGTGTTGCGTTCTCAACTGGTAGACTTGCTCAGGAGTGGCTCAGGCATTCCCCCCGATTTAGCGATATCAGAGAGGCTTCTTGAGCTACTCATTTTTCACTGTGTTTACGATGTTACCGATGACCCTGATCGAGAGGTCTACAATGTCCTTGTGCGGCAGGCGCGAACCATGTTTCAGGGTTTGTCTTTTCAGCAGGTAATGCGACTATGTAGAAATATAAATGATCTTCTCGAGCAAGAGCAACTGTGGCGACTCCTGGTGATTCAGCAAGTGAGAAGCGAGTTGAGTCATACCATATCCTACGATACGGTTGACAGTCTCATTCAGATGAAGGATCGGATGGATGAGGTGAACCCAATGGCGGAGCAACTCTTTCAGCACGTGGTCCAGTCTGGAGGAATCTCTCAGCCTGAGCTCAAAAAGCTGATTTTCCTCCGCACGAGTGACCCTTATGAATCTCTAGATGGACATGGGGTGGTGTCTGTCGAGAAGCCACTGACGCTTTGGGTAGGGGCCGACGGTCTATCTGAATCAGGCAAGAGAGCCTCGGTAACCTTTAGTCTTGAAGAAGAAGACAAACTGAAGATCGTTCTCCACTATCAGAGTAAAGGGGGTGGCCGAGACCTGGTGAGGACGATCTCTTCGGGTGAGGAGGCCGTGGTGGACCGAACCAGCATCTTTTTCCGCTCAGATATCAAGTCTGTCTTGTATTGTCCCCTGGTGGATTCCGGTTTACACGTGTCACGCATCCACCTTCATTTTAGGGGAAATCACATCCTTAAGGATGTGTCGATGAGTGTTCGTAAGGGACAGATGGTGGCTTTAGTCGGGCCATCAGGGTGCGGGAAGTCGACGATGCTGACCATGCTGGCTGGGATGTTGGACCGTACGGGAGGAGAGATTATCTTTGAAGGAAAGTCGATCAGTGGGATAGAAGAGTTTTCCTCTATGTGTACTTATATTCCTCAGGACGACATTCTTTTTCGGGAACTCACTGTTCGTGAGTCCATCGTCAATTCCTTGAAACTCAAAGTTCGTGGGGATGAGGACGAGTACAACTCGAGATTGCGCTCGACGATAGATGTTCTTGGATTGGAGAGGACAGAGTTCCTTCAAATCGGCAATGAAGGAGAAAAGGGGATCAGCGGAGGCCAGAGAAAGCGGGTGAATATCGGAACTACGATCGTGGCCGAGATGAAGCCCATCCTACTTTTCGACGAGCCGACTTCCGGTTTGGATCCGGCGACGGATGTTGAGATCATGCAACTTCTGAGAAGGTTATCACGTCAGGGCCACATTGTCATCGTTGTGACTCACAATCTCAGCGCTGAGTCTCTTGAATATTTTGATCAGTTGATGGTTTTGGACAAGATTGGCCGGCTCCAGTATTACGGGAAAGAGAAAAGGGCTCGTTACTTTTTTAATATTCGGTCGACACATCTTCTCTTCCAAAAAATGAAGGAAGATTCAAAAGAGGATTATTGCGAGAAGTTCTCGAAGACGCCTGAGTTTTCCCGACTGACAAAAGGGGTGGAGGCAGCTGAGACATCAAGCGAAGAAGTGATGAGGACTCCTTCTGAAGAAGGGGGCCGGATGGAGCGTCGTCCAGGACCGATCTCTAACCTAGGGCAGTTTCTTTACCGTGAGTTTAAAAGGAAGTCCAGAGATAAGATCTTTCTGCTGATGTGCTTTATTCAGCCTCTCCTCATTGGCGCTTTTATCAGTTGGAATTTTGATGGCCCTATTCCAAATGCGATCTTTTCTCTCATGGCTGCGACGCTTTGGATCGGAGCAATATCAGGGGTTCGCGAAATCAACACAGAGATGCCTCAACTCAAGAGAGATTTTTTGTATGGAACCAGCTTGGGAGCCTATTTAGGGTCTAAAGTGCTCTCCTGTTTTGGTTTTTCAGCCTTCCAGGTCGTGCTTCTGGCAATGATTCTCTTTCTGAGCGAAGGCTACCTCTTTCCTCCCTTTGAATTTGGACTGCTGGGGAGTTTGGGAAGCCTCTTGCTTCTAAACCTTTTTGGTATTTCACTTGGGCTTTTCATGTCCGCGGCGATCAAGTCAGCGCTCGCCGCAGTCGGTCTCCTGCCAGTTTTGCTCATCCCCCTTCTTATCATGGGTGGAGCTTTGATTCGGCATAACCACGTGCAGGGGAGCCAGTGGTGGGTCATGATGGTGAACCCTCTACGAATCAGCTTCGAATCCTTTCTCTTCAGTGGCGATGCGATCCTTAGGCCCAGTTTGGAAGAGCGCGAACCTAGAAGCTCTGAAGATCTTGAAAAGCAGCTTTCTGAATGGAATGTTTACCTCGAGGAACGAGAGCTATTTGAAACGGACCCTGAGGCCTATGCCAATCGAGATGGTGAGGAAGAAGACCTGAATGCTCTTTTTGCTGACGTACTCGATGACAAGGAAGAAGATGCTGAGGAGGCGAAAGGTCCTTCTGAGCCCTTGGGTGTGGTGGATGCTGATCTGCTCGTTTCCCGCCCCGACCTCTGGTTGGAGGGACAGAGTCTACTCCCCGTGGACGGACGAGGCATTTCTTGGGCGTCGACCGATAATTATCCCGTTCGGGCTCCGAAAGCTTTCTCTGAAGACCTTAGTGCCCAAGGGGCAACAGGGATGTTTTGTAAGGAAAAGGGGGAGGCGTTCAGCGTTTATCGTCCCATCGAGTATCTTCTCATTTCTATAACTGAGATTTTGCTCCTTCTGGGAAGTATGTACTTGATCTTGTTGACTAAGCTTAGTCGCAAGAATTAACCCGACTCAATTTCAGCTTTATCTTATGATGCGAATCCTGATTTATCTTTTCCTTCTTAGTTCGACCCTTTTTGCGGATGCCCTAAATTCTAGAGAATCCCATATGGGTACTCTCTCGGCAGCAAAAGCTTCGTCTGAGTCCAACCGCAGCAACTTGAAAGCGATGAGGAACATTAGCGATCGGGGAGAGTCTCTTCCGATTCTTTTGGAAGGCATCAAGAATGAAAAAGCAGACTGCGATAAAAAGAAATCTTGCGAATCGAAGAAAAGCTGTGGTACGTCAGGTCCAAAGGATTGCGACAAGAAAAAAACGTGTGATGTGAAAAAGAGCAGCTGTTCGACGAAAGCCAAGGATTGCGATAAAAAGAAGACTTGTGAATCAAAGAAGAGCTGTGGCACGTCAGGGCCAAAGGATTGCGACAAGAAAAAAACGTGTGATGTGAAAAAGAGCAGCTGTTCGACGAAAGCCAAGGATTGCGATAAAAAGAAGACTTGTGAATCGAAGAAGAGCTGTGGGACGTCGCAGCCAAAGGATTGCGACAAGAAAAAATCATGTGATGTGAAAAAGAGCAGTTGTTCGACGAAAGCCAAAGATTGCGATAAAAAGAAGACTTGTGAATTAAAGAAGAGCTGCTGTTCGTCTAAGGCCAAGGACTGCGATAAGAAGAAAAGTTGTGGGTTACAAGTGAAGGAATGTAGCCAAGATAATGGCCCCGGAGCTGGCGCGTGTGATGCTGAAAAGAGCAAAGCTCCTTGCGCTTCTGGAGGAGCTTGGGGTAAGATTAAATCCTGGTTCAAAAAATAACTGAGAAAACTTAGGGGCAGGAGTATCAGTCGGTGCAGGTTGATTGATCTTGGTCCGAAACCCCTACGATTGGGTTTCAAAATGGATTAATATATGGCTTCAGCTGAAGATAGACCGGTGGTTGAGCTCTCCAAGAAGGGGAGGAATTACCTCAAGAACAAGGAGTTTTCAAAAGCTGAAGAGGTATTTCTCGAAGCTCTGGAGCTGGACCCCAATAATTCTTATATCTTGGTTGGGCTAGGTGATCTGAAGCGGTTAACCCACCGATATGAAGACTCCTTGGGGCATTATGAGCAAGTTCTGGAGCATGATCCAGAGAATATCTTTGCGCTGAGGGGAGCTGGAGACTGCTGTCGTGGCGATCGAAATCCAGCCCGTTCGATTGATTATTGGACTCGATACCTCGAACACAACGAGAAGGACCATCAGGTGATGGTACGCATCGGTGATGCATATAAGCGCCTGAATCTTAACGAGGTTGCTGAGGGGTATTACCAGAAAGCCTTGAAGCTGAAACCGAGAGATCGTTTTGCACTCTTTGGGGTAGGAGAGCTCTACTACAAAATTCACCGATATGAAGAAGCTTTAGGCTATTTTGACGACCTCCTGGAAATTGAGCCAAGGCACATTCATGTTCTCACCATGGCGGGTAACACCTGTCGAAGACTTCGCCAATACGACCGGGCGGTCAACTATTATGACCGGGCCCTAGAGCACGATGAGAGCAATGTGTTTGCGCTCTACGGCATGGGCGACTGCGTGAGAGGGCGAGGTGATTTCCAAGAAGCGATTGACTGGTGGCTCAAACTCCTGGATAAGGACTCAAAGAATCAGGCCGTTCTATCGAGAATTGCCGACTCATATGAGCGACTTGGAAATCTTTCTTTGGCGAAAGATTACTTTAACAGAAGTCTTGAGCTGGGCTACGACCAACACTCAACCATTGGTCTTTCTAAAATATTAAAGAGTGAGGGGGATTTCGAAGGCGCATTGGAACTAGCAGAAAAGGCCTGTGGACATGATGCCAAGGATGAACGTGCAAAAGAGAACCTCGAAGATCTTCGGGCGACCATGGAGGAAGATCGATGAATCATCAAGAGTATGCTGTCGTATTACGACATAAAGTCGATGCGGATGCGGGTCCAGAAGTAGTGAGCTCCCTAGTCTCTCAGCTTGGAGTGAAAGAGAAGACTGCTCAACAGATCATCAAACACATACCGCTCAAGGTTTACGGTCACCTATCATTTGGAGAGGCAAGGATTCTTGTTGAGGCCTTAAATATTGTGACTCGATGCCAATGGGAATTGATGCTGGAGTCCGAAGTGAATTTTGCCGCGGCAAACTGGAATAAGAAACCTACGATCATGGGCATGTCTTTGGAAGACCTGATGAGAAAAAATCACCCTCAAATAACTGGCGTGGCAAAATACCTCACGAGAGAATCAGAGGCAAGTAGAAACTCCTCTAAGGGACTGGAGCAAGGAGATGCTGTTCTTCCAGAGATGGAAGATGGAGACAGCTCGGAAGAAAAAGCTCTGGATAGTGCGGACACGGTTATCAAGAACTTATCTGCTGATTTAGAAAAGGTGATCGACCAAGTGACTGGGCCTGAGGTGATGCAAACCCAAGTGCTTTCGGCCATGCCTGGCGGATTGAAAGGGCAAGAGTTGTCATCGGCTCAGCCCCTAGAGAAAGGGTTTTATAATCTTTATTTGCCAGAACTGAGTGACGAAGAAAAGAGCGCGGTCATTGACGTCGCGAGAGAGAGTTTGGGGATGGACGAGGCTGAGGTCATGTCTGTTCTTTCTAAGTCGATTCCTTGCATCACACGAAACGTCGATGAGGAGGAGGCTCAGCGGGTGATTGAAATTTTTAGGAGCGAAGGAATCAAACTGAAGAACCGTCTTCGTTCAAAGGCTTAGTGGGAAAAAGCCTGAGAGTTGACCCCCTCGGGGGTGCGAGTGGGGACATGTTTCTCGCTGCCTTGGTGGACTTGGGAGCTGATGCGTCCAGAATTGAATCGAGTTTGCGAACTCTGAATCTTGACGAGCGGTTCCGACTGAGAGTAGAGGGGGAGGTAAACCGAGGTTTCTCCGGCATTTGTCTGAAGGTACAGATCAAGGATGGAAGTGAATGGGTGGCTCCGGAGGCTCAGCAAGTCTCTCACCAAAAAGGGCATCACCACCACCGACACTTTGGGGATATACGAGATATTATTGAGAATTCTAATCTCCCTTCGCGAGTTGTGAAAAGGGCAGTGGCCGTGTTTAGGGTTCTGGCGGAATCAGAAGGTAAAGTCCACGGGAAGGAACCTGAGGAAGTTCATTTTCATGAGGTCGGTGCTGTCGATTCTATCGTCGACATTGTAGGGTGCTGTTTGGCTCTCGAGGAACTGGATATCGATGAAGTTTTTGTGACCGCCGTCGGTGTAGCTCAAGGGTCAGTTAAATGTGCTCATGGAGTTTTGCCCTTGCCGGCACCAGCAACTCAGTTGATACTGGAAGGGTGTCCAGTTGTTTTCCATCCAGAAGAAAAAGAGCTCTGCACGCCAACGGGAGCAGCCCTTCTTCGAGCCTTGGGGAGTTTCGAACCTCCGAAAGGTTCGTGGGTAGCTAGAGGAGTGGGCATGGGCCTTTCTCATCGAACACCAAAAGTTGCGCCACCTTTTCTCCGAATGACTCTTCTAGAGAAGGTTCAAACGGAAGAAGGAGAGTTATTTCAGAGGGATGAGATATATAAACTGTCCTTTGATATCGACGATATGTCAGCTGAATATCTGGCGCCCATAAAAGCCGACCTGATGGAGTCAGGAGCCTTGGATGTAGCATCATTATCCCTAAATATGAAAAAAGGTCGTTTGGGCTGTGAGGTAAGGGTTCTCTGCCGAGAGCAAGAAAAAGATCGTCTTCTAGATGGTATATTGAAGCACAGTTCGACTTTTGGTGTCAGGATAGAAAAGGTAGAAAGGGCTGTCTTGGCAAGAGAAATGAGGGAGGTCGAAACCGAATGGGGAAAAGTGAGGGTCAAGGTTTCGACATCTGAGCGTTATCCAAAAGAGCACATTGAAATGGAAGATGTCGTGGCCTTGGCTCGAAAGGAAGGCTTGAGGCTAGACGATGTGCTGGAAAAGGTCCGCGAGGCGTTAAGGGGCTGATCTTGGATAAATATATTTCGATCGTTCGAGCGACAGAGCACAATCTTAAGGGTGTTTCTCTTAAGATACCGAGAAACAAACTGACGGTGATCACAGGGGTGTCTGGCTCAGGGAAGTCTTCCCTTGCTTTCGATACGATTTATGCCGAGGGGCAACGTCGCTTTATGGAGAGTTTGTCCTCCTATGCACGCCAGTTCCTGACCCAAGCTCACAAGCCTCAGGTTGAGAGCATTGAGGGCTTAGGTCCAACGATTGCCATCGAACAGAGAAAGGGCTCGATGAACCCGAGGTCGACTGTTGCGACGGTGACTGAGATTTATGACTATCTGCGGGTGCTCTATGCCCGAGCTGGAGAGGCTCACTGCCCAAGCTGCAGAAAGAAGATTGATCGCATGACGTCTTCTCAGTTGGTCGACCGTATTGTCGAAAATGCACCGGAACGTTTTTCTCTGATGGCTCCTTTGGTTCGAGGACGGAAGGGAGAGCACCGAGATATGTTGGAGATGGCCGCAAAGGAAGGGTTTGCTAGGCTGAAAGTAGATGGAGAAGTCCTTCTGAGTGACGACCCTCTTCCGAGTTTAGATAAAAAAAAGAAGCACAGTATTGCTGTTATCGTTGATCGATTTAAGCGAGACGGCATTGAGCGTTCTCGCCTAGCTAACTCTCTTGAGACGGCATTAAAATTAGGACAGGGAGTCATCGTTCTCGACGATGGAGAAGCGGAAACGGTCATGAGTACGGCCTTCGCCTGTTTGGATTGTGATTTCTCATTTGGAGAGATCGAGCCGAGAAACTTTTCCTTTAACTCGCCCTTTGGAGCCTGTGGTCGTTGTCATGGGCTTGGGACAGAGATGGAGATCGACCTCGATGTTCTCATCCCGAATCCAGATTTGAGTATGGAAGAGGGCGTGCTGGCTAAGGCCATGAAGTTATCACATTTTATGTGGCTAAAATTCCCATCTCGTTTAGACCGAACCATGAAGCGATTGGGGGTATCGCGCCATGATTCATTCAACGCTTGGAGCAAGATTCAAAAAGACACCATTCTCTTTGGCTCAGAAGTGAGTGGTGACCGTGGAGATTTCCCAGGTATTGTGACAGAGCTGGAAGACAAATTCCATCAGTCTGATAGCGAGTCCACAAAGGGGCGGGTTCACGCCTTGATGGCAGCTCATCCATGTGGGGCCTGTTCAGGTACCCGACTCAAACCGGAAATGCAGGCAATAACTATAGCAAACAAAGGCATTTATGACTTTACATCCCTGACCATAGGCGAAGCCATGGATTTTGTGGATGAGGTTGAATTTGGAGAAGAGGCTCTGAAGGTTGCCCAAGAACCGCTTAAAGAAATAAGAAATCGTTTGAGCTTCATGCGTGAGGTGGGACTACATTATCTAAATCTCAATCGAACCTCAGGAACATTAAGCGGGGGAGAGGCCCAACGTATCCGCTTAGCGTCACAGATTGGCAGTCGACTAGTTGGAGTGATTTACGTTTTGGACGAACCTTCGATTGGTCTTCATCAGCGTGATAATCACAAGTTGATCGAGTCTCTAAAAAGTCTCCGAGATTTAGGGAATACAGTGTTGGTTGTTGAGCATGATGAAGACACCATCCGAACAGCAGATTTCCTCGTCGATGTTGGCCCACGGGCTGGAGAACATGGCGGGGAGATCGTTTCTTGTGGTACACCTGCAAAGGTGATCAAGGGGACTTCTCTCACGGCTGATTATCTCGGTGGAAGGAAAAGTATTGATATTCCCGCTCAGCGCCGCAAAGGGAACCGGAAGAAACTGAAGCTCACGGGAGCCCAAGGAAACAACCTTAAAAAAGTAAAGTTGGAGTTACCCCTAGGGACGATGGTCGCGATTACAGGTGTATCGGGTTCGGGAAAGAGTACTCTCATCAATAGAACCTTGTTGCCTGCCCTAAAGCGTAGTCTTCATCGTTCTAGCGTACGACCGGCTCCTTTTACTAAGCTTACAGGAAGTGATTACATCGATAAGGTGATTGATATTGATCAGTCTCCCATTGGAAAGACAAGCCGGTCCAACCCCGGGACCTATGTTAAGGTACTAGATCCTGTCAGGTCTCTCTTTGCTCAGCTTCCTCTAGCGAAAGCTCGCGGGTATAAACCCGGTCGTTTCAGTTTTAACGTGAAGGGTGGGCGATGCGAAGCTTGCGAAGGGCAAGGAATCAAGGTGATAGAGATGCATTTCCTTGCGGACGTTGAGGTTACTTGCGAGGTATGCAAAGGCAAACGTTTTACTCCAGAGACTTTGGAGATCATGTACCGAGGGAAGACCATCAGTGACATCCTCGGGTTGACCGTAGAAGAAGCTGCAGAAATTTTTGAGGATCACCCGAAGATCATGGCGGGCCTAAAGACTCTTCTTGATGTTGGGCTGAGTTATTTGCGCATTGGTCAGAGCAGCACGACCCTTTCAGGTGGAGAATCGCAACGGATTAAATTGGCAGCGGAGCTGAGTCGTCGAAGCACGGGGCAAACTCTTTACCTCTTGGATGAACCCACGACAGGACTTCATTTTCATGACATTCGAAACCTCTTAGAGGTGCTTCATCGACTGGTAGACCAGGGGAATACGGTGCTGGTGATTGAACACAACCTCGACGTGATCAAGACAGCTGATCATGTCGTCGACCTTGGGCCGGAAGGGGGAGATGAAGGAGGGGAGGTGATCGCTAAAGGAACTCCTGAAGAGATCGTTAAGGTCAAAGGGTCCTACACCGGAAAATTCTTAAAACCGATACTGAAGAGCAGATCTAAATGAGTGAAACCAAAACGGTGAACCGACGCTATCCTAATTTCTCCTTATTGGCCAAACCCTCTGGGCCACTTTGTAATCTCGATTGTAAATACTGCTTCTACCTAGAGAAGGAAGCTTATTTCAAGGAAAATGAGTCTAGTCGTTACTATATGAACGAGGACACACAAGAGACTTATGTCCGTCAGTACCTCGATGCTCAGAAGGGAGCGGAGATCACTTTTGCTTTTCAGGGAGGAGAGCCCACTCTGATTGGCCTGCCATTTTTTGAGCGTCAGGTGGAATTGGTTGAGAAATACAAGCAACCCTTTCAACGAGTTCAATATTCCCTCCAAACCAATGGTACCCGTATTAATGAGGAATGGTGCCGATTCTTAAAGAAACACAATGTCCTTGTTGGCCTGAGCATCGATGGTCCTCCGGAACTTCATGATCACTACCGTGTGAGTAAGGGTGGCCAACCAACCCACGGAAAGGTGATGAGAGCCCTTCATCTCTTGCAGGAACATGGAGTCGAGTTCAACACTCTAACAGTGGTTAATGGACTCAACGCGAGCCATGGAAAGGAGGTCTATCGCTTCCTCAAATCAACGGGATCAACCTTCTTCCAATTTATTCCCATCGTGGAGAGGGTGGACGAGACAGGTGAAGAGCTCTGTACGGCGCCAGATCTAGAAGAGGCAAGCGAAGATTTTGGTATTCCTGAATGGAATGTTAAGCCAAAAGACTTTGGCCAGTTCTATATCGATATCTACGAGGAGTGGATTCGAGAAGATGTCGGGAAGATTTACGTTCAAATGTTCGACCTTCAGTTGGGGTTTGAGATGGGAATGCCTTCGACCCTTTGTGTCTATTCGAAGACCTGCGGGGCGGCCGGTATTATGGAACATAATGGGGATGTTTATTCCTGTGATCACTTTGTTTATCCCGAGTACAAGCTGGGGAATATCAAAGATAAGACCATGGAGGAAATGTTTGAGTCGGAGATGCAGCACAAGTTCGGGCAAGATAAGTACGATCTTCTTCCGGAGTATTGCAAGTCCTGTGAGTTTCTGGAACAGTGTTATGGGGGATGTCCTAAGCATCGCTTCAATAAAACGCCTTCTGGTGAGCCTGGGCTCAACTATTTATGTGAAGGATACAAAATGTTCTTTGGCCATATTAAGCCGACCATGAAGTTTATGGCTGACTCCCTTAAAAGGCAGCAGCCTCCCTCACAGGTTATGGAGTGGGTGAAGTCGGGGCAAATGCATGAATCCACGGGTCAGGCCCCACAGCGCAATGATCCCTGTCCTTGTGGTAGTGGAAATAAATTCAAGAAATGCTGCGGAAAAAGTAGCTAAAAGAGATGTTCCTGGTCTGACTTCTTGACTCGATCTGTCGGCACCTAAGCTTTAGGTGCCAGCGTCGAATCCCGTGTAATTCGGGAGCGGTCGCGCCACTGTAAGGGAACAGTTTCCTGAAGCCAGATAGTCGTTGGTAATTTTAAAAAACTCCGCGTAAGGGTTGAAGTCCGGGAAAGTCTACCCCCGGGATGTCGATTCGGACCGGAAGAGTCCGAAATTATGACAACTTTCTCCCTCACAATCTTGCTAGCTTTGGTGTCCTTGTCAGAGGATGCCGGGAACAGAAAGGTTGAGCTTGAGGCGACCTTGATCGAAGGAGAAAGGGAGAGAGAAACCTCTTTTGATCCATGGCTACCCGACTCCCACGGAGTGACGGTTGTTGAAGTGAATGCTTCTGAAATGGGAACCATGAGTCTTCAGGATCTGTTGGAGCGTCAGTTGTCCCTCCAGGTACGTCGTTTGGGTGGCAATAGCGGCTATAGCACGGCGAGTTTGAGAGGGTCTTCACCATCGCAGCTTAAGATTTTCATCGATGGGTTATCTTTGGGTGATGGTCGGGGGGCGACCGTTGACCTCTCAACCTTATCACTGGGGGATTACCAGGCTGTGGAGATCTACCGATCCCACGTGCCCGCGCGCTTCGGAAGTGGTTCCATGGGTGGAGCCATCAATTTAGTGTCGAAATATAATCCGAAGAATAAAAATCACTTAAGCCTAACGACAGGGTCTTTTGGATATTACAAAGGAATACTAGGTCGCCGCTTTTCATCGGGGGAAGTCGAGCATCAGCTCAACCTTGAGGCAGAAAAAGAAGAAGGTGATTTTGAGTATACGGACGACAACCTCACTCCGGATATTGAGAGCGATGATGTTCGTCGAACGCGCCTCAACAATGATTCTGAACGACTGAATTTAACGTACCGGGGTCGTCGGTCGATGGACGTTCAGTCGGGATGGCAGTGGTCACTAGGAGGTTTCTATCGAGATCGAGGTCTGGCTGGATCAGCAAAGTTTCAGTCGGATGGGGTTCGTTGGAAAGAGATGAGTGGAGATTTTGGTTTGGGCTATCATCGAACAGGTCTTTTTTCCCCTTCAGGGCGGACGAAAATTAATTTGAGCCTGAGGGAGGTAAGGGAGAGGTATGAGGACCTTAGCTCTAACCTCGGATTAGGAGTTCAGGATCATCATTATGGGAGCTCGGTTCGGCAGCTAGATTTCTTACATGGCATGGCGAATCAGATCGTGGAGCAGCAAATCCATCTATCTTTGAAACTGGAAGATCATCAAACCGAAGACAGAACTCTTGCTATGAAGACGCCTAGGGAAGAGCGACGGCAACTGGATCTGGGATGGGAGCTTCGAGGGTACACCTTGAAAGAGTTTCTTCAGATTGAGATATCGTTGTCAGCTGCTTTTTGGCAGGATCGTTTTTCTAGTGGAGGAGATGATGATTATGTCCTGACGCCTTCACTCACGACGTCTTACCGTATATCCGAAGAACTTCAAATCATAGCAGGTGTCTCCCGTGGTATTCGTCATCCAACCATGGCTGAACGATTTGGTGATCGTGGTTTTAGTGTCGGTAATGGATCTTTGAAATCTGAGAGGGCAGTCCATGGAGACATGTCTTTGGAATATGACGTTGAGCTTTTCGATGGTTCTAGGGTACTTGGCGAATTGGGAGTATTCAGAATAGAACGAAAAGGTTTGATTCAGTCGGTCTATGACTCCAGAGGTATTGGGCGGGCCACGAATCTTGGTGACGGAAGTATCCAAGGTGTTGAGATCAGTGGAAGCTGGCTCCATCCTGGAGGTTGGAGTTTTGGTGGTGAATTTACAGCCATGGATTCAGAAGTTTCATCTTCTCTTATCGCAGGTGGAGCAGCCAAGGACATCCCTGGAATATACGGCTTGTCTGCGAACCCTTGGCTGGAGTGGAGGAGGACCTCATGGAGATTCCGCTACGACTTAATCCTTGAAAGAGATAAGTATTACGATGCCGCCAACCTTCTCACCGCAGCTGACAAAACCTTACATCAATTTCAGATACAAAGGCGTTTTAAAAAATTTGACCTCACCCTTCACCTCAGAAATATTGGAGATGAGAAGATCGAGGATTTCAACAACTGGCCAGCTCCGGGCCGAAACGGTTCTATCCAATTCTCAACGCGTTTTTAGGACATTCCCATGCCACAGCATTTATCTTTTCTCATCATCCTCGCCATTTTATTTCTGGCTTTGGCCTGTGGTTCAGGAGAGTCATCTTTAGGAAGTTCGAGTACGTCTGTTGCCGTCGAAGGCACTCTTGATTTTGACTCTGCGAGTGATGGTCTTCAGAAAGCACGTTCGGCTGCTGGGGACACGGGAACCGTGACGTTCACGAATGTTGATACTGGTGCGACCACCAGCGTCTCTTTCACTGGAGAGAGCTATACGGCCACATTGGCTCCAGGGACCTACTCTGTCAGCGCCAAAAGAGATGGTGACAACATGGAGCTGAAAACGTATCTGCCTGATGTTGAAACGGGAGCCGATCTGGAGACGGAAATCGACTTGGACACAACGGTGGCAGCACTTTGGATCGACACTTTTGACGACACCAATCACAGGGCTATTTCTTCTATGATTGCTCTGGCAAGATCGGCGGACACGGTTCTGGGTAGCAGTAGTAGCTCCAACACTCAGCGGGATTCAGCGGTGGTGATTAATTTCATCAAAGATCGTGTGAATTC
>Ga0233432_10003487_pt1 | contig 14203 bp, 14 predicted proteins | sample SI_122_August201_6_FD_179870 | JGI IMG/M metagenome (GOLD analysis project Ga0233432, IMG submission 179870) | Seawater microbial communities from Saanich Inlet, British Columbia, Canada - SI_122_August2016_10_MG | ecosystem: Environmental > Aquatic > Marine > Inlet | place: Canada: British...
ACTTATACATCAAGTTTGAAAGTTAATTTGATTCGTATTTAATGCAGAATAAAAATTAATCTACTTACATAAACATAAGATTTTGCATAACTTATTTAGCATATAGTTATACAATATGGGATATATATATATATTTGTATTCCAAATAATTAAAAAATAATGAAACACTTCATACTTGTCTTAGCACTTTCAATCGGTTTATATAGCAATAAATCTCATGCACAATGTGAAGCGGATTACACTGTGATTTTAAATAATTTTGATTTCGTACCCTCAGAGTTAACTATAGAACCCGGAGAAACGGTTGCCTTTATTAATATAGAAGGGGAACATACATTGAACGGTATCAACAACAGTATTACAGGTGAGCCATTTAACAATGCTTACGATTACTTCTTAGAGCAAACCACTGGAAGTTCTGAAGGCGTATGCATGGGGGTTATTGAATTTGATACAGCAGGTGTCTTTAATTTTGATTGTAGTGTAGGCTACAATGCTGAGGCCGGAATGACTTTAAGCATAAATGTTGATGCATTTGATTTATATGATTTATTGAGTACTGTATACAATTCTGATTATCCTGATCCTCAAAATGTATTTCTTTCTTTTTTTGCTTTCAACTCTTATGCTAATGAATACTTAACACAAGGCGGACCATGGAGTATTTTTGTTCCTAATGATGATGCAGTTAATGAAATTCTTGATTATATGAATTTGAATCAGTATGACGGAATGAATATTCCTGATTTCACAGAAATACTTCAGTATCATATTGCTCCAGGAAGATTGCTAGCTGAGGATTTGTATAGTGGATTACAAATTCCTTCTGTTCAAGGTCAAATGTTGAATATCACTGAAAATAACGGTTCTTTCTATGTAAATGGTGCTGAAATAGTAACAACTGACCTAGAAGCATACAATGGTGTTATACACGTTATTGATTATTGCCTTGCCCCTGGCGGCTTACCCGAAGCAACAGTAATGGAAATAATCGCTAGAAGCGAAGTACACCAAACTTTTGAAGAAGCTATAGTATCTGTCAGTTACGACGATGAACTATCTACCCAAGCTATTATAAACAACGACAATGGTTTGCCTGGTCCTTGGACAGTATACGCTCCTACTGACGATGCATTTGAGTTTTTTGCACAAGAGCTTGATATGACAGTTGAGGAACTCTTGGAGTCCCAATACATATATGACATTGTATTCAATCATATTTTTGAAAATGAAATACCAAGCTCTGAAATGTACTCTGGTAACACAGCTTTCAATGTAGACGGAATTGGTGTAGAATTCGACTATACCGACAGTACATTCTTCATAATTGGAGATGAGAATACTGCTGAAATTACAATAACAGATTTAATGGCTTACAATGGTATTGTACATGTAATAGATGCAGTAATTAGACCAAACATTCCAGTATTAGAGGGAAGTTGTGGAGTATGGCGACTGAATTTACAATCAAACAATGACGGATGGGAAGGCGATATATTATATTTATACATCAATGATGTATTCGTAGAAGATTTAACTATTTATGAAGGGTCAAATTCAAGAAACTTCAACTTTGGCGTTGATGAAGGTGATATCATTGATTTATATGTAGGTAACGATGGAAGTGGATATGGTGGGTATAATCACAGTTATAAACTCTTTAATGGTGATGGACAGCTAGTTACTAGCATTAATGACTCTCAAAACTATAAGCTCCCTAATGTCACAAATATAGTAGCATGTGAAGTGTTTGGTGAGGATCATTGTGGTAAAATAAAAATTGAATTATTTCATGACATTGGATACGGTTGGTATGGACCTCTTCAAATATATAAAAACGGAGAATTAGAACAGTCAATAAATATGCTAGTAGGCTATAAGCAAATAACAGAAATTAACGCTAACTACAACGATAATATTGATTTTGTGGTTAATAATCCTGTATATCCTGAAGAAACTGGCTACAAAGTTTTTGATACTAACGGTCAAATTATCATAAATGATAATACTGTTAACGTGGCACCTGAAGATGCTTTCGATGTTCCTTTTTGCACAATGATTGCAGAAAGCTGGAATTGCATAAATGATGCTTGTGTTGACCCTATGGATGGTTCTGGTGCTTTCTCATCTTTGAACGATTGTCAATTTACATGTGAAGGTTTTGTTTCTTCCATCGAAGAAAACAGTCTAGATATTTCTATATATCCAAATCCATCCTCAAATGTATTTAATATCAATTTGAATGGATATGATAAATATGAACTATTGGTAACGAATGTAATTGGAGAAAAAATATACACTGAAGAACTGAATTTAAATGGAAACTATGTAAATCAGATTGATTTATCCAACTTCCCAAAAGGGATATATAATTTAACTGTTAGCTCCAGAATTGGAGCAATTAACTACAAGCTTATACTTCAATAGATAAATTTGTATGAAGTTTTTTTAATAAACTAATATTATGTCAGCTTTTGAGACTAAAATATTTAACACTTTTATAGGTGCAAAAACAAAGCAAAAAGTAGAGCGATTTATATTATACATTTCTGTAATTAGCTTTTTTGTACACCTTACTTTGATTTATTTAGCAAAGCTAAATGTACTAGAGATTCACGACCAATACGGTTTACTATCAAATCCAATTGCTGCTATTTACACCCCTTTTTCATTCATACTAGCTTACGAAATATACCTTCTTATATATTATCTCCCTCGTTCCATAACTACTTATATTTCTAAACAGTACGAGATAATTACCTTAATAATCATTAGAAGAATATTTAAAGATATCTCCAATCTAGATTTAAACCAAAGCCTATTCAGTAATGAAGCAAATACCCAAATATTTCTTGACTTAGGGGCATCACTAGCACTCTTTCTCTTAATATATCTGTTTAGGCGTAATTCTATAAAATTCAAGTCTTCATCTAGTGCGGATGTGTTAAATCGATTTATAAGAATCAAAAAATGGATGTCTACAATGTTAGTGCCAATAATCATTACACTAGCCAGCTACCATTTTATTTCATGGATAAGTGGACTTTATGATTCTCAATGGGCAAACACTCAAATGATTTCCATTAACAACATTTTCTTTGACGAACTCTTTCAGCTACTCATTATCATTGACGTTTTACTTCTATTATTTTCATTCTTTAACTCAGAACTATTCCATAAAATCATGAGAAATTCTGGTTTTATTATCTCCACAATCCTCATAAGAGTGTCGTTTTTCACAGATGGAATTTCAAATATTATACTCATCATTTCATCCTTAATTTTTGGACTTTTAATTCTACTCATATATAACGAATGTGAGAAAAGAGAACTGTTCAAAAGCTAGTGAATAGAATATTTATTTTTATCAAAATGGCAGCTAATAAAGGTCTAGCTTTATAGTCTATATTAATTTTATTTCAAAATATGGATACTCAAATAATATTGACGATAATTTTATTGATAATAGAACTTATTGCTTTTGCATGGCTTATTAATGACCTAAATAAATCAAAAAAGAAGCAAAATAAAATTATAGAATTAGAGAATCAAATACTAAGGCTCGAAGGTTCAATACTTGAACAAGAACAAAATATCATTTTAGAAATAAAAGAGCTAAAAACTATCATCAAACACAATTCGAAATAGCCTATGGAATTTTTTGACGCAGTAAATAAAAGAAGATCAGTAAGACGATTTACAGATACGCGAGTTCCTGAGTCTGTCATGAGAAAATGTCTTAAAGCTTCTGTTTTGGCAGCAAACTCCTCCAACCTCCAACCCTGGGAATTTTATTGGGTTAGAGATGAGGAAAAGAAAAAAAAGATTGTTGAAGCATGTTTCTCTCAGAATGCAGCAAAAACTGCTAAAGAAATAGTCGTTTCTGTTTCTAGAATTGACACATGGAAAAGAAACCGTAATATGATTATTGAGGAACACCTCAAAAAAGGAAAACTCCATCCATTAATGGATAAGTATTACAATACCTTAATTCCCTTAGCTTACACCCACGATCGCTTTGGGATATTTGGCATTTTTAAGCGTATCTTTTATATCTTCTTTAGCATTGTTGGCTTTTTCAGACCCATCCAAAGAGGTCCTATTTACAAGCATCAATTATTTGAATCCGTAACAAAAACCACTGCACTGGCTTGTCAGAATTTCATGATGGCACTGGTAGCAGAAGGCTTTGACTCTTGCCCTATGGAAGGCTTCGATGAGAAAAAAATTAAAAAATTACTAAACCTAAACTGGCAATGCCACGTCGTAATGGTTTTTGGAATTGGAGAAGCTGAAGAAGGAGGAGTTTACGCAGAACGTTTCAGAATTGACGACGATTTAGTCATTAAAGAAGTATAAATAGATTACTTAACATGATGCTTTGCAACCCAACTATCAATTTTTTGAAAAAGCGGCAATAAGTCTTTGCCAGCCTCAGTTAGACCATACTCTACTTTAGGTGGCATTTCTTTGTACTCTTTTCTAGTAATTAAATTATCGATTTCCATCTGTTTTAAGTGGTCAGTAAGTACCTTTCTAGAAATCCCATGAACTAATGTCGCTAATTGACCAAACCTCAATTGTCGACTTCTTAGGTTATAAATAATTGCTAATTTCCATCTCCCACCAAGCTTATCAGTAAATATACTTGTAGGACAAAATTGTTCGATATTTTTCATTTCTGTTCTTTTTGTTACCTTTAGGAAACCAGTTTTTGAACTGTTACTTTTTTGTAACTGTTACTTTTTGTTACTAATATTAGTTACTTTGCGAAACTAATACAAAAACTTAATAAAACAAAAACTATTATGAAAAATTCAAAATCACCAAAATGCAGATGTGGAAAAACAAAAAATCCAAATGGAAATTGTGATGGCTCACATGCTAACCCAAGAAGTGCGTTCTTCAAAACAACTGTAGGGCTGTTAGCTATTTTACTAAGTGTAACGTTCCAAAGTTTTACTACTAACGATAATGAAAAAGTAAAGAAAAGTATTGTTGAATGGAAAGGTGAAAAAGTTGTAGGTTCTCATGAGGGTACTATATCTTTAAAATCAGCAGACTTAATTTATGATAACAACACGCTTAAAGGCGGTAATTTTGTTATGGATATGTCAACTATTGTTTGTACTGATTTATCTGGAGATTACAAAAATAATTTAGAAGGACACCTTAAATCAGATGACTTCTTCGGAGTGGAAAAATTCCCTACCGCAAGTCTAAATATTAAAAAGGTTGATAAAATTAAAGGTGATCAATACAAAATAAGTGCAAAGCTTACTATAAAAGGAATAAGTAAAACTATTGAATTTACTGCGGTAGAAAAATCCAATAGCTTTAATGCTACTATAAAAATCGATAGAACTGACTTCAATATTAACTACGGTTCAGGTAGCTTTTTTGACAATCTTGGTGATAAGATGATTTATGATGAATTTGAAATCAAAGTGAGTCTAGAAATCTAATATGCCTAGGTCTAAAAAGAAACGGCTAACTCTTAAAGAAATTAATGAAAGGGAGCGTAAAATTATCTTCATATCAAAAAATATTAAAGTAACTTTACGTTCCCAAAAGAGTTTGTCCGCTTGGCTTGAAAAATATCCCTCTGGAAAATACATAATTTAAAAAAAGATGAAACGATTAGATTTTTTAAAAAAGACTATTATTTCTGGAGTTGCTGCAATGGCAGCCCCACTTGCTCTCAAATCAAACACAAAAACCGTATCAACTTATGATAAGTTAAGCGAGCAAGTAGGTTTTAACCATATACCGAATAATGAAATCAGAACTGAACGCACTGTTCTGCACAAAGCAAATACTCGAGGAAGTGCCAATCATGGTTGGCTAAAGGTAAACCACACTTTTAGCTTTGCAAACTATCACAACCCCAACAGAATGAACTTTGGGGTTTTGAGAGTTCTTAATGACGATATTATTGCTGGTGGACGAGGCTTTAACACTCATCCTCATGATAATATGGAGATTATCACTATTCCTATCGAAGGTGATTTGGAGCATAAAGATAGTATGGGTAATGGCACCGTTATCAAAAATGGAGACATTCAAGTAATGAGTGCTGGCACAGGAATAAAACATAGTGAATTCAATGCCAATGAAGAGTTGCCTGTAAAGGTTTTACAAATTTGGCTATTCCCCAATAAAAGGAATGTAGAGCCTAGATACGATCAACTTTCTCTAAAGTCTATTAGCAAACAAAATATCTTTAATCAAATCCTCTCCCCTAGCTCTATGGACCAAGGTGTATGGATACACCAAAACGCTTGGTTTAGCCTTGGAGAATTTACGCAAGACATGGATATCAATTATACATTGAATTCTGATACTAATGGAGTCTATGCGTTTATTATTGAAGGCGATGCCGTTATTCAAAAGCAAAAACTAGAAAAACGTGACGGTTTTGGCATCTGGAATAGTAAAGAAATAAATATTTCAGCTAAGAAAAACTCCAAGATTCTTTTGATGGAGGTTCCTATGAGAACATAAACTACACCTTGTAGTTCAATCAATAGTTTACCTTTGGTTGACTATGCGAAAAATGCTATTTATTTTTTCCTTTTTTAGCTTGAGTCTATGCTATGCCTCCTTTCCTATTAGTGATAGCCACAACTCTTGCGAATTGGAAAAGGTAGAAGCCCATCAAAACCCTACAGAAAAGAACGTTAGTGCCACACTCAGCCTTATTGGAGGTATATTATGGCTTCCTGCACTAGTATTAACCATAGGCGGTGGACTCGCTGGTGCAGTTGTATTAGCTTCTGCTATGGCTGCACTAACTATAATATCTGTCTTAACAGCGATTATTTTCGGAATAATAGGATTAACAAAAAAGCGTCGATGGGTTCTAGCTCTAATTGGACTGCTTTCAGGGATGCTATCAATACTTTTACTTCTTGGTATCTAAATGATTATGAAAAACTTATCTTATCAATGGATTGCAATTTACCTTAAGTAAACTTCAGCGTTTTGCAGAATGTAATTACACTGGTAAATATCGTCTGAGTTAAGCTTAAGCGTCCCCTTCATAGTTGCTACTTCATCCATAATAAAAACATCTTTTTTCGACTTCATCTCTAGCTCAATAATGGTTTCGGGTCCACCAACGCCACAGAAAAAACACGAAGAAAACGGTCCTTTTGAAAGAATGTAATAATTATCAGTGGGGTCAATTGCTAATACAAAACCTCGTATTACCACTTGTTTACCCGCTAGTTCTTGTACATTCATCCCAAAGTGAGGATATAAAAAGTATTCATCCTCTTCTTCCATATAAACATCGGTAAACTCAACATCAGCAAGTGTACTCCAGTCAATTTCAATCTGAGAATAACTGAATTTTACAAAAAAGCAAAGAGTAAGGATAAGTAATCTATGCATTTGAAAGTGTTTTAGGGATATTAATATTATAGGTTTGTATGGTAGGTATTAAGGAAGCTGCTAAACCAATAAATAGTGCAATTGGGAACAACCACAATTCCTCATTAATTAAATTGAACTGAAAGGAACTAACGGCATACTTTTGCTCCATCAAAAATGTCATGAAGAACAATGTTAATCGACTGATTAACACACCAAAAATAGCTCCTAATAGTGATAATGTCATTCCTTCTTGTAATACGAGCTTTACTAATTGCCATTTTGAAGCTCCATGAACACGCATCAGCGCTAATTCATAACGTCTTTTTTTCAAAGAATTATATAAGCTAATGAATATACTTAATCCTGAAACTATTATAATTATGTAAGCAATACCATTAATGGTTTTAACACCAAAACCTAGTAAGGAGGTCAAACGACTTATTTCAAGTGCAGGAACTGCTGCTTGTAGGCTTGTTGTTTCATTCACTTTTCTAGGCAACTGAATAAAACCTACTGGACTTTTAAATTTCACTAATAGAGCGGTTATCATAGCATCATCGGGGATGCTTAGGTCTTCAGATATGCTCAACTCCACCTCTTCACTATGGTCGTGGTCACAATTAGCATGGTCATGGTGGTCATGATCGTGATCGCAATTAGCATGGTCATGATCGTCGTCAATAGTTTCGTGGTTATGCACCTTCCAAACACTATGTGAATTGGTCAATATTAGTTGATCCATTGTAGAATATGAAGGCTCTAGTATTCCCACGACCTCATAAGCGTAATCGTCATGAACGTGTCCTCCCTCAACTAATCCGTGTGTACCATAAAAGGTATCCCCAATTTTCAATTGATGAACATCTGCAACTGTACTTCCTAATACTACTTCTAAACTTCGACTCCACATCCTTCCTTCCTTCAGGCTTACTTCATAGAGTTCAGGGTATTGGGGGGTTGTCCCCACAATTCTAAAGCCATTATAAGAATCTCCAAAAGAAAGTGGTATAGTAAAGTCAACCAATGAATTTTTACTGAATTTATTTGCCTCAGCATAAGATATGTTTCCAGTAGGATTATCTATATGGTATATACTGGAAAGAATAAGCTGTAATGGACTGCCTTTTGCCCCCACAACCATATCAATTCCCTTTAGGTTAGCTTTGAGTTGTTGTTCTATTTGGTTGTTCAACAATAAAAGCAATGAAATAACACCAACACCAAAGGTCATTAGCAACAAGCTAAGAGTAGTGTTTAAAGGGTTACTCAGAAGATTTCGCCAACCTAATCGTCTAATATTCATAATATAATAGATTTTTTAAATTGACTTTTTAATCTGCTGTCGTGCGTTATTATAATTAATTGGGCATTTGTACTTGAAGCCTGTTCTTTAAGCAGTGTTATAATCTTATCGCAATTGGTATCGTCCAAACTTGAAGTTGGCTCATCTGCCAAGATTATATCTGGATTTTTGACTACTGCCATAGCAATGGCTGCTCTTTGCTGTTCCCCTTGACTTAATTCGTCTGGTTTACAATTCAGTTTATCTGCTAAGCCTATTTGTTCTAATAGGTGGATAGCAAGTTCCTTATCTTGCTCATTATTGGATAAATAAAGCGAAAGAAGAAGATTATCTAAAATACTAATATTTCGCACAAAATGTGGACGTTGAAATACCATTCCAATATGCTTCCCTCTGAATTGGTCTAATTCCTTTGAAGGTAAATCATGATAGCTAAGTCCATTATACTTTAATGTTCCAGACTGAGGTTTTAATAATCCAGCAAGAATTTGAATTAAGGTTGTTTTTCCAACACCTGATTCTCCAAGTATCAATAAATCCTCTTCTTTTTCTAATTTAATATCAGGAAATAAAAACTGATTTTCCTTATCGTAAGCAAAAGTTATAGATTCTGATTGCAACATATATTCTTAAAATTTTATTTATGACAAATCATCAATAAAAGACTTTAAATATCTTACTTAAATTTGATAAAAAACAATTTAATAAAATATTTTTTTACACGATTTAATAACTTTTAAAAGTCAAAAATAACACATTAAATGCAACATTGTTGCATTAAAAAATATAATTATATATTTGTCAACTAATTTTTAGATTATATTAATGAAACTAATTACAACGGACGGGATAGGTATAATTTCAGGCTCACTGTGTTTAATACATTGTGTAGCCACTCCATTTATATTTATTGCTAAAGCCTGTTCGGTTAGTTGTTGTTCGGATGCTCCCCTATGGTGGCAATCTATTGACTATTTATTTTTAATAATATCATTTATCGCCATTTACTTTGTGAGTAAAAACGCCACTAATCATATACTGAAAGCAGCTTTTTGGCTTTCATGGGCAGTTTTACTTGTAGTGATATTAAATCAATCATTTGAATTATTCTACCTGCCTAAAAACCTCATATACGTTTCGAGCTTTTTAATCATTACACTTCATTTGTATAACTTAAAATATAACAGTTGCGAAAAGGATTGCAAATAGGATTCTGTTTGTTTATTTAGAACTGTTTTCTTTACGCTGAATGTTTCGACCTCTTATTGCTAAACCAAATCCTACTAGCGCTAATATATTCATCGTAAATAAGGCTCCAGAGGCACCGTTACCATCATGTTCATTATTACAGTGAGACCTATCCTTTAAACACCTCAATGCATTGATTATAATAATACTAAGCACTAGAGCTACAACTGATAATAATATAGCAGCAACTCTATACAATCGCTTTACTTTTATTGATGTATCGTTTGCTTCATGGATTGGAATTAAATCATGTACGATAGAATTATGCTCTAAATTTTGATTATAGGTAACTGAATTATACCTTTCTGTCTTAGGGAATGAGGCATATATTAGACTAGAAAAAAAAAGTAAACTAAATAATAGAATTATTTTTTTTCATAAGCAGACATAATATAAGCTTTTCCTTTCATATCAAATTTTAAATACACCTATCTATTTAATCTTAACTACTTTAAAATAAGTGTTGACTGTTTTGTTGTAACACTTGAGATGATATATTCCAGATTCTAATCCGCCTAATGATAGCATTGTTTTTGCATTATTTTCACTTATTAATGAGCCTGAGCTAATAAGTCTACCCGAGTTATCATACACTTCAATATTTACTTCTTCTAATATGTTTGAATTCGACTTGAGTTCGATATAAAGCTGATCTTTAGTAGGGTTAGGATAGATTATAAAGTCAGTTGCATTAAAACTATTTTCTGTGATTTCGGCACTTTCATCAACCTCAACAGGAACGTTTACTTCATATTCACAGGCTCCAGAAGCATCTTGGACTACTACATTGTAATTGCCCACAGCCAGATTATAGAATTCGTTATCCTCTTCAAAATTTTGACCACCATCAACACTGTACAGGTATGGACTTAAGCCAGAAGTTGGTGTAATTACAATCGATCCATTAGCTACTACTACAGACGAAACATTTGTAGCCTCTACATCAATAGAAGTTAATGTACATTCATCAACATAGACGGTATCTTCATAAAAGCATAAGCCATCTTCACCCTCAACTACCACAAAATATTCTCCTGGTGTTAAATCTGAAAATATATTTTCCGTTGTGAAGTTCATGCCACCATCAATGCTATAATTATATTGTTCTGACGTAGGCATGAAAATAGAAATTACACCGTCATCATTAATGGAGTGTGTAACTACAATATCAGGATTAATCTGACAGCCTGAGCCATCAGGACAAAGTAATTCAATAACCTGATGGCCATAATTATTATCATTATATATTAATGTTTCACCAGAAGAATTTACAACTGAAAAATTACCATTGATTCCATCTCCATATGAATCATAGACGAATAAAGAATAGCAAGAAGAATAATCGATACAAATTTCTGCAGAGATATCTTCATTTTCATTGTTATCATCCTGAACTACATTAGCAACAATGTTATCATTAGAGTCAAAAATTGCCCATGATGTCTCATATGCATATCCACTATTAAAATTGAGTGTTATAAAATCATAGGTGGACTGAACACTTAAAATAGATGTAGCAAAGTCATTTGATGACACCTCATCAGCCTGACCGTTAACAGAAATAATCTGTACAAAAACCTCGTTTTCAGGAGCGATAAATCCAGCATCTGCTATAACAGATATTTGACGATCAGATTGAGATTCTATTTCAACTTGTTCATTAAAAATACCTGCACTTTGACCGTTAATTATTATCTCAAATTGAATATTAGTGATAATATTACTGCCATTATTTACTATAAAAATGGTAACCTCAGTTTCATTGTCACATGTTTCATTTAGTATTCCTAATGACACTGCAGCATCCAATTGATTAATCTTGGTTAATATAAAATCCAATGTATCATTATTTCCATATTCATCCTCTGCATCACTTACAATTCCTCTCAGGTTGTAATCGCCAATTTCTGAAAAATTTTGTAAGATATCGAATTCAAATTCCGCATCAGAAAATGGGTCTATAGTTTCAGTAATAGTTAAGGTTTCTACTTCCTGACCATCCACTAATAGGTCAAGAGTAAAATCACTCATAGGGTTCAGTCCCGTATTAGAAATAAGCACTTTTACAGCCTCGTTATCGCCTAAATCTGAAGAGGATACTGGAGTAATGAATTTTGTAAACTCTAAATCGTTATCGGCTTTTATATCTGCCCAAAATGACACCCATGGTCTAGCTTGTTTAATTACAAGTTGATTATCTATAGTAATCTTGTACTCTATATCCATCCCAAAGCCTTCTACGCCTTCTACATTGTACAAGATGGCGAATTCATCGTGGATAACAGAAAGGTAATCCCTCATTTGATCTAGATAACTCTGCTCCATTACGAGTTGATTTTGCTCTACTAAGTTAGATAATTGAAGTACTAAATACCCTCCTGCATTTTCAGGATCTTCATATAACAGGATTTCTTCTGGCACAGAATTTGGGTCAGGATTAGTAATTAATGACTCCCCTACTTGAGTATTCAAATAGAACGTATTTTCTGTTTCATAAATAGGGTCTATACTAATTCCAACACCGTTAGATTTTTCTTCTTCGAAGTTGGGGTGACACAATACTCCCATTGCTGCCATAAAATGATCGACTCTGTAAAAATCCCTTTCCTCATAAGCTCTAAAATTCCACATACTGGCATACACTTGCTTAATAGATTTAGAAATATGTCCTTCATCTAAGTGCTGCGTTTTAGAGGTGTATAAACCTGCACCACTAAAGCCAGGCAAGTCTTCATTATTAGTACTTGATCTACATCTTACCTTGGTTCCTGCTGGAAAGTCATCGTGCATGGCCTGAAGTTGATCCATCATCCATGGTGGCATCGGAGCATCTTTGATGTCATCTCTGAACATTTTAAGGCGATCTACTCGGAAATCGATGTCATTTTGAAATGCTGGGTTATCTATCATTACCTGCGCTTCTAAATAGAAGTTATTGTATTGCATGAACTCATCATAGAAATAAAAAGGAATCCCAAAACCATTTGGAATAGTGCCTTCAGGCAAGCCAAATGATCTCATAGTTGCCACGTTAGTGCATTTTGCACCAAAAGCAGTTGACATTTGAAATTCTATGTCATCAAGCGGTAAAATTTCTGTGACACTTAAATCTCTTTCTGGAATTTGGGGTTCAGTGGGTCTAATGGCTTCATACCATTCATTAACCTCATCCAAAGTTGCTTCTCTAAATTGAAAGGTTTCATTTTCAGCTTTGTAATAAACATAGTTATTTAAAAGATTCGCTATAGAATCAATAGACAAAGGGTCTTGTATATAAGCATTAGGAACATTATCCTGAATAGCTCTTAAATTTACGTGTGATAAAGGTGTTTGTATTACGGAAGTAATAATACCTCCAACTCTTGGCAAAGAATTAGGAAGTGCATCATATAGCACTATATCTCTAGAGCCTGGAGTTTCATCATTATCCATGTGTTTAAAATAACCATATCCCTCTGCTTCGTGAAAAGGAATGTAATTAATATTTCCAAAAACATCATATTCTAGTACTACATTAATTCTTGAACCTTCATATTCATCAGCGTAATTATTTAAAAAATTATTTTCGTTGTTTTGACTAATAAAGTGATTCATATTGTTTTCAAGAAATGGCATATTAGCCACTAATAATTCATATGTCCTTTGAGCATCTTCAAACTCATAAGTATTCCCAAATGAGAAATTAAAAGAGTATGTACCATTAAATCCGTTGTTTGGATTAAACACAATCTCACCTGAACCATCATCTCCGCTGACAGTAGCACCTATACCAGCAAAGAAAGATCCATGAATAGTATATGTATTACTATTGATAAAATACACTTTTGGTTCGGGGGTGTCTCTGTCTAAAATTCCAAATTTCACATACAGCTGACCATTCAAAAAAGGAGCCCATCCTACATTATTAACAGTTGCTAATCCCATAAAAGTTTCAGCATCAGGTATGGAGGTTGCACCGTCCTCAAAATCAATAGCTTGTGCAAAATTTATTGGTGCATCAGTGGGCATATTGTTAAATTCTGTTATGTCATCAATTCCATCTCCATCAATGTCACCAGGATTTGAGATTTCATATTCAGTAACGTTATAATTTTCTAATGGATACGCCCCTCCTGGATCTGATATTATCATCGTTCCGTTAACACCCATATTTATAGTGGAAGCCCACTCGAAATCAGGACTGTGTTGAGAGGTGAGCACATAGTATTTATCATCATTAGCTTCAATTGAAAGAAGTGCTTGACCACTATTATTTACAGCGTAATTAATAATTGG
>Ga0233432_10003498_pt1 | contig 14176 bp, 6 predicted proteins | sample SI_122_August201_6_FD_179870 | JGI IMG/M metagenome (GOLD analysis project Ga0233432, IMG submission 179870) | Seawater microbial communities from Saanich Inlet, British Columbia, Canada - SI_122_August2016_10_MG | ecosystem: Environmental > Aquatic > Marine > Inlet | place: Canada: British...
GCCCGCCGGCGGTACCGTCGCGGCGCTCGTTCCGGCGTCCGAAACCAGTCCGGGGAGCGACGGGGGGATCCCGCCGCGGGACGAAGGCCCGCTGTTGAGTCCTGAGTGATGCACGCGAACCTCCTCCTCTCGTGGGCAGTCGCGCTCGCCGAGTACGCCTTCATGGTCCCCGCGAACAGGATAGGGCACGCGAGGGCCGGCATGTCCGCGGCGGACCTGAGGGCCATCGCGGAGGTGTGTATCCTCGGGGCGTTCATAGCGTTCAGCGTCCTGGTCCTCCGGGAGCCCCTGCGGGTGAACCACGTAGTGGGGTTCGCCGCGGTCGTTCTCGGCGTGTGCGTGGTGCTCAAGGGACCGTTCGAGCACGTCCTCGTGGACCTCGGTCGAACCGACGACCAGACGAAGCGGGAGTACGAAATGACGTCGCCGGGAGACGAAGCGCCGAGCGCGGAGTAGCGTGAGAGACGCGATCGACGTCGATTTTGGACGCCAGCGTCGAGGAGGGGACGCTCGCGCCGCCGCCGCGCTCGGTTCACCCGTGCTGCGCCGCGAAAGTACTTTCGAAAATAGACTAGCTACCTTCGAAGGTAGAAGACTACGTCGCGCCTTACGCGTACGCCTTGGATCTGCATCTCTCGCGTCTCTCCTCCCGCGTCCGCCTCAGAACGCCGCCGGGCAGTTCTCCACCGTGTGCCTCTTGAGCGCCTCGGCGTCCCACAGCGCGCCGTCGCCCTCCGCGGGCTCGAACTCGTGCTCCCGGCCGTCCATCTCGGTGGGCGCGCTGCGCGACGCGCCGTGCCTGCTCTTGTGCTCGGCGTACGAAGACTGGTAGCAGAGGTGCGAGCAGAAGAACGCGCGCTCGAAGGTGTCGAACGCCACTTTCTCGGCGCGGCGCTTGAAAATCTCCAGGCACTGCGCGCACTCCATCCGCCGCGTCGTCACCTGGTCGCACCCGAAACACAAAATCGCCTCTTCGCCGTTTGGCGCGACGGGCACGCCGCGGTGTAACGGCAAGCCGTGTCGTCCCTTCGGCGGCGCTTTCGCGGACGCGAGCTTTGAGGGATCGCCACCCGCCTCTCTCGCGCGGCGCGCGTTGCGCTCGCACGCGTCCTGCCAGAACTCCTCCCACGTTTCGGGTTGAGCCGGGTCGTCCGAAGGGCCGTCCGGAGCTCCGGTGTCGTTGTCATCGCCGTCGCGTCGCGCCTCGGGATCGGCATCTGCCGAGCCGGAGATTGAAGATTCGTCGTCGCTGCTCACGTCGTCCACGAGGGACGCGCGCGGCTTCTTCTGCGAGGCGTGAGGGGAGGGACGGGGAGGGGGGGCGGTGGACATCGTCGTGTTATGCGACTCGAAAATCCGGGGGTCCGCGCGCGCGGGTGTGGTGCGCGCTCGGGCTCGGGACGAGACGAGCGCGAGGCGACATCACGTCGGGAGACGAAACGCCTTTTCGGCCGCGCCGAACTGGCGTGAAGTTGAGCTGAAAACTTTTGGAAAGTGTTTCGGCGGCGTGCGATCGCGCTGGTTTCCGATCTGGGCGCGCGCTTTCACGCGGTGCGCGACCGGCCCGACCCGCACTCTTCCGCGCGCGAACCATGTCCGCGATCGACGCCGCGGCGAAGAAGGTGGACGATCTCACTCTCGGTGCCATGTCCTCCGACCGCATCACCGTGGACCCCGCGGATCCTTGGGCGGATATCTGGAACCCGCCGCCGCAGGTGTACAAGGAGCGGTGCCCGCACACCGGGTACCTCATGACCAAGCCGTTCGAGCAGAACAACCCGATGCCCGGCCAGTTCGACCAGACCAGCGACTACATCGTCTCCATGCTCAAGCCCGTGATCAAGCCCAAGGACGGCGGCGCCAAAGCCAAAGCCGCGGCCGCCGACGCCAAGCCCAAGAAGGAGAAGAAGGAGAAGGCGCCCAAGACGCCGCAGCCCGCGAGCGACGAGGACCCCTTCGTGAAGGCGCGCCTGGTGATCGCCAAGGTGCTCGAGGTGGGCCACGTCGAGAACTCGGACAAGCTGTACTGCTGCAAGGTGCAGGTGGGCCCCGAGGAGGTCAGGCAGGTGATCACCGGCCTGAGAAAATTCGTTCCCGAGGCGGAGCTCACGAACAAGATGGTGCTCTGCATCACGAACCTGAAGGTGGCCAAGCTCGCGGGCCAGACCTCGGAGGCCATGATCCTCGCCACGACGTGCGAGCTCAACGGCGAGCTCTCCGTGAAGGTGGTGAACGTCCCCGAAACCGCGACCGTGGGCGACGTCGTCGGCGCGGAGGGCGTCGCGCCCGGCGCCGCGGGCTTCCCGAAGGAGTGCAAGTCAAAGTTCTGGGACGCAGTGAAGGAAAAACTCAAGGTCGTGGGCGGCGTCTGCACGTACGACGGCAAGACGCTGTCGTGCGCCGCGGGGCCCTGCGTCGCGGACGCCAGCGTCCTCGACGGGTCGCCCATCAGCTGAGCGCGCGCGTCATTATTGATACCGATTAACCACTGAAGGCGACACGTCGTCGTTCGAAAGAAGCTTCGCCGCGACGCGCGCGACGTCTCATTCAAAAAAGCGCTCTCGTTTTTCGCCGCGCGCTACTCTGCTCCGCCGCCGTTGGCGCGCCCCGGGGTCCCCCCCACTCGCGCGCTCGGCACCCATGAGAACGGGTCGTTGCGGTCCATGCCCTTTGGGCTGATGAGCTCGAGCGAGAACCCCTCGCCGTCCGCGGAGGACGGCCATCCTTTACCGTCGTCGTACTCCACGAAGTCCACCAGGCGGCCGGAGGCGTCGTACAGCGAGACCATCTCGCCCTTCGCGCTCAGGTTGAACTCGAACGACGCGTCGAGCACGGACGTCACGTCCGCGTGCTTCCGCCTGAACCGCGCGACGTCGCGCGCGAGGACCAGGTACCCGCCGGGAGCCAGCGAGGAACCGAGCAGGCTGGAAGGCACGACGAACGCGTCGTCGCCGTCGTCGTCGTCGTCGTCGTCGTCACCGTTCCGCGAGCCTCGGACGGTCCAGCCCTCGAGGCTCACGGCTGTCGTTCCCGGGTTGTGCAGCTCGATCCAGTCCCCGCCCGTTTGGACGAAGGCTCGCCTCGGGGTGAGAAGCTCCGTCTCGTCGTCGCCGTACGCGGGCGCCGCCGCCGCGCCGGCGGGGACGCGGAACCTGCTCTTTTCGTCTTCGTCTTCGTCGCGCGTCTCCTCCTCCGCTCGTCGCAGGAGGTCGGACGCCGCGGTCTCGGCGCGCGCGCGCGCGCGACGCAGGTTCGCCTGCTTGGTCGCCCTCGGGGACCTCGAGCCCTTGCTCGGCTTCTTGCGCTCGTTGTACATGATCTCGTTGATCACCACGCGCCCGAACGCGGGCGCGGGGGCCAGCCACCCGGGCTGCGCCTCCGAGGGCGCGGGGGCGTCCGCGGGGGCGTCCGCGAGCGCGCCGGACGCGAGCGCGAGCGCGCAGACGCACGCCAGGCACCCGCGGATGCTCGAGGACGGACGCGGGCGCGAAACGGGAGCCATGGCTCGATCTGCGGGCGGGAGGGGAGACCCGCGCGGGGAGGAGTGTCAGCGCGGACCGCACGGTCGTGCGTTGTTTCGTCGGCCGCCGTGCGTTTCCGAGCCTCGGAACGTCCTCCGGTTTTCCCGATCGAGTTTCCGATCGACTCTTCCGATGAATCCTCCGATGAATTCAAACTCGACCGGCGCTCCCTTTCGAGCCAAACAGTTGGGTTCGGGTTCCGCCGAAATGATTTTTTAGACCTCGGTTCTTGAGTCTTTTCGCTCCGTATACCGCAGCGCGGTGATTGGCTGAGAGCCGCAGCCCGATCGAGCAATCGCTCTCGTGTCACTCGTCCCGGCAAAGTTTTATCCTGGTCGGGCCCTAGCTCGAAGTCGAAGCGAGCGTAATCGCCGGGCTCATACCCGCACTCGCAACCGCCAGCAACGATGTCTGCTATCTCTGCTGTCCAGTGCCGCTTCCTCGCGGGCGCCAAGGTCTCTGCCGCGCGCAAGACCGTGCGCGCCCGCGCCGCCGCCGTCGCCCCCGTGGCCAAGTTCGGGTGCGTCCGGGGAAAATCGATGCCGCTCGCGACGCTGGCCGCTTTTTCTTCTCCGCGCGCGCGCATCGGAGGAGCGGATAGGGCGGCTCCCGGCGCGCACGACGTTCGCGCGCCCCGGGAGTCGCCTCGAACGGTTCATCCGAGCTGTGTACCGTTCGAGTCCGCCTCCTTCGAGCGCGCCTCGCGCCTCCTTCGAGCGGCACGCGCTTCCCCTCGCGCCTCCCAGGCCGTGGCTGACCGTCTTTCCCGCATCCCGCGTCTCGCGTTTTTTCCCGTCGAGCAGCAAGGTCGAGCTCCCCAAGTCGGTGAAGCCCGCCGTCATCGCCGCGGTGACCAACGCGCTCGTCGCGATGCCCTCCATGGCCGGCGAGCCCGGTAAGATTTTCGACTTCAACCTCACCCTGCCCATCATCGCCACCGAGTTCCTGCTCCTCATGGTGATCCTGGACAAGACCATCTTCGGTCCCGTGGGCAAGGCGCTCGACGACCGCGACGCGCTCATCCGCGACCAGCTCGCCGCCGTGGGTGACAACTCCACCGCCGTCGCGGACCTCATCGTAAGTACACGCGAACGCCCACCGCGACGCTCTCCCCACACTCGCCGCGTCTTCGGAGGGCGAACGAACGCGCCCGGCGCCCCGCGCGCGTTTCCGGCGCGGCCGACCGCGCGCGATCGGCGAGCGTGGCGGTCGCCACCGGACACTTGGCGTTTGACGGGCGCGCGCGAACCGCCGATCGGGGTTCGTTTCGGCTCGATCGACCGCTTCGAGCGAATCGCCGTTTCGACGATTCGGTGTTTTTTTCTTTCAAGCTTCCGAGCGCTGACAGAAGCTTCCCCCCCCGCTCCGTTTCACACCCGCAGGCTGAGAAGGAGGCCCTGATCTCCTCCGCGCGCGCCGAGGTTGCCAAGGAGGTGGCCGCCACCAAGGCGAAGATGGATGCCGACATCGCCGAGGCGTCCGCCAAGGCCAAGGCGGACGTCGACCGCCAGATCGCCGCCGCCATCGCCAAGCTCGACGCCGCCAAGGCTGAGTCCGCGGCGCAGGTGGAGACCAAGGCCACCGAGCTCTCCAACGAGATCATCAACAAGGTTGTCAACGTCTAAGTGTCTTTGCGAAGAAAACGACGCGAGTAAAAACAACGTGCGTTTCCCCGACGGCGCGGCGAAGGCTTTCGCCGCGATCGGGGCGACGCGAATGTCGCGTCTCGCTCGGCTTTTAGACTTCTAGGACGATTGAGGATTTGGGAGGTGACAACACCAGGCTCCGCGCGGTTGCGGGGGAGAGCGGTGATTAGCGCTGCGCAGCGTCGACGACGGGGGGTCGCGACGCGATTTTGTCTATACAAAACAGATTCAAAGAATGCAATGCGCGAAGGATCGCGAGCGGAGAGGATGCGCGCCGCCGCCCGCAAAAAGAGGTTTCGCTTTGCGTCTCGAGACTGACGGATACAAAACGCTTTCGGTTACGCGTTCTAATACGTAGTTCTAGCTAGAGCGTTTCCGACTGCGTTCGCGCCGTCACACCTCCACGCGCCTCCTCTTGCTCGGGACGCGCGCCGCGGGCGACGGCGGCGCCGGCGGCTTCGGCGCCGGCGCCGCGCACACGCCGGCGTCAGCGAGCGCGTCAGCGAGGCGCCACGCGTTTTTTCCGCCGGCGTCGTCGTCGTCCGCGGGCCATTCGCGACCCGGCGACTTCCATTCCGCGACGAACCGGAACCGGAACGAGCCGCTGGAAGACCCCGTCGCGGTGTCCGCGACGTGCCTGGCGAACGCCACCGGCGGAACGCCCGCGAACGCGCCGCGGAGCATCGTCCCGGCGAGCTCGGCGGCGAGCAAGCCGCGCGCGCGCGCCTCGGCGCCGGCGTCGCGCCGTTCGCCCAAGACACAAACCTCCAGGAGCTCGTCCAGCGCGCCGCCCGCTTTTAGGAGCTCGCGGTACGCGGCGCGGCGCGTCGCCGCCCACGCCGGCGCGTCCCCGGCGGCGACCTCGGCGTGCGTCGGGCACGCCGCGACGGCGCGAAGGAGCGCCGCGCCGGCGCGCGCGAGCGCCGGCGCGGCGGCTGCGGCGGCGGGAAGGCTCGAGGCGTCTCGAAGCGCCCCGAGCGTCGCCGCGTACGCGGCGGCGCCGCCTCCGCCTTGTCTCGCCGCAACCGCGGCGACGAGCGGGGCGCCGCCCTCCCGCAGCGACGTCGTGGCCCACGACAGCACGCGGCTCGCCCATTCCTGCGGGTCGGAGGACTGGGCCGCCGCATCGGCGGCCCAGCGGGAAACCTCCGCCAGCGCCGCCGCCGCCGCGCGCGCGAGCGGCGAATGCATGGCGCCGCTATGGGCATTTCGTCCCGTCTCGGCAAACGCGGAGCTCTCCGCGCCGAAGCCGTCGGCGTCGCGCCCCGACCCCGACGAACTCACCACCACGCGCAGCATAGCCTCGCGCAGACGCTCTCGTTTTCGTTTCCTCTCGACGTTTCCGTATTCGTTTTCGTTCACTCGCGCGCGTGATGACCCACCGCGGCGTTTTCTCGCGTCCGCCGCGTTCGCGTCCGACGCGTCCGAGGAGGCGAGAAACGCGTCGTGCGCGGCGGTCGCGCGGCAGAGCGCGACCGTCTCCGCGGGGTCGAGCACCTCGCCCAGGCGGCGCGTCAGCCGGCGCGCCACGGCGGCGTGCAGACGAAGCGCGGGGAGCAGCGTCGCGCGACACGCCGCGAGCGTCGCCGCGTCGTGCGAACCAAAACCGGAAGAGAGCGAAGTTCGAAAAAGCGGCGCGAGCGCGGCGCGCACGTCGCGCGCGGCGGAGAGGAAATCGGCGGCTGTTCCCGCCGGTCCGCCGTAAAACGCCCCCTTTGTCTGCGCCAGCGTTGCGAGCGCGGCGGTGGCCGTGGCCGCCGCCGCCGCGCGCGCGCCGGCGGCCTCGCCGGCGCGCGCCTTGGTGGGGCGGCACGCCGCGCGCACGGCGCCCGCCAGCCACGCCACAAGCCCGCTCCCCTCCACCAGCGCGCGCGCGGCGGCGGGCGTCGCGGCGGCGCGCGCGACGACGGCGAGCGCTGCTTGCCTGGCGTACGGGTCGGAAGAGAGCGTCGCGGTTCTGTGCGACATGAGCACCTCCGCGGCGAACGCCTTGCGGAACAGACGCGCGTCCTCCGGCCCTGCGCGGAGGCTCGCGAGGAGCAGACGGAGCACCCAGACGCGCAAAGCGCGAGCTTCTCCGCGCGACGCCGTCACCACGGCGACGTTTTCGGCGCGGTCGCCGGCGCCGCCGCCTCCCGACCCGTTGAGCGCGCCGAGAAAATTCACCGGAAGCGCGTCGCCGTCCAGCGCGGCGCGGCGGTGCACCGCTCTTTGCGTGATGACGTACGTGTCGCCGGCGGGGTGGAGCGCCGCCGTCGCCGCCTCCGCGGCGAACACGGCGGTCGCCGTGGGGAGACGCGCGATATCCGATATGTATGGCGATGTTTTCGTCGCGCCCTTCTCGAGACCTTCTCGCGAGCCCTCTTTCGCAAGCGTCGGAAGCTCGTCCTCGTCGTCCCGCGCGCGCTTCCCAGTCTTCAAAAAAGTCGCGCCTCCCGGCGCGCCCTCGCCGTCGGCTTTCGCGCCCTCGGGCGCGAGACCGTTCCGCGTCGCTTGTAGCAGCGCGGCGAGCTGCGCGCGCTCCCTGAAGTTGGCCGCCTCGGGTCGCGCGGTCTCGTCGCACGCCTTCTGTAGCGCGTCGAGCGTCGCGAAGGCGACGGCGCGCGTGGTCTCGTCCGCGGACGCCGCCGCCGCGAACGCCACGCCCGCCACGCCCCACTGCGCGGCGTCGCGCGCCTCGAGGCTTCCGGACCGCAGGCCCGCCAGCGCGAAGGGGAGCACCCACGCGGGGTCGTACGCGTACGCGGGCGCCTCGGCGTGGGGATTTCGAACGAAGCAGTCGGGGTCCAACAAGCCCTGTCTGCGCAACTCCGACAGAGGCTCGTCCGCCGCGTCGGCGCCGAGAGAAGGGCGCGGCGCCGGCGCCGGCGACGCGCGCGCGTGCGGGAAACGCGTCGCCGTCGCCGCGCATCGCCTCGCGTCCGGGGGCGCGCCCGCGCGCGACGCCGCGGCAATCGCCGCGGGGGACGCGTCGGCGTGCGTGAACGCGTCTCGCGAGCTGCTTCTTTCGTCCGCGCTTTTTCTTTCGTCGCCGGAAAGAAAAAGAAACCCCTCCGTCGACCGCTTGAGCGCGGCGTCCGTGCGCGCCAGGTACGCCGCGGCGTCGCCCCAGAGGTACCCCATGGCGCGCAGCGCGCCGCCGCCGGCGGCGGCGTCCATCTCGAGCATCAGCGCGGCGAGCCGCCGGTCGCACGCCGAGAGCGTCGCGCCGTGCGCGGCGGCGAGAAGCGGGATGAGCGCGGACTGCTCCGCGCGCCACACCGCGTGGTGCGCGGGGGGAACGTCCTCGGGGTCGGAGGATGACCCGTCGTCCAGCTCGGCTGTGAACGGCGACGCGAGGTCCGCGTCGAAGTCGTCGCCGGACGCCTCCAAAGAAGAGGCGTCGCCGTGCAGACTCCACAGCGCGTGGAGCGCGCACACGAGCTCGAGTTTCGCCGTGCGCGCGGCGTGGTCATCCCGCGCGGAATCGTCCGTCTCGACGCCTTCATCCGGTCCGTCGTCCTCCGCGGAGTCAGACGCCGCGACGTACGCGTCGCCGCCGGCGCCGCCGTCGTCTTTTTCGTCGTCGTGCGTCGCCGGGAGCAGAGACGCGAGCGGCGCCGCCATCGCCGCGACGGACGGCGGGAGCGGCGCGTTCGCGCCGGGGTGCAGCAGCGTGCGCGCCGTCGCGGAGTGCGAAGCGAGGCGCTCGAACGCGTCGCGCGCGAACGCGGCGAGGTGACCCGCCATGCGTGCGTCCGTCTCTGTTCCGGGCGCGTCTCCGGACGCAGCCGACGCCAACGCCGCCGCCGTCCGCCGGACCAGCGCGAGCGCGGCGAGCGAGGGCGTGTTCCCAAACCGCCGCCGGAGCGCGGTCCGCGTGAACCCGCGCGCGGCGGCGACCAGCTCCGGGGTCGCGACGCGACCGAGTACGTCCCCGCGCGTGTCGAGGAGCGCGTGCAGATCGGACGCGATGACCGCCTCGGCGGCGGCGGCGACGGCGGCGCGGGACGCGCCGACGGCGTTCGTCGACGCGTCTGGTCCGCGCCTCTCCGCGCGCGCCGCCGCCGCCGGCGGGACCACCAGCGCCAGCACGCGCAGGGTCGACAGGAGAGACGTGGCGTACGCCGCCGTCGCGCGGGACCACGCGGACGCACCCGAAAGGTCGCGCGGAGGGCGCGTGTTGTCCCCTCCGAACAGAAGCCGCGCCGCGGCGGCGCGCGCGCGCGCCGACGCGCCGCGGGCGGGTCCGGCGGCGCCCTCGTCGGCGCCCCACCATCCCTCCGGCGGCGCGAGCGCCGCCGCGAGTTGGTCCGCGGCGGCGTCGTCCAGCGGGGCGAGCGCGTGCGCGGCGGCGAGCGTCGCGGGCGCGTGCGTCTCCAGGATGCGCAGGGTATCGTCCTCGTCCTCGCGCGATTCGGCGCCGCTCGCGAACGCCGGATGCGCGCCGCGGACGAAGAAGGCGCACGCCGCGGCGCCGAACGCGCGCGCCGTCGCCGTCGCCGCGCGCGACGCCGCGTCGCGCGACGCCGAGACGTCCGGAACGCCGGGGAACGCGTCGCACCCTTTGACCTCGACAAAGGCGCTCATCGACCTCTTCGACCTCTTCGCTGAGCTCGAGCTTTCGTTTTCGATGGATGCTCCTTCGTCGTCGTCTTTCTCGGACCGGTCAAGCGAAGCGAGCGCATCGCCGCTCGCGACCGCGACCGCGGCCGCGACCCGGCGCTCGAGCGCCGCGCGCGCCGCGGGCATAAGCCGAAAAAGCGCGCGCGCCGAAAGAGCGCCGGCGGCGAGCGCCTCGGCGACGAGCGCCAGGAGCCGATCGGCGTGCGCCGGGGACGCCGCCGCGAGCGCCTCCTCGAGCCGTGCCGTGGATGGCGAGTCGGTGCCGGCGACGGAGGCGGCGACCGCGCGGCCGAGCGCGGCGCTCGCGGCGGCCACAGAGGCGAAATCCGGAGGTGTCGTCCGACGAGTCTCCGACGAAGCTCCCGCCGCGGAGGCCTCCGCGGAAAAAGACTTGGCCGCCGCCAAAGCCGCCGCCGCCGCGTCGCTCGCGCGAGCGCCGCCGGCGTCGTCTCCCGTGGCTGCCAGCCGGAGCGCCGCCGCGAACGCCGCGGACAGAGCCGCCGACGCGTCGGCGGACGCGCCATCGTCATCATCGGGGAGGACACCGGTCGAGCGGGACACGCGCGAGAGGACAGCCGCGGCAGCCTCCGCGGCGAGCGCGCGGCGCGCCGGGTCGGGTCCCGAATCCGCCGACGCCGCCGCCGCGTCGGCGAGTCGTCTCCTCGCCGCGGCGGCGGCACGCCGCGCGAGAGGCGCAGCAGCCAGCGCTGTCGCGACTTGTTCGGCCTCGTTCGCTCGATCCAAATCGGGGCCTGCGAGCAGGACCGCCGTCGCCGCCTCGGCGGCCGCCGCCGCGTACGGCGCGCCCGGCGGGTCGGCGCCGGCCGCCTCGAGGTCGTCGAGCGCGATTTCGGCGAGCGCGCCGGCGAACGCCGCGCCCCGGTTCAGGAACCCGGACGCCAGCGCCGGGCACTCCAGCAAGGCCCTCCGAGCCGACAGGGAGGCCGCCGGCGAGTGTTCGGCCATCTCGCGAGCCCTCGCGAGCGTGGCGCCGCACGTCCCGAGCATCTCGACGAATCCGCGCCGCGCGGACGCGGACGCGGGGGCTTCGCCTCCGCGGCGGTCGAAGTCGGCGGCGGCGTACGCGCACCAAAACGCGATCCGCCGCGCCTCCGCCGGAACCGCCTCGAAAGGGAGGCGCGCGGCGGCGGCGCGACAGCCGTCGGCCAGGTCGACGTCGTCCAGTGCCGCTATCGCGGGTTCCGTCTTGGACGATTTTCGCTTCGAGGCGCCCGACGCCGCGAGCATCGCGGCGCCGATCGCCGCCGCCGGCGAAGCGGAGGCGTCGCCGTCGACGCCTTCGGCGCGCGACGAGAACTCCGCGGAATCGCCCTCTAGACCCTTGGACCCTTCCACGATCACGCTCGCGAGCCGGACCAGCGAGACGAGCGCGGGGTAGGCCCCGAGATCGAATTTGGATCCCGCGTGTACGCCGGCATCGCCCCCGCCCCCGCCCCCGCCCCCGGGGTCGCCGCCGGCGCGCGCGGCGGCGCCGCCGATTTTCTTTTTCTTTCCGCCGGCTTTCGCCGGCGCCTCCTCGGCGTCCGCCCCCGCTCTGGCCGCGTCTCTCGGCGCGTCCCGCAGGGACTCCAGCACCAGCGCCGCCAGAGGCACGGCGTCCGTCTGCTGCGTGAGCACATCCAAGACGGACGCGGCGACGTACTCCGCGACCGCCTCCTTCTGCGCGTCGGCGCGTTTCGCGCTCCCCAGAACCTTGACGCACGCCGCCAGAGCGTGCGCGGTGAGCCCGCTGAACTCCAGGTCCTCGCCCGCCGCGCCGGCGGCGAGCACCGGGGGATCGGCGCGTGGCCCGCCCCCGGCGTCGTCCTCTGACGCGACGTCCGCGTCCATCGCATCACCCGCGCGCGAGGCAGTCCACCTCGCGATTCTCGGCCACCGGGGGGCGCCTCTGCCGCCGTAACGCGCGCGCAGCGCCGACGCCGCGGCGTCGGCGTCGGCGCCGGGCCGACGCGCCGTCGCCGCCGCCGCCTCCGCGAGAAACGCGCACGCCGCGTCGTTTTTTGTGTCGCCGCGCGCTCGCACAGTCGGGAGGTTCGCGATCCACGCGCCCGCCTCCTTCCGCGCGGAGGCCGCCGTCTCGAAGGCGCCGCAGGAGGCCACGTAGGCGGCGGCGACCGCCGAGGCGTCGCGCCGGATCGAAGCCACAGGAGCGCCCGCGGCGACGCGCAGAATCGCAAGCATGTGCCCCCGCGGCACGGCGGCAGCCCCGAAGCGGGCGCTCTCGCCGGCGGCGGCGGCGCGCCGCGCCGCCGCCGTCGCCGCCGCCGCCGCGTCTCCCGCGGCGGCCGCGAGGGACGCGCGCGACACGGAGGCGGCGGCGTGCGTCGCGTTTCTTTCGTCCGCGGCATCCGCTTCGTCAGAGAGAAGCCGCCGCCGCGCGCGCGAGGGCACGCCGCGCGCGGCGGCGAGGAAGCCCACCGTCGCCGCGAGCTCGGCGGGCGGGAGGTCCAGCGGTTCCGGAGGCGTCGTCTTCGCCGGGTCGACGTTCGCTTCGGCGAGCCCCTCCGGCCCCACGAGCTCGCAGTACTCCGCGAGCGCGTTCAGCGCGTGTATGCGGTTCATGTCCGACTCCGACGCCACGCTGTTTCGTGTCGGATCAGTTTCTTCGTTCGGCGAGCGCCTTTGCTTCGAGATCTCGGCGAGCAGCGCCTGCGGCTCGGGGAGCGCGGCGAGCGCGGCGCCTCGCGCGCGACGCGCGAGCGCCGCGAACCGTTCGGCGTCGGCGGCGTTCCCGGCGTCCGCGGCGTTCGCGGCGGTTTCGTCCAGGCGCGCGACGCGCCGCCGTATGGCGCACAGCACGCGGAGCAGCAAACACAAAGTGGTGTGCCTGACCAGCCCCGAGGCGTGCGCGAGGCCCTTCGCGAGACCGGCGCGGGTCGCCGAAGCCGGCATCGCCGCCTTGACGAACGCCGTCCCCTCCGCCTCGCCCGGCGCGTCCGCCGGCGCGCGCGGCGGGGTCGGGTCCAGGCTGGCGTTCGCGGCCACCTCCCCGAGCAGAGCCGCTGCCGCGAGCCACGCGACGGACGGGCGCGGGTCCAGCGAGTACGTCGCGTGCGGCAGGTACAGCGCCGCGACGCGCGGCCTGAGCTCGCAGACGCGAAGCAACAACTCGGCGTGGCGACGGCTCTCCGTGGGCCTCAATTTGCGAAGCAGACGCACCAGCGTCGCGCACCGCTTCGCGCCGGAGGCGACGCGAGCGGACGCGCCGGCGTCGCCACCTTCCGCCTCAGACCCGAGGCGTCTCTCGCGCGCGAACGAAAATCGCGCGCCGTTCGCGTCTTCGTCGCCGTCGGTATCGTCGCGACCGTGCTCCGAGAGTCTCTCTTCCGGGGGTGTCCATCGCCCGAGCGTGCTCGCGGGACACACGCCGTGCGCGGGGTCGACGCACAACCGCGATAACACGTCGTGCGCGGTTCTCGCCGCGTCGCCGCGTCCGTCGTCGTCGTCTTCCTCCTCGCGGTCGCCCGCGTCCGTGCCCGAGATGGCCGCCATCTGCTCGAGCGCGGCGTCGCCGCAGAGCGCCGCGCGCAGCCGCGGCGGCACGCCACCGGACTCCGCCAGAACCACGTCCCGCAGAGCGCGCAGCGCGCGCGCGGCGAGCGCCGGCGGGTCCGACGCGACGTGGCGCAGCACGTTCCCGAAGAGCGCCTTCTGCGCCAGCACCGGACGCGTCAGCGTTTTATCACCAGACTCAAGCAGCGCCAGGGCGAACGCGACGAACACGTGCCGAGAAGGGAGGGAGATGTCGTCGACGTTCGAAGTGCCGTTCGAAGTGGCGTTCGATGTCAAAAGCCGTTTCGAGGATGAGGATTTGCTCTTTTTGTTTTTGTCCCCCGCGGCGCCGCGCGGCGTCGCCAAAACCGGAAGCTCCTTGAGCGAGAAGTCGAACGCGCGGAACACCTCCCACGCCAGCGCCGCGTTCCTGCCCGCGATGGCCGCGAGAAGCGTGAGGCCGGCGTTGTGCCTGGTGCGCACGCCGCTGGTCAGGTGCGAGTACACGGCGCGCATGCGGCGCTGACACAGCGCGCGCGCGACGCCGTCCAGTTGCAGGTGCACGAACCCCTGCGCCTGCGCCGCGGCGGCGGGCTTCACGCGGAGCATGTCCGCGAGGAGAGCCAGCAGGGGCACGCCCACCCTCTGCGCGTTGTTCAGGTGGTGCGCGTCCCACAGGGAGAGCAGGTCCGCGAAGCCGGGGGACATCTGCAGGTAGGTCTGCGCGGAGTCGCCGCGACGACGCGCGAGACGGCGTGTACGGCAACGACGCGAAAAAGCGAGATCGCGACGAATGCGCGCGAGCGAGAGACGCGGTCGCGGGACGCGGGCGGGGCGCACGAGGAAGGGATGGGGCGAGCGGTCAGCGAAGGGTTCGTGTGGTGTCGTGCT
>Ga0233432_10003501_pt1 | contig 14167 bp, 13 predicted proteins | sample SI_122_August201_6_FD_179870 | JGI IMG/M metagenome (GOLD analysis project Ga0233432, IMG submission 179870) | Seawater microbial communities from Saanich Inlet, British Columbia, Canada - SI_122_August2016_10_MG | ecosystem: Environmental > Aquatic > Marine > Inlet | place: Canada: British...
GTTAGGATCGCCTGTACGTGCTTGCATGCCTGCTGGACGGAAGTACTGTGACCAACGATCTGCATCGTATGCTTCACCGTCTACTGACGCTTCAAACATTTCCTGCATCACTTTTACTTCAATCTCACCTGGCTTTTTAGGTAAGAAGTCATTTAGATTAAACAAGCCGTGTGTATTAACAGCATTCATTTCAACATCGCCTAATGGACGCTCTCTACGAGCCCAGTTAGATGTTGAATAGTCTGCGTAACCGCCTTTTGAAGTTTTGTTAAGACGGAAGTCTACACCAGCAGTATAGTCTGTTGGCAACTCTTCCATGTCTGGATCCATAAGCGCCTGCTTAATGATCTGGAAGATTTGTGGACCAATAATAAAGCGTCTGATTGGATTCTCAGGTGCTTCGTCATCAGTTAGTGGATTGTCAGTTACAAACCCTTGGAATACGTATGAACGCTTTTTCCAATATTTACGACCCATATCTTCTAGTGAAGGGTCCTTAAACCAGCCACGTACTTCTTGTAGAATCGAACAGCCATCGCCATACATTTCCATACAAGGTACTTGTACTTGTACAGGCTTACTACCTGTATCACCTTTAATACCTGCAAATGGAAGTTTGATCATCAAACGCTCTACCCAGAAAAATGTGTTATCTGGGTTTCCGTCTGGAAGGAATCGTAGTGTTGCACTACTACCTTCTGTCATATTCCAAAATGGGTAAATTGGGTTTGGACCTTGTGGTCCTCGATTGCCGCCTTGGCCGGCTTCTTGTTCTTTGAGCTTCGCTCGGATTTCTGCTAATGTTGCCATAGTTATGCCTCCTTGTAAAATTGCCTATGTGCTTGTGCCTTATTTGTCTGTAGCACTATATATACTATACATGCTACAAACGGTTTTGTCAAGTGTTTTTTTAATTAAATTCCTGCTAACGCAAAAATGTCGTTTTGTTCGTTGTTCATACGTTCGTGCTGTACAAATGTACTGTGAACTTTTTCAATAAACGCATGAGCAGGTCGAACATACTCATCCCCATAATCTTTTTCAACCATTGTTAGTATAGCTGTTTCGCCTTTGGGAAATGATCCGGTTTCTCTATCATAATATGATAGAATAAATTCGCCTAGTGGTGTTTTTGGCTTTTCAGCAGCCATTTGCTGTTGAGGTGCTGCATCTTGTTGTGGTGGACATTCGTCCATCTCTGCATTACAGTTGCAGCCTTCACAATCTGGTGGACAATCGCAATCTTCTGCTTTAGTATCACTTCCGCAACACTTGTCAGAGCAGTGTGTGTCTCTTTCTGCTTCGTTTGCTTCACTGAACTGACCCATAAGTCCTTCCATTGTATCTTCTAGCTCTGCTTCTTCTTTTGTTTTTTTATTTTTTTCTGCTTTGCTATACTTGTCTTTTAGTTTGCCTAGCTCTTCTGCTGATTCATCTACTAAATCTTCTGGGCCTAATTCTTGTGCTTTTGTTGCTTCACTTACTAGTTTGTAAATGTACGGAAATACATCTGACAGTTCTTCATTAAATAATTTAATAGTTAATTGATCGGTCCAGTTTTCTGCAACATCTGCAGGAACTTCTTCTATTACTACTGATTCAAAGTTTGCAATTGCCTCTGCATAATATGCAGGTTTTTGAAGTGATTCGATTGTCTTTTTAACAGATTTCATACGTGTTGTTACTGCATCCATATAGCCCGAAAGTCCTTCTGCCATTACAGCAGAGCGCCCCATGTATGTTTTAAATTTACGTAACTTTGACATTTCTTCTGATAAACTAGTAATGTGTTTTCCAAAGTCATCATACGCATTACCGCCTTCAGCAACATGTCGAGCCATTGCTCTTGCTGCACTTAGATGCTTAAATGGATATAAGAAACGTTCGCCTTCTGGTGACTCTACATAAATCTTTCCAATGCTTCTATTACGCCCTGTAGGCGAAGTTTGATCAATGCTTTCATTGTGTTTAATAATTAGTCTGGCTTCTCCGACATCTTGATAACTTATCTTAGATGTGCCATATAATTTTGATTCTGTCATGTTATCCTCTCCGGCATTTTTTGCTAGAAATCTATAGTCTCTTTTTTGTAGATTACTTTTTGTAATATCTCTTGTATCGAAATTTAATAAACGTTTTTTAGCAAACTGTCTTAGTTCTCTTAAGAAACTATACCAGTCATTTAATTCTTGATCGTTTTCTCCAGCAAGTATATCAGCACCGTGCATTACTACTAGCCCGTCTTTATCATCTAGACTTAGACTTACTTTACCCTTGCTCTTATAATCAAATTCAATAAAACGTGCTTCGCTAGGATTATTTGTAATCATACCTTCTTCAGTGCCAATAGTTACACTTGGAAAGCGACCTCTAATCTTCGCAAACAGTTCTTCGCTTATTTTTTCTAAGTTTTGCATAATGTATTTATCAATAGTTGGTACTTATAAAGATTGGCATTGGCGCTTCGTAATTTTCAATATCTTCAGCTTGTGTAAACGAATTATATATTCTTGGATCCCAGTCTTTAAGAACTGCCATCATTCTAATACAAAGCAAAGTAGCACTAATAAGATCATCTGTTTGTCCTAGTTTTGCATTATAACTTGATCCTGTTGCAACATAGTTTTTTAATTCAGATATAAATGGTTTACTATGTATAATCATTTTATCATTTTCTATCATTGTTTTTAATCTACTACATGCTGATATTTTTGTACCATGTGTAGTATTAAAGCCTTTTCTAAATTTACGCACATGGCCTTTACGTATTGGTTCGCTTACAAATAACCCAGGTATGTTTTCTTCACCAAAATCGTTAATAACTATTAATGCAGCTTCACCTAGCCCATTATTTTCCACACTCCAATAGATTCCATTTTGATTATTAGTTTCTTGTACAAGGTAATTACATATATCTGCAAGCACTCTTATTTGTCCAGGTATAGCTGTAGTATTATGTTGCCATTCAGCTACCTGTTCATAGCTAGGCAATTCAAATACTTGTATAGCTGCATTATCTCCTCCTGTTCCCATTGAGGGATCTAACGCTACAGCATATGTAAATTCACCTGATGGTTTTTTATACCAACGTGTTTGTCCCATGTTTACTAAAGGTTTGTTTCCTTCCATTATTGAAAGTTTTAAACTATTAATTAATGTTTCATCGTATACTAAGAATTCACAACCGTATTCACGTCTAAACTTTTCTTCACCGATGCGGCCAAGTTCTTCTTCTTTCCACTTATCATCTCTATCAGGATGCTCCCACCAATCTGATCTAAAACTATGAAACCCGTTACGGCCTACATCTTGCTCATTACCGTGTTCGTCAAACTTATCCTCTGCTTGTTTCCAAATAGTAGCAAATGTATCTTCATCACTGTTAGGTGTGCTTGTAATAATAGCACGACCACCTGTTGCTAGTGTAGGTGATATTGAAGTCCAAAACTCTTCAGCGATGTTAGGTTGCACAAATGCAAACTCGTCACAGTATAGTAACGAGATACTCATACCACGTCCTGTGTTGCCTGTTGTTGTTTGACTAACTATTCGACTTCCGTTTTCAAACTCAATACTACCTTTGTTATATGATGTTACACCTGCTCTAATATGATCAGGACAACTTTCGTAAACAAAACGTATACGAGACATAATCTCTTGGGCGCCAGTATACTTGTGTGCAGCAATAAGTATTGTCTGGTCTGGAATAAACATTGCATACCATGTTAGGTATATACTAGCACAGGTTGTTTTTCCTGTTTGTCTAGGCATCATGTTTATGTTAAATCTAAAACTGTGATATGAGTCCATCAACCCTAATTGATATTCAAAAGGGTCGTACAACAACTTACCTTTTACAGGATGTTGAATGTGTGCAAACTTTTTTGCAAAATACAAGTAACCAGTATCTGGGTCCATACACTTTTGTAAGTCCTCAATCTGTGCTTCTGTAAATGTTTCTTTTTTATTCGCCTTTTTAATTAAGACGCCATCTAAACTTGTTGACATGTTGTATTTACTCAAAAGAATAGCGCCGTTATGGCGCTATTGAGTACTCTGGGGAGTTATTAATCACATTTACACGAGCCTGGCTCGCCACGTTTTTTACCTGCTACTTTTGTACAGCCTTTCCAGCACTTTTTGTAGATTGAGCTGTTGCCATGACGTTTGCCTTCTTCAAGATCAGCAAGTTCTTTCTTTTCGGAAGCAGTTAACATAACTTTGCCGCATTCGTTACAAGATCCTTCTTTCATTTCATTTAAAGCATCCCATAGTCTTGCTTTAATTGAATCTTCTAATGCCATTGGATTGTCACCGTCTGCTGCTTTTTTGTAGGCTTTCTTTTCGCGATTTAAACCACCTGACAAGTCTTTTGTCATTGTTTGTGTATCTGCATATTCTTCATCTGGCTCGTTAGCATAATCGTCGTCTAGTTTATGTGCTGTGTCCTTGCTCATTTTTACAGGGTGCATTTTTCCTGATCCTGGAGGAAATTCAAATTCACTTTTATGTGCTCTTGCTGCCGCCGCTGCTGCTTGATTATATGCATTTTCGTCTACTTCTTCTTCGCCTACTTCTTCTTCAGCTCTGTTTACAATGCTAGAAAAATTTTCCATTTCTCCACGTAGATCGATAGGTGCTTTCATTGGAGGCATAGGTGGCATTTCGTCTGGACTTACTGCGTGTGCATGTTCTGCACCTGCTGCTCCTTTAACAATATCAAGAAGTCTTCCAACTTCATCTGCATTATCTGCATTCATTGAAATATTCATTGAAGCCATTTCTTGTAGTTTTTGTTTCGGTGAATCAATACTGATCATTGATTCTATTATTTTTTTCATGTCCATAATTAACTCCCCATAACACTTTTAGTGTTTTCTGTTTCAGTGATGTCTGCTGACTCCCCTGCTGCTACGCCATCTATTGGACTATGATCGTTGTCTTTACGAGCAGTTTCTAATTCTTTTAACAAGTCCATTACACGATTGTTGCCTACTGATTCTTGAGCGCTTTCGCCGCCCATATCATCTTTGCCTAGAATTGCTTCATATGGCTCATCTTTTTTTTCTGCTTGATACTCTTCAGCCATTTCATTAGGATTGCGTACTATTATATGTGTTTGTGGACAACTACAACACTTACTAATATACTCTTGCATTACTTGCGATGTTGTTGGATAGTTAACTTCTGCTTCGAAGTATGTAACTTCCATATTTTCTAATTGTGGAAAATCTAATGGACGTTCTTGTATTGGTGTTTTTTTACCTGTAGACAAATTTGCTAAATTATATTTTTCTAAACAAGTTTCTAACATATCAACAAAGTCTTCAGGTAGTGGTCCTGCAACACCTATTTTAAAAGGATAACTTTTTTTTGATTCTGTTAAAAATTCTATAAACGATTTCATTGTCTGATTCCTAATGCTGTATGTTATTTATCATTATTCATGCCTTTGATACGTTCTAAGAGACTATTTCTATCAGTAACAACATACCCTTCACCATTAACTATATCACCATCTCCTGGTGATGTGTCTCTATCCATTTTTTCTTTTTTAAGTTGCAACTCAATCATTTTTAATTTTTTATCCATTTTAGCAACTTTAGCATCTAATGATGTTTTTAGCATACCACCTGCAACTTCAAATACTCTACCACTATAACGACTTTCAACATTCATACCTAAATCCATTAAGTCTTCATATGCACTCATTGCTTTATCAGCAACTTCGTTAAGCTCTTTGTCAGCCATTTCACCTAGGCCTTTAACAGCAGGTAATGCACCTGCTATTTTATCAAATTCAGCAATGTCTCGTAATGTAGATTCTTGTTCTACTACTGCTTTAGATGATTTAGATTCTTGTTGTGACTCTTCTATTAATTCTTTCGAATCAGGTAAATTTAAAAGCTCTTCTAATTTTTTGGTCATTTGATTTCCATTATATGCTACTATTATTATTTATCGTTTGCCATTATGAAAAATATCATTTTCTGTAACTACTCTAAAGAATATACCTTTTTGTTTACAGTAAACTCTTGCTGCTTCCCATTTAGCTTGATTAAGAATAAAACTTGCCTGGTTATGTTTACTACGACCAAGTTTTTCTTTAATTGCTTGATTTGCAGGTTTAACTTCTATTAGTTCAACTTTTTGTTTTCCATTTTTATCAGCATATACAATAAAAAAATCCGGGACGTATATAGTTTGTTTACCGGTTAGCGGATTTCTATACGGAATTTTTATAGCTTCACTTGCCCATTGACTTACACTTGCATGTTCATCGCAAAATCTCATAAACGCAAATTCCCAACTGCTTCGATACGTTGGCGTTCTACCACCAACGTATTTGGCAGGGTTTTTAAGATTAAATTTACCTTGAGCAAATCGTCCCATTAAACTATTATGTTTCTAGACTCTGTAGTGTTTATTATAGTATCTGTTTTAACACCTAACTCGCTAGTACGTTGTCCGTTAGCATTTATAACTTCTAAAACAACTTTACTTAATACTGGAGATTCAACTGAACCTAATGTATCTAGTAATTCAAATATTTTAATGTTATCTAGTTTAGCTTGTTTTAATAAAATTGCCGAAACGCTTGCTGCTGACTGAGGCGAAAATCCTCTTTTTTCAAAAAACGCAATAGTAGCATCAACTTGATTACTTGGAAATGATAGTTGTTTTGTAAAATAATTATCAAAGTATTTTTTTTGATCTTCCATAATTTCTCCTATACAGTATTTAACGCTGTACTTGCTAATTTTAGAATTTTTGGATTATCGGCTCTTAACGCTGTGTACATTTCATTTAAATAGTAATCTTTAGAAGTAGTAGTAAGAGATGCATAATCAGTATTACTAGTTGTAAGATTATAATATTTTTCTACAGTATTATTTCTTAAGGTAACATTTTGATTTAATGTACTAATAATATAATTATTATCATAAGTTCTTAAATTTGTTTTATTTTGTACTGCTGTTGTTGTTTGTTTTGTATTTTTAGGACTTGAGAAAAATACCCCATTGATACCAATATTATCTTTATTGTTTTGTTGATTAAATATTGTTTCTAATCCGTTAGGACGATGACCTTCTAATGACAAGTCTCTAGTGTTAGTATATGCATCTAAAGTTTCAGTTAGTGTATTATTATATGACGGATTGTGTTGTGTATACATTTTATCTTCGAATTTCTTAGATAAATTGTTAACCATAGATCCTGGACCTTCGTTAAGTGTATCACTATTATTACCAACGAAACTTTTTTCTTGATCGTAATGTTCGGGTGTTGCAAATCCTTTAGGTGCACTACCTTCTACAATATCACCTGTTTCGTATTTTACAGCTTCATACTGTAATTGCATAGTACTTTCTAATACATCACTTCCTGCACTTGCATCAACACTATCATGCTGCCAACCTGTAATCTTTGGCATTATTAAATGTGCAGTATGATGAGTGTGCCTACTTAATTCACTTATGCTTATACGTGTAAAAAAAGGTTCGTCACTGCCGTTATCTAATCCGTATTTTTTTGGTCCTAGTGGTTTATAAACATTATTAGCCGGATATAAACTTTGAGTATCAGCAAAATAATAATCATAATATGCTTGCCACAATCTAGTAGTAACACCTTCATTATCGTCGTGGAATCTAATCATAACTGGTGAATAATCTAGTCTTGTATGCACAATTTTTTTTCTATTATATTGTTGTTTTGTTTCTGTTTCTATATCAAACTTAGGTAAGTCAGCATACTTAGCGAGTAAACTTATTTCATTGCCATGTTTTTCTACAAAGCCGCCTGCTACTGAACTATTAATAGTAAAACTTACATGATATAAAAATTTATGTTTAGGAGCAAGTCTATAAAAATTATCTACAAATGTATGACTGCCGTGCCAATAGTCAGCAAATGTAACTTCGCTTTGATTATTAGTTGATCCGTATTTGGTTGTCTTGTTTGCCATACTAATATTTATCTTAATTATTAAGTGGGTATATAATAAAAAAAGGAGCTCTAAAGCTCCTTTTAAATATTAATTGTATTAGTTTTAGTTAAACTGTACCTGATCCTGTAGATAGCGATCCGCCACCTGTTGGAATACTTTCAGCTGATATGCCGCCGCCTACTGTTTGTATTGCATTATCATAGCGTATTGCTAAAGTAATTTGTACTGGATCGTTTGTTGAATATGCTAATGTATTATAGTTAGCATTCTGTACAAAACAACCATATAGTTCAAATGTGTCTAATACATTAACAGCAGTATTGCCATTGCCGCCATCTAAAACTTCAATTTTTGTTGTAAATTTATAGTCAATGCCTGACGGTGCACTAGACTGTTCAAAGAAATCATATTGCTTTTGAATCTGTTCACCTACAAGTTTTTGAACGTTATTGTTTACGTCTTCACGTAAGTTAAGTGTAATTGCTTCCCAAGCAGGCTTGCCTGCTAGATATACACGTGAATTGTAAACTGGAAGTTCTATTTCTTCGAAATTTACTGTAGGACGAGTTACATCAATAACTTGTTTTGTTAACTCAGTTGTTGCTGATCCTAGTCCAAAGTTAGTAAGTGACACTCTAAAGCGGTACTGAAGTTTTGGCATCAACAAACCTTGTGTTTGATTGCCGGTTCCGCCGTCTAGTGGCACTGTAATTTTTGATAGTGTTGAAATTGCCATATTTTACTCCTGTACACAAGTATTTATCATTTGTAGGGGATTAAGAATTAACCCCCTACTTAATGATTTTAAAGACCTGCGATCTCTCCTGTATTTTTCAAGCGTAGTGGAATATAGATAAATTCAACTGCCTTGATTGGTTCAATTGCAATGTCTAAGTATAGCTCATTACGGTCAATTCTAGCTGGTGTGTTGTTTGTTTCATCACATACAACTAGATAATCGTTAAGTGCTCTTAAACCTGTAAGCTCTAACATTAAGCTCTCAGCTGCTTGTTTAATCTCATCACGTGTGATTTTATCATTTGGTTCAAAGATATAAGGTTTAGCCAATTTGTTAAGCTGGCTTCTTAGATAAATTACAAGTCTTGCAACGTTAATTCTATCTAATGCACTTGCATTTGCTGCACGAGTTTTTTGACCAAAGTTAACAAGTCCTGCACCTGTAATAAATGTAACTGGGTTAACTCTATTACTATACAATGTGTCTCTTTGACCTTCGTTTAGTGCTACTGCAACAAATTCACCTTCGCTACTAATGTAACCAGTTGATGTTGCGTTAGTAATACCGCCACGTCTTGTACCTGCAGGTGCAAACCATGGATAAGCAACTTGATCACTTAGTGCAAATGTACGTAGCATCATGTGTGAAGCAGGAACAACAACATTGTTACCAAAGTTGTCACTACTAAATCCACTTGGATAGAACACAGCCATATACTCGTCGCTACTTACTAACCCATCATCATTATCTTCTACTGCTGCTGCAACGTTAGTTGCCCAGTTGTTTAATGATGTTGCATCTGGTGTTAAGCGCATTGGACTATCACCTAGTACAAATGCTGTTAAGCCTCTGTCAAAGTTTAAACTTACCATTTCGCCAATTAGTTCTGGATATCCAGGTGTTGCCATTAAGTTAAACAGTCTCGATTCGTCATCTCTGATTTCATCGTTACTATTAACCATTGCTTGTAATGCTTGTACAACAACTTTACGCTGTGCATGACGTCCGAAGCTACCTGAACCATCTGCTTGATTACCTGATTCTGTAACCCAACGGTGCTCATAATAGTTAGTCATTACTGCATCACCCATACGTGGATTTGTAGTAGTTGTATCAATTGCATTACGTACAAATTTCTTAACATTAAATCCACTTCTGCGTGTATTCCAAAGTACCATACCTTTTGGATAAAGTGCTGGATCTGGAGCATCTGGATCTAGATAATCACTAGTTAACATTGCATCCATTGCACCTGCTACACTATTTGCGCCTGCTGTTGACCAGCGAGCGTCTGCAAATAATACACCATTTTCAGTTGTTTGGTCTGCACTGTCTAATGCTACCCATTTATCTGTTACCCATCTGTAAACTTTTGGATAATTTTCTAAATCAGCTGTGCTAATCCAAATGTCATTATCAACTAATGCACTCTTACTAGCATCATTTTGTGTTAATGGCTCACTAGCTGCAACAATTGGTCCTGTTGCATTAGTGCTTGAATACACATTATGATAACCTCTCCATGTAGTACCGTCATGTACCATCATGTCTACTTCATCAACAATTGAATTGTACCATAGTGTACCGTCTGCTGTAAGAGCCTTAGGCGCTGTTGCAGAAGCAGTATATGTTAATACTTTCCAGTTTGAAGCAATAAAGTATACAGTTGAATCTTCAGCTGTATTATCATAAAGGTTAGCTGTTGTTCCTGGAACAAAACCAGCTGCTGACAAAGCACCGTCGTGGTCAACAAAACGAATTTCACCACCTAATGCATGTGTAACGACAACTCTATTTTGTGAGTCAACACTTGCTGTAACATTTGTAAGCCCTGCAGAGTTAATAGCAGCTGCCATTGTTTCAGCATCTGTTGCATCATTTAAATATGTTGCTGATACTTCAACTGCTGCACTTAATGCCGCCTGTCCTTTTACGCTTTCCATAATGTCAAAGCGATGAGTTGCTGCCGGAACACTTGCTGCAATAATACTACTAGTTATTGTTGTAGCACCACTTGCAGTTCTAGCCATAATTTTAAAGTTTGCTTCAGTTTGTGCAACTTCGCCAACGTTGTACTGTACATATGTTGTGCCAGCTGCTAAGTTTGCACCGCCGCCTGCTTTATCCATATTAAACAATGCTGTGTGGTTATCTGCATATAATGGAGCAGTTGCATCTGACCATAATTGAGTAGTTGCATTATATTTTTTAACTGACCATTTTGCACCACTATTAGGTTCTGTAGTTTTAACCCAAATTGAACCTGTTGGACGTGGTGTTGTATCGGTACTTTTCCATTCAGGAACACTTGTATGTGCCGATACGCTTACTGCTGGTGCAGCATGTGTGCCTACTAATCCTAGTGTTGCACCTGATGTACCTGTTGTATCTGAAATTACAACATTTACTCCTGTAGAATAAATTTCTAACACACCATTAACGGCTGCTGCACTAATTCCAGCAATAGAAAGACCATTAATGTCACTTGCTAAACTTGAAGGCGTTGTGCCTGTTGTTGTTACAGGTACAGTATTAATAGTAATTGTATCGCCTGCTGAATGCGCCGATGCTGTTGCAGTTACAGCAGCATGGCTATTTTGCCAATCGTCTGTACCTACTTCAACCCATGTGCCGCCTGCATTTTTGTACCATAATTTATTAAGTGTACTAACTGCTACAATAGCATAGTCACCTACGCCGCCTACTGAGCCTTTTGGTGCTCCAGGTGAACTAGCCGAACCAGTAACTTTTGAAACTTCAGTAATAACAATCGGTGTTTTTACACTAAATGATTGTCCGCCTGCTGTTGTTTTAGCTGCTCCGTTCCATGTAAAAATACCGAACTTAGTATTTGTTGTGTCAAACCACCATGTTCCGTCTGCTGGATTAGAACCTGGTGCTGTTGCACTGCCTTCTAGTTCGCCTAAATCTAAATCTGCACGGACTACCCATGCTCTGTTTGCAACACCTAAAAATGAGTATGCTGCCTGTAATCCGTATTCATTAAGCTCTCCGCCATGAATTGGATTATTATTTGTATCTGTATAAAATAGTGGATCTCCAAAGGTATCTGCAAGATCTCGTTGACTTGTAATTAAATAAGCCTTTCCCGAATTTGCTTTTTGAGTACCTTGCGCAACACCAGTGCCACCTGCATTGGTTTTATTTTGCTTTGATGCCACAAATATCATTGGTACGGTGCCTGGTTCAGATGGGGTATAGAACGACTCGTCTATTACCTTAACTTCTACACCGGGTGATGTTAATGCCATTGCGTTATCTCCTTGAAAGTAAACTTTACAACTGTATTTAGTCAAGACGAAGTAAAATATACCTATTATACGCTATAAAAAGGGGAACAAAAGGTGTAAATATAGTATGAGACCATTATGTATATGCGGAATGCGGCCTGCTGCTGTAAATTATAAAAAAGATAACAAAACATATTATCGAAAGAAATGTGAAATATGCAATAAACATGGCGGAATGGGTCATGGTATTCCTAAATGGAAATTGCGTGGATATACAAAAAAAGATACATGCGAAAAATGCGGCTTTACTAGTAAAAACAAGGAGCAATTTAATGTATACCATATCGATGGCAACTTAGATAATTGCAAGTATAATAACTTAAAAACTATTTGTGCCAATTGTCAGCGTGTTTTACAAAAAGAAGGATTTAAGTGGAAACAAGGTGACTTAATAGCAGATTTTTAGGTTGACTTTTTTTGTAGTTTTGTTATAATATAATAAATTAAAGGAGCACTTATGATAGACTACAAATTTAATGAAAAAAATTATATAGACGAATTTCAAGCATATATTGATAAGACATATGATGGACATTATTCTACAAATAAATTTCAATCCACTGAAGTTATTATTGATAGAGGAAACGGTACTGGATTCTGTATGGGGAATGTAGATAAGTATTCAAATCGATATGGTAAAAAAGGTGAACGTGATGATCATCGTAAAGATCTAATGAAGATTTTGCATTATGCACTTATACAATTGTATGTGCATGACAATGATCTTTAACCGATTGTAAAAGAATACCCAGTGCCGCCTGCAACTGCCATAGATATTTCTTGCTCTAGTTTATCTAGTTCGCCTTGTGCTTCTGCTTTTAACGCATCACCGTTAAGAGTGCTTCCGCCTTGAGGACCGGCAATAGTAGCAAACTTTGAACGTGCTTCGCCTAGCATGTATTTGCATGTAGCAAGTGTATAACTTTTAATCCATTGTATTGCCATATAGTCGTCGATAAGTTGCTCATCACCGCGATAATTATAAACATATAGCATTAGATTTTCTTCTGCTCTTGGGCGCTGTAGTATTGTAAGTTTCTTAGCTTGCGAATTCCATTTAAATTCAATAAATGATCCAAACATACGTCCTACTAATTCTTGATATTGACTAAACATATCATACGTTGCTAAACCGCCCATATTAGAGCTTGCTAAAAGATACGTATTTGTGTATGCCATATTAAATGGTTCAAATAATGTGCCGCCATCGCCGCCTCCTGTACGTGAACCAATTGAACGTCTAAAGATTTGACGAACTTCTACTACTTCTTGTGGTAATATGTATTCGTTTTGATCTTTTACTGTAGGTAAAAACATATATGACTCTTCAACAGAATGATCGCTACGCTGTCTATAACGTGTTAACGCAGTTTTAAGTGCAGTGTCGTAATGAACAGGATCGAGTTCTACATCAACCATGCCGCCGCCTAACATAGCGTATACATAATCATATATTTCTTTTTTCTTAGTAGTTAAATCAGCCATAAATATTCTCCACATAGTATTTATCGTATACAACACATATCGATAAATATGTATATGCCAAGATTAAGTTTATACAAACCAGAAAAAGGCAAGGACTTTTATTTCCTTGATCATACCATCGGAGAGATGTTTACCGTCGGCGGTACTGATGTTCACATACATAAGTATATAGGACCAGAAAACACATCTGAGGATGCAAGTACAGCTGATCGACCTCAATATGATGTTGTAAAAGAAACTAATATACAAGATTTATTATTTCTAGAAAATAGAGATAGAAAGTATGATCCCGATGTTTATCAAATACGAGGAATTTACAATGTACAAGACATTGACTTTGACCTAAGTCAGTTCGGACTATTTTTACAAAATGATACATTGTTTATGACTGTGCATATAACTAGCAGTGTTAAATCTATTGGTCGAAAACTTATGTCAGGTGATGTTATTGAATTACCTCACTTAAAAGACGAATATGCACTTAATGATTTTGATGTTGCATTAAAAAGATTTTATGTTATTGACGAAGTTAGTAGATCAGCAGAAGGATTTTCACAAACTTGGTATCCACACTTATATAGGCTAAAACTAAAACAGATATACGACGGTCAAGAATTTAAAGAGATATTAGATTTACCTGCAAGTGAGGATAGTGACAACACATTGCGTGATGTTTTAAGT
>Ga0233432_10003504_pt1 | contig 14147 bp, 14 predicted proteins | sample SI_122_August201_6_FD_179870 | JGI IMG/M metagenome (GOLD analysis project Ga0233432, IMG submission 179870) | Seawater microbial communities from Saanich Inlet, British Columbia, Canada - SI_122_August2016_10_MG | ecosystem: Environmental > Aquatic > Marine > Inlet | place: Canada: British...
AGACAAATCTAGCAAGACCCTGACGAACATGCTATTTTCGGTCTCCTCAAGGATGGCAAAGCCGTGAGCGCTGTGAACACTGCGCTCACCAAAAGCTCTCTACCTAGCGTTTTATTCGTATAAGGACTTCATTATGCAGATTGCAGTTCCATCTGAATCCCTGCCCAGCGAGCGGCGCGTCGCGTTGATTCCAGATGCAGCAAAAAAATTGGTCCGCGCGGGCCTTGATGTTCATATTGAGTCTGGCGCGGGACTGCGCTCAGGTTATGCCGATGCCGACTACGAAGCCGTTGGCGCACACCTTCAAAACGACCAAACGGCTCTGCTTGCAAGCGCTGATCTGGTGCTACGCGTTCGCAAACCGAGTTTAGACGATGTGGCAAAGCTCAAGTCCGGTGCGATTCATGTCAGCTACCTCGACCCCTATAACGAAGCCGGCTTAGTCGATGCGCTGGCGGCCGCCAATATCACCGCCATCAGTATGGAGATGATCCCGCGAACCACGCGCGCCCAAAAAATGGATGCGCTCAGCTCACAGGCTAATCTTGCCGGCTACGTCATGGTCATTCTTGCGGCACAACAGTTGGACCGAATCCTACCGATGATGATGACCCCCGCCGGAACCCTGAGTCCCGCGCGTGTCTTTGTCATTGGTGCGGGGGTTGCGGGATTGCAAGCCATTGCAACCGCCAAGCGCCTCGGCGCGCGCGTTGAGGCATTTGATACTCGCGCGGTGGTTGCAGAACAAGTCCAGTCGCTCGGCGCCAAATTTGTTGAAATTGATCTGGGCGAGACCGGCCAAACGAAAGATGGTTATGCCAATGCGCTCACCCCAGAGCAACTCGAATTGCAGCGCCTGGGGATGAAAGATGTTATCAGCCAAGCCGACATCGTCATCACCACGGCACAATTATTTGGTCGCCCCGCGCCTCGAATCATTACCGCCGACATGGTCGCGGCAATGAAGCCGGGCGGCGTAATCGTGGATATGGCGGTTGATTCCGGTGGCAATGTCGAAGGCTCAGAGCCAGACCAGACCGTCGATGTAAACGGCGTTTCGATTATCGGCATGGCCAATCTCCCGGCTCAAGTCTGCAAGGATGCCAGCCAGATGTACTCATCGAATCTAGTGAATTTAGTCTCGGAGTACTGGGACAGCGAGGCCAAGCATTTTAGCTTGGATATGGAAGACGATATTTTACAAGGTTGCGTAATTACCCATGGCGGTGTCCTGGTGAATGCAGCGATTCAATCGATACGAGGTCAGGGAGCCTAAATCATGGAAATTATATTTCTTACCTTTATTCTTGTCTTGTCAGTGTTTCTGGGCTTTGAATTGATTTCAAAAGTGCCCGCAACCCTGCACACCCCTTTAATGTCTGGCGCGAACGCCATCTCCGGGATCACTTTAGCCGGTGCCTTCCTAGCTGCGGGCGCAACCAATAATGAGATGGCCAGCTGGCTGGGCGGCGCCGCGGTTGCCTTTGCAACAATCAATGTTATTGGTGGCTATCTCGTGACCGATCGCATGCTCGGCATGTTCAAAAGTAAGCGAGGGAAATAATCATGGGTATCGAAATTTATACGAATCTTGCTTACATCGTTGCCGCGGCCTTATTCATCTTCGGCCTGAAGATGCTGGGCTCACCCGCAACAGCTCGACGCGGTAACGCGTTCTCCTCGATGGCCATGCTGATTGCGGTCGTCGCGGGTCTTATTGGAAGTCAGGCCGTCAGTTACGAAGTGATCATCGTTGGCATGTTGATTGGCGCATTGATTGGGACACTCTCAGCACGCTTGGTTGCCATGACCAGCATGCCGGAACTCGTGGCCTTATTTAATGGTTCTGGCGGCGCGTCCAGTCTGCTGGTAGGTTGGGCAACTCTGTATTACTTTGAAGGCGATAGTGTGCCGACCTTCACAGCTGCCACCATTGTCTTGGCAATTCTGATTGGTGGTTTGACGTTTACTGGCAGCTTGATTGCCTATGGCAAGCTGAGCGAGCGTATTAACAGCGCAGCATTGGTCTTTTCGGGTCAGCGCGTTCTGAACAGCGCTCTGTTACTTGCCATCGTGGCCTGTGCCTACCTTTTCTGTATGGACCCCTCTGCTACCTCGGTATATCTTTATGCCTTGCTCGGGCTGGCGTTGTTGCTTGGTGTGATGGCCGTGATTCCGATTGGCGGCGCCGACATGCCCGTTGTGATTTCGCTCCTGAACAGCTACTCCGGCATTGCCGCTTGTGCCGCAGGTTTTGCAGTTGGCAACAATATTTTGATTGTTGCCGGCGCGTTAGTAGGGGCCTCGGGCATTATCCTCACCAACATTATGTGTAAGGCGATGAACCGATCCTTGGCCAATGTTTTGTTCAGCGGATTCGGCGCAGCCAAAACGGCTAAAGCCGTCGAAGGGGAAGTCAAACCAATCTCGGTTGAAGACGCCTACTATATTTTGGAGGCGGCCTCGAATGTCTGCTTCGTACCGGGTTATGGCATGGCTGTTGCCCAAGCACAGCACGTGGTGAAAGAACTCGGCAAAATTCTCGAAGCCAACGGCTGTGAGGTCTCCTACGCGATTCACCCGGTTGCCGGTCGGATGCCGGGGCATATGAACGTGCTTTTAGCAGAAGCCGACGTGCCCTATGAACAACTGGTTGAAATGGATGACATTAATCCGCGCATCGAAAATGTCGATGTCGCAATCGTGATTGGCGCCAATGATGTGGTTAACCCCAGCGCACGGGAAGATGCAGATAGCCCGATTTACGGTATGCCGATCATCAATGTCGATCAGGCGCGTACCGTGTTTGTTCTAAAGCGTTCCATGGCGTCAGGATTCTCAGGCGTTGACAACCCGCTCTTCTTCGGTGAAAACACCCGAATGTTGTTTGGCGATGCGAAAGAAAGCATCTCGGGCGTTATCGGTGAATTTGGTTAAGCGCTAGCCTCAGGTTAAGGCACGCTCCAATTAAAAGCGGCGAACTGGCAAGCGCCAGGTCGCCGCTTTTTTTTGCGTGGCGGTTATTCAGACAAGACGTCGATCGTGATCAGCGCGGCGGCAATAGGATAGCCAAACGCCATCGTTACCGGCGAAAACGTTGCAACGGATGCAATCATTGCTGCCGCATCTACCAAGTCTAGCCCTCCCTGCACATCCTTTAACTCCTGATCCATTAGTGTTCGCATGATTACTCCTGTATTGCTTTTCTGTGGACCTTCGATTTTGATCCAAAATCCTATTCTGGGTTGTGCGTGGCCGCCGCACTGATGGGTTAAAACCGCCCCAATGCCTTGTAGGTCATTACCCTTTCAATCCAGCACAACCTCGCGACCAGGCTGCCCCTGCGGTGCGTATTGCGTGCTACTATTTTGACTTGAGCCTTTGGAGCCACCCCTTATGACGTATGATCACGACCTCGCCAGCGCCTTGCCGGATGCAATCGATCCAGTTGCCTTTGAGATCCTTAGGGCTCGTGTCCGGCAAGAGGTCGAGGCAGGCACGCTGCCTTCCGCACAATTTGCGCTGGCCTACCGAGGTCAATTGATCGCTTTTGAAACCTTCGGCGCAGCCAGCAATCAAGCTCTTTACCCCATTTTCTCAGCGACCAAAGCCATTACATCTGCCCTATCCTGGCTATCAATTCAGACTGGGGCCTTGGACTTAGAGGCCCCGGTGGGCAACTGGATCCCAGCATTCAAGGCAGGTGATAAGGCTTTGGTCACGGTTCTGCACTTACTCACCCATACGGCAGGTTTCCCCAATGCGCCTTTTCGGCCCACTGACTACTTCAATGCTGAGCGGCGCCAAGCACGCTTTGAGCAATGGCGACTGGAATGGCCGCCCGGTAGCCGCTTCGTGTATCACCCAACGTCGAGTTTATGGGCCTTAGCGGAGATCCTCGAGCAAATCTATGGCCGGGCTTTCGCTGAGCTGATTAAAACAGAGATCGCCGAGCCGCTCGGTTTACCTGAGCTGTTTGTGGGGTGCCCAAGCCCCGAACACGACAAGATCGTCGCAGTTTCACATGTCGGCGCCGCACCCTCGGCGAAGGACTATGCTGAACTGAATTTGCAGCCCCCACCGGTTAGCGAAGTCACCGAAGCGGCGATCGATAATTTTAATACCGCTGAAATCCGAGCAGTCCCGACCCCCGGCGGCGGCGGGTTTATGACCGCGGCGACTTTGGCACTTTTTTATCAAGGACTCTTAGGATATTCAGGGAACTCGAGCGACTTTGCGCAGGTCCCCTGGCAAGCCGAGACACTCCTCAATGCTCGCACGATCCGAACCCACGGGCTCAAAGACCCGTACCTGGGGTTTGATGTTCTGCGAGGGCTTGGAATTGTGATTGCAGGCGAGACAGACCAACACCTTCGAGGCTTTGGTCACGGCAGCACGCCAACAAGCTTTGGTCACGGCGGCGCCGGCGGCCAAATTGCATGGGCGGACCCTGTCTCAGGGCTTAGTTTTGTCTATCTGACGAATGGTCACGACCGGAACCCCTTTCGCCAAGGCCGACGCGGCGTCAGCCTATCCAGTAAAGCGGTCAACTGCCTCAGAGGCTAACCCGATAGACGTTGCTCAATCAGTCAACGACAATACTAATCTCAACCCCACAAAACTCAGCGGCAGTGGTGATGCTTTGTTCCGGCAAGCGGCTTGCCAAGTCAAACCCAATTAACCCTCTGGCCGGCTGATCCGTCGCGCTCGAAAACCGCACCTCAGCACCATCATCCATGATAATGACCGCCAACGCGCCCCGATACTCGACCTGCGTTCCGAGTAAGCCGGCCCAAACCGCGGCCGTCGCACTCGGGTCATCCACTTCGATCAAACAGCTTCTCAAATCACCAGTCTTCGCAGCCCGTTGCGCCCGCCAATCCGGCCCAGCCCAAATCCAATCATCCGCTGGGCGCATCTCGTCGAAGGAGACAATGGCGCCACCAACATCCTTAGGATGAACATGAAACGCCGACACCTCCGGCCGCTCGGTTTCCCAGATCATGCGAATGCCCGCGGCTTCAACCCGCGCTCTGACGGGCGCCAGGTCATCGACTTGGAACAAGACCATATAGCCACAGTCGCCGCCGCGCCGCTCGAGCATCCGCCCGGCCGCTGTTGGAATACTTGGGTCTTGTGCCGGACTGGGTGAAACCACCTCAACAAACGAGTGACCGGTCGCAATCACTGTATTGTGCAGCCCAAACTCGCCAACCCCAGGATCGGTATACGCCTGAGTTACCCCTAACAGCGCTTTCAACGCCGCATCGGCCTCAACCAGATCTTCTGCTACGACTGCAACTTGCCGAATCAACATTGCGGTGCCTCCGAGTAAAGCTCGCATTATAGCGCTTGAACCGTACAATTGACGCTCTGACGCGAACCTTTAAGAGATCGAAATTATGATGACCAATCCCTTGATCCGTTTATTGAGCCTGTTGACGTTAGGCCTCTTCACAAATCTGGCACTGTCTGCTGAGCCCCTAACCACCGGTGACAAAATCGCAGCCGCATTGAAGGACGAGCGCCGCTCAACGGCTGAGGTCGATCGAGATAGAAACCGTAAGCCGCTCGAAACGCTCAAGTTTTTTCGGCTCAAAGACGATATGACGGTACTGGAGATTATGCCGGGCGGCGGTTGGTACACAAACATTTTGGGCCCAGTCCTGGCCGAGCGCGGCCGCCTACTGCTGACCATTGGTGCAGAGCGGACCGCTGAGCGCCTGATCGGCCAGCCCGGCTTTGAATCCACTGAACTCATCCCGTTTGATCGTTCGAACATTAGCCGATCGACCACCTCACGCGCGATGATCATGCCTGCTTTTAGTCTCGGCGTGAAAAAAGTGGACCTTGCGCTTACCTTTAGAAATCTTCACAACCTAACCCCTGAAAGCCGGCAGCACATGAACAAAGCGGTTTTCGACACCCTCAAGAAAGGGGGCCTGTATGGCGTGGTGGACCACACCCGGCGACACATGCAAGCCGACTCAACAGAAGTTTGGCGAAGGCTAGATCCAGTATTAGCCATCCAAGAAATTCAAGCAGCGGGCTTTCAATTACTGGATCATTCAAACTTGCACTATCGCCCAGATGATGAATTGCGTTATGAAGTGGGCCGCAAGTCGGTCACCGGTAACACTGACCGGTTTACCCTCTTATTCGTAAAGCCTTAACGGGAACCCAGCAGGGTTCGGGGCGCGCTGATTCAAAACACGCGTCCTGCGCCCCTATCATCTTCAGAAGATGGCTCAGGTCTACCCAGGGACAGCCCTGCAAACATTTCGGCAGGCCCTCGTTTAGCCCGGTAACGCATGCTTTACCAGCAACTTTAGCCCGCTTGATGCGCAAACCGCGAACGCCAATCACGACTCAAAGCGCTTTCACCGAGGTAGCCGCGTCCCGGGTTTCAATGCTGAAGACCCGCTCGGTATTGCGCGAGATCTCGCCCAAAAAGACTGACTTTAACGCGCGCTTGATGGGACTCAAAGGCGGCTTGATCTTTGAAGCACTCAAATACCGTAAAGACGCAGTCGTCCTCGGCGCTTTGATTAACCTCAAACGCCAGACAACCGGCCTCCTGGCGCGTGTTTTGGATATGCTGAGCCAGGTGCTGCTGACTGACGCGGCGCTCTGACCGTGACACCTTGATATAACCGGTTAAGACCACACCCACCGTCTCTACCTCCGACTTGATTTTTGGATTCGCTGATAAAAAGGCGCGCGAGGTGATCGCAAATCTTCGTCTTAACCAGCGGCCCAACGCCATCACACCCAGGCGTCCAGCGCCGCTTTACCGCCGTCACCAAGACCCAAATTATCAAATGTGATGGCATACCCCAATGGTCGCATACACCCATGATCACAAAGTCAGATTTTCACTTGTTTGACGGCCTATATCGGCAAAAATCATTTACCTGGCCCATAACCCACCCACAAAAAAGCCGGGCAATGCCCGGCTTTTTTATAACAAGGTCTTTCTGTGGCTAGGCGCCAGGTTCGAACCCGATTACCGCTTTGACGCCTTAGTACCCCTGAAGCACACCGTAACGATCGCGATGAAACGCGCTGTTCCCCAGTGCATGTTCACAAACCCGTGAGCGCTTCATGAAGAAGCCAATTTCGTACTCGTCTGTCATCCCGATACCACCGTGCATTTGGACCCCTTCGCTACTCACCAAATTGTACGTGTCGTTTAACCGGGTTTTGGCAAGACTCGCCAGTTCAGCGACCTCGTCACTATCGTCATCTAAAGCCGCCAAGGCCTCTAAAACCACTGATTTGGAGAGCTCAACCTCACAAAACATTTGTGCGGCCCGATGCTTCAAACCCTGAAACGATCCGATTGCAACGCCAAACTGCTCTCGAACCTTGAGATATTCAACGGTTCGCTCAAAACACTCTTGAACGCCACCCAACATTTCGGCGGCGAGCAGCACTCGCCCAATATCCAGCGCTTTATCCAATACCTCAGCGCCTTTCCCGGCTTCACCAATTAGCTCGCCCTCTGCACCGTCGAACTGAATATTCGCCGCGTTGCGAGAATCCGCCATAATCGTTCGAGTCGTTGTAACGCCTGCGGCACTTTGATCAACTAGGACCAATGTGAGCCCATCGCGATCGCCTGGTTGTCCAGCTGTTCGGGCGACCACGACAACTTTATTGGCAACGTGGCCGTCTAAGACGAACTTCTTACCCCCGGTTACCGTGTAGCCGTTTGCTGATTTCTCAGCCGTCGTCGCCGCGCCGTAGGGCTGATGATGAGGCGACTCTTCAAGCGCTAGCGCAAGCAGCACTTCACCACCGGCGACCTGGGGCAATATTGCCCGCTTTTGATCATCCGATCCGCCGTGAAGGATACAACTGGCGCCTAGACCAAGGGTTGCAACCATCGGCGATGCTGTAAGCGTTCGGCCGCACTCTTCAAGCACAACTCCCATTCCGGTATAGCCAAACCCTAACCCGCCAAACTCTTCCGGAATACAAATACCGGCCCAGCCCAAATCAACCATCTGCCGCCAAGTTGCATCATCAAATCCAAGCGCGCTTTTCTCATCGCGCAGCCTACGTAATTGGGTAATCGGCGTATTGTTCGTGCAAAAATCTTTTGCAGCGTCTTTGAGCATATTCTGCTCTTCGTTCAGCACGAGTGCCATGGCGTCTCTCCTCTTCCAAACTTGAATAATGGGTCACAATCGATTGTAGTCATTTTGCTAACGGATGCACCGGCTACAAGGCGTTATACAGCCCATTGATTAGCCCTTATTACACAGCGAACGTTGCCAGATGTCCAATATTTATCGCGCATTAGCGGCGCCCCGGCAAACCGAGCACGAGCGCCACAGTCAAGCCCTTCGAGCAGGCCTAAACGCACGGCTTATCTCAAGATACGATTCAAGACCCCTTCAGGCGGGCCGCCCTCGCTGGCATTGACCGTTGAGCTCAAGACGGCTCTGATCCTCAGTGACCGAGGGCCTCGATACAAGGCGCATCAAGCACATCCGGTTGGTAGCAAGACCGGGACGCGCATCAGCGCTCACACGAAGAGCTATCTCGCGCTGCCGGACGACCGCTACTGATTTTTTCGCGGCAGACTACAGGCAAACCAAAAGCGATCGGCTATGATTCCTAGAGATAGCAACCCAACTCTAGGAAAGCACCATGAGAATGATTATTTATGGGGCCGGCGCGATCGGCGGCACCTTAGGCAGCCGCCTTCATCTGGCCGGATTCGATGTCCTACTGATTGCACGGGGCGCCCATGCAGATGCCATTCGCGCCCAGGGATTACGCTACTGCAATCCTGAGTCGGAGATGACGCAACCGATTCCTTGCGTGAACCACCCTGACCGCATCATTTTTCAGCCTGATGACGCCGTTTTGTTAACGGTTAAATCCCAGGATACCCTGCAAGCCTTGACCGATTTAGCCCGCGTCGCGCCGAGCAGCATTCGTGTCTTTTGTGCGCAAAATGGCGTGCAGAACGAAGCCCTTGCCCTACGCTTTTTTAAGCACGTTTACGGCATGCTGGTGCTGTGCCCGGGCACCCATCTGACGCCCGGTGAAGTGATTAATAGCGCCGCTAATCCCGGTGGACTCTTCGATACTGGCTGCTATCCACAAGGTATTGATGCGGCCGCGGAAGCGATGGCCACCGCACTCACCCAGGCCGGGTTTAGTGCGGCAGCGGACCCCAATGTCATGGCCATCAAATATGCCAAACTGTTACAGAACCTTGGGAATCCCCTGCAATTATTACTGTCCGATGTTGACCGAATCAGAGAGATCATGCGGGTCCTCACAAAAGAAGCGCTAAGCTGCTTCGCCGCTGCGAACATCGATTGCGTGGACGCGAAGACCTCAAGAGCACGTTTTGGCGTCGTACAACCAGGAGCCGTCGCCAATGCGCCAAGAGGCGGCAGCTCGACGTGGCAAAGTGTGGCACGTGGCCAGCAACAGATTGAAACCCCTTTTTTAAACGGTGAAATCTGTCAATTGGGCCGATTATTCCAGATCCCCACCCCAGCAAACCAATTGCTTTTGACCTTATCTTTAGAGGTTGCAGCAGCACCTGACACCTTTCAAACCCGATCGTCAGAAGATCTATTGAAAGACCTCAATATGGCATAACCTAAAGCCTCGATGACTGCCCGCTTGGCACCCCATCACTGTATTTAAAATTCATCCAGCCGATGCTGCAGCATAAGCTGCGCCGCGCGCAGTGCTTGCAATAAGCCCTCATGATCCGCACACCCCTGACCCACGATGTCGAAGGCCGTACCATGGTCGACGGAGGTTCTCACAAAGGGGATCCCCATCGTTGCGGTCACACTGGATGAGAAGTTGTGCACTTTAATCGGGATATGGCCCTGATCGTGATAAAGCGCCAGCACCGCATCGAATTCACCAGCAATCGCTCTATTAAAAATTGAGTCCGCCGGATAAGGTCCACGAATGTCGAGACCTTGCGCTTGTAACGTGTGAATTGCAGGTGCAATTTCATCGAGTTCCTCTCGTCCAAGCATCCCCGCCTCGCCGCCGTGGGGATTAAGCGCGGCCACCCCGATGACGGGATTTGAATAACCCCATCCAACTAAATGCGCATGGGTTAATTTGATCTTCTCAATCAGAATCGGCGCGCGCACGTACTCAACGGCCTGCGCTAAGGACAAATGGGTTGAGAGGTGCGCCACTTTCAAACCTTCGGTCATGAGCATTGTTGCCGTGAGCTGGGCCCCCGTCAGTCTCGCCAGAATTTCCTGATGCCCGATATCCGACAGGAAGCCTGCCTGTTGAACGGCGACTTTATTGATCGGACACGTAACAACGCCATCAATGCGCCCAGCAACCCCATAACCGACTGCCGTCTCAAAATAACAAACCGAAGCCGCCCCACCCAACGCCGACGCCTCCCCCCTTTTTAAGCCCTCAAGTGATTGCTCAAACGGGTCCAATAATTGGATACCATAGCGAGCTTGCGCCGCCTCAGGTCGGTCTATCAAATGGAATGGCAGGTCTAGACCCGTTTCTTCCAAGGCCTGCTCCAAGACCGACAAAGAGCCTAGAACGAAGAGCTTCACGCTTTGATCTTTCGGCAGCGCGGCGAACGCCTTGACCAAAACCTCGGGGCCGATCCCGGCGGGGTCGCCCAGGGTCACCGCCAACCTTGGCACGGTCATGCTTGGTCCAGAATATGCGCTGCGACGAGCTCGGGGGCTTGCATGGGTAGAAAATGGGTTAGCTCAGACAGATGATAGTCTCGTCCGTTTGGCAAAAAATCCGCGAGCCCGGGCCAAGTTGGCGACGAACTAAAGTCCATTTCTTGACGACTGTGATCCCGTTCTTGCGCACGAAGCACTCGAACAGGCCGTGTGATCACGCCGATCTCCGCTAGGATATCGCGTCCGGTGCTGCCCATGTAGATCTCGGCCTCTACCTTCGGCGGACAGGCAAGAATCAAACCCGGTCCATCTGGATTTGGCAAGAGTCCATACTCGCAATAATCCGCCAACACCTCGGCTTGCCAGACGCCGTAGGATCCTCTGCCTTGAAAGTTGTTGACCATCGCTTGCACGGAGTCGAATTGATTCTTCCGCCGGGCAACCGGATGCTGTCCCGCATCATCGAGCCAATCCGCATGCACAGAGGTATTGGCTGCGTAGATCTCGGGGGACATAATCACCGGGTCCACCAAAACCAGTCTTTCAAAGGCAGCTTGATGGTTCGCCGCCGCCACAGCAACCGCATGCCCACCCATGGAGTGTCCGACTCCAACCACTTGCTGATCGCCTAAGGCCTGCACGAATGCGGTAACGTCTTGCCCGAAAGACTGCCAATTGAAAGGACCCAAATTCTCGCTCCGGCCGTGCCCGCGCATTTCAAGAGACAAAACGTGTTCACCCGGCAGATATCTAACGACTTGATCCCAACACCGACCGTGAAATCCCGTGGCATGCACGAGTAGAATGCTGGCTCGATTGACCTGGGGCTCACCCCATTCAAACCAGCACAGCTCAACGCCATTGAATTGACCTGAGTGGACTTTTGGTTGTGTGATTGTTGTCATGACCGAGTGCTCTCTTTTGCCTAATGCTTAATTTTGGGTGCGGGGTAATGGGTTCTAACGATTATTTCCTTTACGCATTGTCCTGTTCACAGGTTCCTTGGCACATTTGAGCTTGCATCCAAGACCGCATTCTTTAGGCGCCTTGTACGATCGCACCAGTACTCGGTTTCTGCTATTTCCGACCCCATTACGGTCAGACTCTGTCGTCTTCGTCAGCCGTCGTTTTCAATATGATTGCTTTTAGCCCAGCGGCCTAATCAAGCCGCATCGGGTCACTTTAAGGCCCGCACCCTTCTCCGCTCAAGATCCTAGCCCTCATTCGGCGCCCAATAGCCCAACGCTCGAATCATTCGAAACATGAGCAAAACACCCGCCATACATGCAGCGGCGACCCATAACGCGAATTCCCCGCCCATACTCACCGACAAGGCGCCGAGCAGCACCGCGCCTAAGGGCATGCCGCCCATATTCGCCAAAGAAAAAATCGCCAGCACCCGGGATCGATACGCTTCCGGCGCAGCCTGCTGAATAAGCGTTCGACTCATGCTCATCGCCACAGCACCACACATTCCCCACAGGGCCAATGCGCCCAGAAAGTACTCGAATTGGTTGACCATTGATGCAAGGATCAAGCAAAGCCCGCCCCCCAGCAAAGCAAACTGAAAGCCCATTAACGGGTTATTTAAGCCGCCAATCTTCACCAATAGTCCCGTTACTAAAATTGTGCCGCCTACAAACGCGATAAAACACTGGGCGATTTCGGCCGCACCGGCGCCGTAAACTTCTCGCGCCACAACTGGCACCAACACCATGTAAGCGCCGCCATACAAAAGGCTCATGCAAAACACGAGAAAAATAACCGGCCGCATCAAATTCGATGTAAACACCAAACGTAACCCTTCGAGGATCGCACGCCCGGCGCCAGATGGCGCGGATGAAACGACCGCCTCACCCGCAAGCCGAGACATCGGCATCAGCTTGAACGCGAAAACCATGCCAGCGGCCATCACAATGGCTTGCGTGATGAGTAATGAGACGGCTCCGACCGACTCAGCGGCCCCGCCCATTAGGAACCCAATCACCTGACCGCCAAAAGTTAAACCCATCGCGATCGTCACACCCTTCTGAAGATCATCACTCGCAATTTGATTCAGCATCCCATCCCGCGCCGGTTGCGCGAAAGCGGTGACACAGCCCATCGCAAGCGCATAGATCACCACCATTTGAAAGCTCAGCGCCTGACGATAAATGACGTAAGCCAACATCAGCGCAGGTAATGCGGCGAGCCCATGACACACCCACAAAATTTTTGCCCGATCAAACCGATCTGCCAGTAAACCGCCGGCTAAAATGAGCACGATCGCCGGTAACTGCAGCGCAAATTGCGCAAGCCCAAGCCGGGCGCCGGTCTCTTGCATCTCCACCACAATCAGCCACGGCAGCAAGACGGTTTGGATCCCAAGCGGCGCAACAAAGCATATTAAGCAGAGCATGTACCAAAGGTATGATCTTGAACTATTCAACGCTGTGACATCCTAGAACAAACCGGCTCAAGGCGCGCCCGTCAGCGGCTCGCAACCCGATCAGGCGTTCGCTAAAGCGGTTGTGAGCCATCACCAAAAACACGGTCTAAACCTTGAATATTTCTTCATCAATATTCCTAAACGCTTTGAATTCTATGGCATTTTTTGATGGATCTAAGAAAAACATTGTGCGTTGCTCACCGGCCTCACCTTGGAAGCGGATCTGGGGCTCAATGACGAATTGAACGCCCTTCTCCACGAGCCGCTGCTGTAAAGATTCAAACGCGTCAAGGGTCAGGACCACGCCAAAGTGCGGTACCGGAACGTCCTCACCATCCACTGGGTTTGAGGCCGCCGCGCCTTTCACCGTCGGCCCTTCATGACACACCAGTTGATGGCCAAACAGATTAAAGTCGATCCAATGATCACTTCGGCGGCCAAGCGTGCAACCCAAAACATCCCGGTAGAAAACCTCTGCAGCACCCAAGTCGCTCACCGCAATGGCCAAATGAAATGGCGTCAACATAGCGTTTTATCCTGTCAAACTTCGATAAACTTTAGACAGTTCGTTCGGCAACTGGCTAACATCTTGGATCACCATATACTGGCGATCCGGACACATTAGCCGAAGATAGTCATGCCCAGATGGATCCACGGTTAAACAAAAAGATTGCACGCCCTGCTGCTTGGCTTCTGTAAGCGCCTTCATCGTATCATGGATGCCATATTGACGATCGTTGCGATCTTGACCGTAATCATGATCCTGAGGATAGCCATCACTGATAATAATTAAGGCTTTAATTCGGGCTTCGGTTTGACACAGCTGCCTGGCAGCATGCCGAATCGCCGGGCCCATCCGCGTGCTCCGACAAGCTTTTAATCCGCCGATCTTAGCTTTTACCGTTGCATCGAGTGAATCGGTAAAGCGCTTACAAACCGTGTACTCAACCTGGTCACGACCGTAGCCGCTGAATCCAGATACCGCGTAATGATCACCCAATGCCTCCAGTGCTTGCGTCATTTGAATGACGGCATGCTTTTCAAGATCGATGATTTTTTCG
>Ga0233432_10003507_pt1 | contig 14142 bp, 10 predicted proteins | sample SI_122_August201_6_FD_179870 | JGI IMG/M metagenome (GOLD analysis project Ga0233432, IMG submission 179870) | Seawater microbial communities from Saanich Inlet, British Columbia, Canada - SI_122_August2016_10_MG | ecosystem: Environmental > Aquatic > Marine > Inlet | place: Canada: British...
GTGAGTTTCATCAAAGTTCCTCCTGATCCCTAAAGCTGATCATATATACAGTCTGTTGTTTTGTACAGCGGTAGGTGTAGTGAGTGAGGCGGGTAGGTTAGGATGGGCGCACGATTGTTGAGGATGATGCTGTGATGTCATTTTTGCTGGAGCTAATGGCGCCGTTGGCAGCCGCTTTGAGCCTGCCCCCCGGCGTGCTGGTGTTTGTGTTACTGCTGCTAACCGGGGCACTGGGGCATGTGGCGATTTACCGCTCAGTGCGTCGCCTAACAATGGCCGCTGATAAGACCGAAACGCGATGGGACGATGTGATCCTCTACGCGGTATTCCCGCCCATCCAGTGGGTCATGTGGACTGTGCTGGCGCTACTATCTTTAAGTCTGTTCAGTATTTTTGACGGGGTGAGAGAGGCTCTTTTAACGCTGTCTGACACGGCGCTGCTGATCTTATTTGGTTGGTTGGCGCACCGATTAAGCCGAGGCATTGAAGAGGAGCTGTTGGGCGAGCATCGCGGCGCAGTCGCTTCTGATGAGCGCGCAACGATCAGTGCGGTGGCTCGACTCAGTCGCATTATGGTTTGGACGGTGGCAGGCATCATGATTCTTCAGTCGCTGGGTGTCTCTGTATCAGGCCTGCTCGCGTTTGGCGGGGTAGGAGGGGTTGCAGTGGGCTTTGCGGCGCGCGATCTGTTGGCAAACCTGCTTGGGAGCTTGAGTATTTTTCTCGATAGACCGTTTGCGGTAGGCGATTGGATTCGGTCCCCTGACCGAGAGATCGAGGGGACTGTTGAAGACGTTGGATGGCGAGTGACTCGTATCAGGACCTTTGATCAGAGACCGCTGTATGTGCCGAATGCGGTTTTTTCAACCGTGGCACTAGAAAACCCGTCGCGCATGCTGAACCGGAGAATTTACGAGACAGTCGGCATTCGCTACGACGATGTAGGGGTGATGGCCGATATCGTCGCAGACACAGAAGCCATGCTGCGCCAGCACGAGGGAATCGATACCAACCGCACGCTCATTGTCAATTTTGTGAGCTTTGGTGCGTCCTCGCTAGACTTCTTCATCTACACCTTTACCCGCACGACCGATTGGGTCACCTACCATGCCGTTAAGCAAGACGTGATGCTGCGTATACTCAGCATCATTGAGGCCCATCAAGCCGAGGTGGCCTTTCCTACCCGCACACTATTGCTCGATCAAGACCCGCCCGAGATGGCGCCAGAATGACACGCTAGCCACAGGCGCTCGTTCGCTAGGGTCAGTGTGCTAAGTGGGCAACCGATCTCCATGGTTCACTGGGCTGGCAGTATCCAGATCACTCTTGGTCAATCGTTTCGCCGAGTGCATATAACTCGTACCACGACAGCTCACGCCAAGTCGCTAAGATTTTGACCACGGGGTGGTCGTAGTAGCGCAGCCTATTTTCCGACAGCGGAACCGTGTCCTCGATGTGGATAACATGTCGCCAAGGCCAGGGTGCCAGTGTCGGGGGTACCGGGCCGGTTAGCGGCTGAGCAGGCAAGCCAGACTCGTTCATTAGGGTGGCTGGCGATGAGTCAGTGTCGATGGGACTCAGTGGCACTGACACCTGGGCAGGGAGGCCATTGTCAGCGTCGATGGAAGCTGGGTGTGAAAGGGCTGGGTCGAGAGACGCTTGTGCTGATAGCACCGTCACGCGCTGCGGTGAGGGGGGTGGGGCAGCACCTTCAAAAATGGACGGTAAATATTGGCCGTCAGTGTTCGCCCACAGGTTCACGCCAAGACGCCAGCTATTGTCTCGGGGGAGCAGCTGAATAAACCCTTGTAACACCGGGTAGGGGGAGTCCGTATCGGGTTCAACCAGGATCGGCAGTGAGTCACTGTCAGGACTCTGTAGCCACGATGTTGCCACCAATACCGCGTCGTCGTTTTGCTGCTGATAGCGTTCGAGGCCAGCTGCAAGACGATCAAGAGGCAGTTTCTCAAAGGTCGCCGGCTGCGGGATGCGCCGCGCCGTCACGGTGAGTGGGGTGAGTGTGACCTCTTCTACGGGTAACGCCAGGGGAATGCTGATCTCGGGCGCTTGCCCACGAAGGACATCACCTGTAATGCCGAGTGATTCAAAGGGGGTGAGGCGGGGCGTGTCGTCGACGAGTCCAGCGTCCTCAAAGGGCAAGAGCGGCCCTTGCCTTTCGTCGTCGTTGGCAAGTGACAGGAGTTCGTCGGCAGCGGTTGTCTCGGTGATATCAGGCTCGGGGGGTGTGGGTAAGCGCAGGGCCATTAGTTCATCGATCATTGCGATTTCTGGTTCGGTAAGTAACGGAGGGGGTGGCTCCCAAACGGGTGGTGCAGCGCTGGGTGGTGTCACCAAGACGTGTCCAGAGGGGCTTACCGATACCGTTGCCGAGTCGTATTGCGTCATCAGCGCAGCCTTGAGCGCGGGGTCTTGTATCCAGCGCCAGCGCGCAGGGTAATGAACGGAGGTGGTCAGTGGCCACGTTTCGCTGTTGAGCACTGCTGGACGGGTATCGACCAATACAACCAATTCAAACTGAAACCAGCCAGAGTGGGCGAATCCGCCCGGTAGGCGCGCCGCCATAGCGGCGTTCGGGGTCAGGGCCAGTAACGTGATCAGTGCCGTGATCAGTACCACGATATTTGCCACGCGATGGCAGCGCACGAAAAGGCGTGTCATCCAGGGGCCTCCTGCGGGATATTGGCTAACCAAGGGTCGAGCAGCGTCTCAACAAATGCAGTGCGCGATTCGAGTGTCGGCAGTGCCGCCGTGACACGAAGCTTGTTGTTACCGCTCAGGCGGTAACGCTGAGGGTCCGATTGAATCAGTGTCACGATGCTAGCGGGCTCGACCACGGTGGCTGGCTTAAATTCGATGCTACCACCTTCCTCGGTCATGTCGATTTCGCCGATCCCCAGTCGCTGCGCCGATGTTCGCAGCAGCGCGCACGTAAAGAGATTTTTAGTGGGCTCAGGGAGCAGGCCAAAACGATCGATCATTTCCACCTGAATCTCTCGCAGGGCCTCCTCGCTACCGGCTTTGGCGATTCGCTTATACAGCACCAGCCGAGTGCTGATGTCCGGCAAGTATTGTTCAGGAATGAGCGCTGGAACATGCAGTTTGATGTCAGTGCCGCTGTCAAGCGGTTGGTCCAAGTCGGGAATCTCACCGCGTTGTAGCGCGGCGACAGCGCTATCGAGCATTTCGAGGTAAAGCGAAAACCCGACTTGATTGATTTGTCCTGATTGCTCTGCACCGAGTAATTCACCTGCGCCGCGAATTTCCATATCGTGAGACGCTAACTGATAGCCTGCGCCCAACTCGCCCGCGGCCTCAATGGCCTCAAGGCGCTTTTGCGCATCTGAGGTGATGAGTGATCGGGGTGGGCTGAGCAAATAGGCGTATGCCTGGTGGTGCGAGCGACCCACGCGACCGCGCAATTGATGCAGCTGGGCGAGTCCAAATTTATCGGCCCGCTCAATAATGATGGTATTGGCGTTGGGGATATCAATCCCTGTTTCGATAATCGTGGAACAGACCAAAATGTGATGGTGTTGATGGTAAAAGTCAGACATGACTTTCTCGAGCGGTTGTTCGCGCAGTTGTCCATGCGCTACGCCAATTGAGAGCCCCGGCACTAGCTCACCCAGTTTCCGCGCTGTCTCGTCAATGGTTTTGACTTCGTTGTGTAGGTAGAACACCTGGCCGCCACGCAATGTCTCCCGCAATACGGCCTCTTTAACCAGAGCAATACTGTGCTCTTTGACAAAGGTTTTGATCGATAACCGTCGTGCCGGCGGCGTGGCAATGATCGACAGATCTCTCAAGCCGCCGAGCGCCATATTGAGGGTTCGGGGGATCGGTGTCGCGGTCATCGTTAGGATATCGACCTCGGCGCGCAACGATTTGATGGCCTCTTTTTGTTTGACGCCAAAGCGATGCTCTTCGTCGATGATGAGCAAGCCCAGATCGCGGAAGCCAAAGTCGCTTTGCAGCAGCTTGTGGGTCCCGACCAGAATATCGATCTTGCCCGAACGCACGCGATCGACAATGTCTCGCAGATCCTTTGCTGACTGAAAGCGCGACACGACCTCCACTGTGTAGGGCCAGCTGGCAAAGCGATCACGAAAGTTCGTATGGTGCTGATTGGCCAGTAAAGTCGTGGGGACTAGCACGGCGGTCTGTCGACCATTTTGCGCGGCGATAAACGCGGCACGCATGGCGACTTCTGTTTTGCCAAATCCGACATCGCCGCACACGAGGCGATCCATCACTTGCGGCGCGCACATGTCGTTGCGGACCGCATCAATTGCAGCGGCCTGGTCTGGCGTTTCTTCAAAGGGGAAAGCGGCGCAAAACTGCTCCCACTTCGCCTCGTCTAAGGTGTGGGCATGGCCCGTCCGCGCCTCTCTGCGGGCATAGACGTCGAGCAGCTGTGCCGCCACGTCGGCGGCCCGCTCACGGGCTTTTCTCCGCGCTTTTTCCCATTGCTCGGTACCCAGACGGTGCAGTGGGGCTGTGTCGGGGTCGCCGGCGGTATAACGGCTAATGAGTTGTAGTGAGTTGACGGGCACATAGAGCTTGTTGCCCTCGGCATATTCGAGCAGCAAAAATTCAGCATCATCACCGTCGATTTGAAGTACCTGAAGGCCCAAGTAGCGACCCACACCGTGCTCGATATGGACCACTGGCAGACCCTGCCGCAGCTCAGTGAGGTCCCGGATGATGGCATCGGCGTCCGTCTCGGTTTTTTTGTGTCGGCGACGGCGCTGCGCGACCCGTTGACCAAATATTTGCGCCTCACACAGCAGTGTGGGTTGCCCCGGGCCACTGTAGAGCCCACGATCGACCGGCGCGGTGCTGACAGCAAACAAGGCCCCGCTCGCTATGAATTCAGGCCAGTTAGCGATAGTGGTGGGGTGGAGGTCTGCTTTGGCGAGGTTTTCTAGCAAGATTTCGCGCCGACCTGCACTCTCTGCGCACAGCAGCAAAGGGCCTTGGTGGTCAGTGATGAAGCGCGCTAACTTTTGCTGATAGCTGTCCCCCGACGCGTCATCGATGGCCAGTTGTGGCGGCACTTTGAGGGCTGTCTTGACATGCACGGGTGAGTGTTCGTCGGGCTTGAGCTCCAGGACGGAGTAAGCGCCCAGTGCGGAATAGACCTCTTCTACGGACACGAAGCCGCGTTGAGGCGGCAGCAGTGGTCGTCGCGGATCGATCCCGTACTCTTCGAATCGGCTGGTGATTTCTGTCCAGTATCGTTGCGCGGCGTTGTAGTGGTCCCCCAAGAGCACCATCGCCGTATCGGCCGGTAGGTAATCAAATACCGTGCCACAGCGTTCGAAAAACAGCGGGAGATAAGATTCTGCGCCACCGGGTACGCGGCCTGCACTGATTTCATTAAAAGCGGTGCAGAGATCGGCGTCACCCTCAAAGGTCTCGTACCATGCCATCTGAAAACGATGGATGGCGTCGCGGCTCATCGGGAATTCTCGGGCCGGCATGAGCTTGATCCGCTCGACGCGATGAATGGTGCGCTGCGTGTCGGGGTCAAAGGTGCGGAGGGTCTCGACTTCATCGTCGAATAAGTCGATACGATAAGGCGACTCACTGCCCATGGGAAAGACATCAAGCAGTGCGCCTCGAACGGCGAATTCGCCATGCTCGAAGACCGTATCAACCGCTCGATAGCCGTTTAGGGTCAGTTGGGCAGCGAACGCCTCGGGGTCAAAGGTTTGCCCGACGCTCAGGTCAAGAGTATTGCCCTCAATGTAGTGCTGAGGGGGTGTCCGGAGCATGGCGGTAGTGATCGGCAGGATCACGATGCCATCTGTTAACTGCGGCAACTCGAAGAAGGTGCGCAGTCGCTGCGATACGATGTCTTGATGCGGTGAGAAGTGGTCGTAGGGCAGTGTCTCCCAATCGGGCAGGGTTAAGACGGGCACGTCGGTCGCCAAAAAAAGCGGCAGTTCGCGCTCAAGGGTTTGAGCCTCTGCCGAGCTGGCGACGATGACGATCAGGGGCCTGCCCAAACCCGCTAACTCTGCGACTGCCGCTGTGCTGCCAGCACCCGGCACGGGGCCTAGCGCGGTGCGAGTGCCGGTCTGGTTAGGCCAGGGGGTTTCATTGAGAAGTTGGGTAAACATGAACAGGGTCACAGCGGCGATGGGGGTATTGTAGGCACCCGTGGGCCGGGTCACCACTGAAATAGTGCGTTAAAAGGTTGCTTCATTGGGTCTGCAACTCCGATAATACCGCCCGGCACTTTGGCCTGACCGTTGAAAGCCTGTTCGGGCTGTGCCTGATGCCGTCCGACACAACTGGCGAGACAAGAAGAGGACCCCCCGTGACAGAGCAACGCAAGCGATCCCGCCCCAGCGATTATTTTTCTGATTGGAAGGAGCGCGAGGCGCTGGCGGAGGCCATGATTCCGATCGTTGGGGGGCTTTCCCGTGAGCGCAATGTCAAGTGCTACATTTACGGCCGATCCCTAGTGAACGAGTCAGTCCTCGATATCATGAAGGCCCATCGCTGGGTGCGTCAGATAGAAGACAATGAATTATCCGAATTCGAGACCGCGCCGGTGCTCGATGCCGTGAGTCAGCTCGATCTCGGCCCTTGCCATCTCGACATCGGACGCCTTGCTGTGGCGTATTACGATAAAGGCGCGGGCGAGGGCCTCACGGTAGAGGAATATTGTCAGCAAGAGCTCGCCTATTTGACGGGCTCAACACAGAAGCCCGTTGAAGGGCCGGTGGATGTCGTTTTATATGGCTTCGGTCGAATCGGCCGATTGATGGCGCGAATTCTGATTGGCAAGACCGACGGCGGCGATAGCCTGCGCCTCCGCGCCATCGTGGTGCGCAAGGGCGGTGCCGAAGACGATTTACTGAAACGAGCGAGTTTGTTGCGAAGAGACTCCGTTCATGGCGTTTTTAAGGGCACGATTCGGGTCGATGAGGAGCGTCAATCCTTCATTGCTAATGGCAATGAAGTCAAGGTGATTTACGCAGATGCGCCAGAGGACATTGATTACACCCAGTACGGTATTCAGGGGGCCATCGTCGTTGATAATACTGGCGTATGGCGCGATAAAGCGGGATTGTCGCGACACCTAGCCGCTAAAGGCGTCGCCAAAGTGATTTTAACGGCGCCTGGCAAGGGTGATATCAAAAATATTGTCGCGGGCATCAATGAGGAGGCCATTGAGGAGAGTGATACGGTGATCTCGGCGGCGTCCTGTACGACCAATGCCATAGTGCCCGTGCTGAAGGCCGCCGACGATGAGTACGGTATTACTGCGGGCCACGTCGAGACGGTGCATGCGTATACCAACGATCAAAACTTGATCGACAACTACCACAAGGCGGAGCGACGGGGACGAAGTGCGCCTCTGAATATGGTGCTGACCGAGACGGGCGCCGCCAAAGCGGTTGCTAAAGTCCTGCCGCAGCTAGAGGGCAAGTTAACCGGCAATGCGATTCGCGTGCCCACGCCCAATGTATCGATGGCTATTTTGAATCTGACGCTGAAACAAGGCACGACGCGCGAGGCACTCAACGAATTTATGCGGGAAATTGCCCTGCACTCGAGCATGAAGAAACAAATCGACTATTCCGATTCGCCAGAGGTGGTGTCGAGTGATTTTGTCGGCTCGCGCGCTGCCTGCGTATTTGACGCCAAAGCGACCATCGTCAGTGGCACGCAGGCGGTGCTGTATCTCTGGTACGACAACGAGTACGGGTATAGCTGCCAGGTGTATCGGATTCTCGAGCGTATGGCAGGCATCCGTTATCAGACCTACCCCGAAAAAGGCCCTTACCCCTTGTAAAGGCGCCTGATTGAGGGTGTTTGTGCACTTATGACAGCGCGACCCACGCCTCGGGTTGGCCTTGGGTGGTCAAGTCGAATAGAATATGGGCGACCGTTTAGAGCCCTTCGGGCCCGGCCTTAAGAAGCCCCCGGTCTGCAGTACCATTAGTACAGTCTGGGGGGGTGTTTCCCCGAATACGACAGTGTCAGCAGCGGGCGTGAAGTGAAGACTTCATGGGTGCCGCGGCAGAGAGATCGTGCGCTACATATTTGGTGGAAAGACAGATGAGCACTGACATGATAAAAATCCAAAAAGGTTTGAGTATCCCGCTTGCCGGCGCCCCAGAGGGCGATCTGGACCGGTCGGTCACGGTGCGCGCGGTTGCCTTGCTCGGCAGCGACTATCAAGGCATGAAACCCACGATGGCAGTGCAAGTAGGCGATGTGGTCAAGCGCGGCGATTTATTATTCACAGACAAAAAGTGCGAAGGCGTCAGGTATACCTCGCCAGCCGGTGGCCGGGTCGCAGCGGTTAACCGCGGCGCGAAACGCGCATTCGAGTCGGTTGTGGTCGAGATCGACGGGGATGCGGCGGCACCTTTTGAGCGGTATTCAGCGGAACAGGCGCGGGCCCTAACGCCTGATGTCATCAAAGCCCAGCTGCTCGAGTCGGGCCAGTGGACGTCACTGAGAGCCCGACCATTTGGTCGAGTCGCCGATCCGCAAACTGCGCCGACAGGGCTTTTCATCACTGCAATTGACACGCACCCCCACGCACCGAATCCCGAGATCGCCATGGCGAGAGAGTCGGAGGCCTTTGTACTAGGCCAAGATTTACTGGCGGCGATGGTCGAATGCCCGGTCTATCTGTGCGCGGCACCTGGCGCGGAGGTGCCGCAGAGCGAGCATGCACGGTTGGCGCGACAGGATTTTAGCGGACCACACCCCGCGGGTTTAGCGGGTACCCACGTACATTTTTTGATGGGCGCTTCGTTAGAGCGAATAGCGTGGACGGTGGGATATCAAGACGTAATCGCCATTGGACGATTGTTTCTCGACGGGGCGCTTTACACGGACAGAGTGATATCGCTTGCGGGGCCCCCGGTCAGTCGACCGCGTTTGATCTTGAGCCGAGTGGGCGCAGATTTGCAGGCGCTGGTTGCGGGTGAGCAAACGGAGGTTGATACACGGTTGCTCTCGGGCTCAGTCTTAGGGGGCCGGGCAGTGCAGAGCGGTACGGCCTATTTGGGAAGATATCATCAGCAAGTAGCGCTTTTGTCCGAGGGCAGAGAGCGCACCTTTATGGGCTGGCTCTCCCTGGGGCGCCGAAAACATTCGGTGCTCGGTATTTACTTATCCAGTTGGTTCGGTACTAAGCCGCTGGCGATGTCGACGACGACCAATGGGTCGGAAAGGGCAATGGTCCCTGTGGGCGCGTACGAAAAAGTGATGCCCCTCGATATCCTCCCAACGCAACTGCTGCGAGCGCTGTTGGTTGGCGATACGGAGACGGCTCAGGCGCTGGGTTGTCTCGAGTTAGACGAGGAAGACCTCGCACTCTGCACTTATGTGTGCCCGGGTAAGTACGAATACGGCGGTATTCTCCGCGATAACCTGACGCGCATTGAAAAGGAGGGCTGAGACATGGGACTGCGACAACAGTTAGATGCGATGGAGCCTCATTTCAAATCAGGGGGCCGCTTAGAAAAGTGGTATGCCCTGTACGAGGCGGTCGATACGATTTTTTACTCACCCAATAGCGTGACGCGGGCCAATGCGCATGTGCGCGATGGGATCGATCTCAAGCGGATTATGATCACTGTTTGGTTTGCGACGTTCCCGGCGATGTTCTACGGAATGTACAACCTGGGTTTGCAAGCCAATGACGTTTTGGCGGTATCGGGCGGTATGTTGGACGGGTGGCGTGGCGGTCTCGTGGCAGCCTTAGGTGGACACGATCCCTCGAATGTCTGGCACAACATGCTATATGGCCTAGTGCACTTTTTACCCCTGTATCTCGTGACCTTCATTGTCGGCGGTTTTTGGGAAGTGCTTTTTGCAATGCGCCGTGGTCACGAAGTCAATGAAGGCTTTTTCGTCACCTCGATTTTATTCACTTTGACGCTGCCGCCGGATCTCCCGCTGTGGCAGGCGGCAATGGGTATTAGTTTTGGCGTGGTGATTGGTAAGGAAGTTTTTGGCGGTACTGGCAAAAACTTTTTGAACCCCGCGCTCACTGGACGTGCCTTTTTGTACTTTGCCTACCCGGCACAGATCTCAGGCGATGCCGTTTGGACGGCAGTAGATGGGTATTCTGGAGCGACGCCACTGGGTGTGGTCGCACAAGAGGGGATGGCCGGCCTCACTCAAGCCTACACGTGGTGGGATGCCTTTATCGGCACTATCCCAGGCTCAATCGGTGAGACATCTACGCTCATGATCATGATTGGCGGCGCATTTTTGTTGCTACAGGGCATCGCTTCTTGGCGCGTGGTCGCTGGCTGTTTTGCGGGTCTGATCGGTTTTAGTCTGCTGTTAAATGGTGTGGGTTCTGATTCGAATCCCGCTTTTGCGATGCCTTGGCATTGGCACATGGTGGTGGGTGGCTTTGCCTTCGGCGCCTTTTTTATGGCGACCGATCCCGTTTCCTCGGCGATGACCAATTCAGGTCGATGGGCTTATGGGGTCTTAATTGGTGTGATGTGTGTGCTGATCAGGGTGGTGAACCCGGCCTTTCCTGAGGGAATGATGCTGGCGATCTTATTTGCCAATCTCTTTGCCCCACTATTTGACCACTTTGTCGTGAGTGCCAATATGAAGAGGAGGGCTGCTCGTGTCAGCTAATGGAGAAGGTCTTGGCCGTGTTCTGACGGTGGCGCTTGGATTGTGCCTGGTATGTTCAGTGGTCGTATCCACGGCAGCAGTGCTGCTCAAGCCCGCTCAGCAAGCGAATAAAACCCTTGATCTCAAGCGCAATATTCTGATGGCGGCGGGATTGTTAGATCCCTCGCGATCGGTCGAGGAGCAGTTTGAGCAGGTGGAAACGCGGATCGTCAATTTAGACGCAGGACAGTTTGTTGATGGCGTCGATCCTGCAACCTTTGATCAGAGAGAGGCCGCCAAAGACCCTGCGCAATCTCGGGCGATCCCCAACGATGAAGACGCGGCTAAGCTGGTGCGGCGCGAGGATCAGGCGCTGGTTTATTTGGTGCGAACCGATCGGGGTGACCTCGATAAGATTATTTTACCAATCCGAGGCTATGGCTTGTGGAGCACCTTGTACGGATTCATGGCGTTAGAATCAGACGGTAATACCATCGCGGGCCTCGGATTCTATGAGCACGGTGAAACCCCCGGATTGGGCGGAGAGGTGGACAATCCTCGCTGGAAGTCGATTTGGCCGGGCAAGTTGGTCTATCAGGGTAATGACGTCGCAATTGAAGTGCTAAAGGGCTCTGTCCGCGCCGAGTCAGCGCAGGCGCAATGGCAGGTGGATGGCCTGTCTGGAGCGACGTTGACGACCAAAGGGGTCGATAACTTAGTGAAATACTGGCTTGGTGAACAGGGGTTCAAGCCGCTGCTTGATAACCTTCGACAAGGAGAGGTGTCATGACAATTCGCGATACATTGGCGGACCCTATTTTCAAAAATAATCCCATCGCGCTTCAGATTTTGGGTATCTGTTCAGCGCTGGCGGTGACCACTTCTTTGAAAGTCACTGTGGTGATGTGTATCGCGCTGACTCTCGTGACTGCGTTCTCGAGCTTTTTCATTTCAAGCATCCGCCGTTATATCCCCTCCAGCATCCGCATTATTGTGCAAATGACCATCATTGCGTCGTTGGTCATCGTAGTCGATCAGGTGCTCAAAGCAGTGGCTTATGATATTTCTAAGCAGCTCTCAGTGTTTGTTGGCCTGATCATCACAAACTGTATTGTCATGGGCAGAGCCGAAGCATTTGCGATGAAGAATCCGCCCGTGCCCAGCTTTATCGATGGCGTCGGAAATGGACTGGGGTATTCCTTCGTATTGCTAGCGGTGGCGACCGTGCGCGAGCTGTTTGGTACAGGTAAGTTGTTCGGATTTGAAATTCTCCCGTTAGTCACCGAGGGCGGCTGGTATCAGGCGAATGGCTTACTGCTGTTGCCGCCGAGCGCGTTTTTCCTGATCGGCTTGTTGATTTGGGCGATCAGAGCGGTGAATACAGATCAGGTGGAGGCATCTGAATTCAAAATTGCGCACCACACACCGGCTGAGGAGAGCGCCTGATGGAGCACTATCTAAGTCTGTTTGTGCGGGCGGTTTTTATTGAAAACATGGCCTTGTCGTTCTTCTTGGGCATGTGCACATTTCTCGCCGTCTCTAAGAAAATCCAGACTGCTGCGGGACTCGGTGTTGCGGTCATTGTGGTGTTGGCGATTACTGTGCCGGTGAATAACCTGATTTATCAGAATTTGCTCGCTGACGGGGCCTTGAGTTGGGCGGGAATGCCCGATGTTGACTTGAGCTTCCTCGGGCTATTGAGCTACATCGCCGTCATTGCCGCGCTGGTGCAAATTCTAGAAATGTTTCTCGATAAGTACGTGCCTGCGCTTTACGCCACCCTCGGCGTGTTTTTGCCGCTGATCACGGTGAACTGTGCCATTTTGGGTGCGTCATTGTTGATGGTCGAGCGAAGCTTCAACTTTGCAGAGAGTGCGGTGTTCGGCGCTGGCGCCGGCGTGGGCTGGGCTCTGGCGATTGTCGCCCTCGCGGGAATTCGTGAAAAATTGAAGTACAGTGATGTGCCCGAGGGACTGCAAGGCCTCGGGATCACCTTTATTACCGTAGGGCTGATGTCACTGGGTTTTATGTCCTTTGGTGGCATCGACATTTAAATAGGGTCAATCGAATGGGAGAGTTCAGGTAATGGATATGACCATCATTTATGGCACCGGCATGTTTACCGCGATTATTCTCGCGTTGGTGCTGGTGATCCTTTCCGCGCGGAGCCGATTGGTTGCCAGTGGCAACATCAGCATAGAAATTAATGGCGAGCGCACCATTGAGGTGCCTGCAGGCGGAAAGCTACTGCAAACATTGGCCGACGCCGATTTATTTCTAGCGAGCGCCTGTGGCGGCGGCGGCACCTGTGCCCAATGTAAGTGTGTTGTTGAGACGGGTGGCGGTGCCATGCTGCCCACCGAGGAATCCCACTTTACGCGCCGTGAAGCGACCGAAGGGTGGCGTTTGTCCTGCCAGACACCGGTCAAACAGGACCTTAAAATTCAGGTTCCCGAGGAAGTCTTTGGCGTCAAGCAGTGGCAGTGCACGGTTGAGTCCAATGAAAATGTCGCCACCTTCATCAAGGAATTGGTCCTGCGGCTGCCAGAGGGAGAGAGCGTCGATTTTCGTGCGGGTGGCTATGTGCAGCTGGAGTGCCCCCCTCATGAAGTGAAATACAGCGATTTCGATGTCGAGGAAGAGTACCGAGGCGATTGGGAGCGATTTGGTTTTTTTAATATCGAGTCGGCCTGCAAAGACACCACGATTCGCGCTTACTCGATGGCGAATTACCCCGAAGAAAAAGGCATCGTGAAGTTTAACATCCGGATTGCCACACCGCCGCCGGGCAGTGAGGGAATCGCGCCTGGGATCATGTCGAGTTGGGCGTTTAATCTCAAACCAGGCGATACGGTGAATGTCTACGGCCCCTTTGGCGAGTTTTTTGCAAAAGAAACCCAAAGTGAGATGGTGTACATCGGCGGTGGTGCCGGTATGGCACCGATGCGTTCTCATCTGTTTGATCAGTTGAAGCGACTTGGCACCGACCGAAAAATCAGTTTCTGGTACGGCGCGCGCTCGTTGCGAGAGATGTTCTATGTCGAAGACTACGATGGGTTGGACGCGGCCAACGAGAATTTTAACTGGCACGTGGCGCTGTCAGACCCCCAGCCGGAAGATAACTGGGAAGGCTTAACGGGCTTTATTCACAACGTGCTCTACGAAGAGTACCTGAAGGATCATCCTGCGCCAGAAGATTGCGAGTACTACATGTGTGGCCCGCCCATGATGAATTCAGCCGTCATCAACATGCTGCTGGATCTGGGTGTTGAGCGTGAGAACATTTTCCTCGACGACTTTGGCGGATGATACTGAGCATTAAGCACTGCGTAAGGCCAGCACTTGTGCTGGCTTTTTGCTGTTTAGCGGGCTGTGGTTTCGATGATCGTCCTGTCACCATGGGTGGAGCTGTTTTTGGCACCAGCTGGTCACTGACCTACAGCGATGCCGGTGACGCAGTCGACCCTGCTGCGGTGCGTGCCGAGATTGAATCGGTTTTCGAGCTGG
>Ga0233432_10003509_pt1 | contig 14141 bp, 10 predicted proteins | sample SI_122_August201_6_FD_179870 | JGI IMG/M metagenome (GOLD analysis project Ga0233432, IMG submission 179870) | Seawater microbial communities from Saanich Inlet, British Columbia, Canada - SI_122_August2016_10_MG | ecosystem: Environmental > Aquatic > Marine > Inlet | place: Canada: British...
CTAGGATTGATGATTATTGCAGCTGCACCAGGAGGCGTAACTTCAAATGTTTTAACTAAATTTGCAAATGGTGATGTTGCATTGTCAATTTCTCTTACAGCAGTAGGTAGTTTGATAAGCATTATTTCTGTGCCATTTATAGTTTTTACATCAGCTGAAATGTTGGGGGTTACTAATATTTCAAAGGAAATTACTTTGACTGGCATTGCTATAAAAATGGCTTTAGTGGTAACAGTTCCGGTAATTATTGGAATGACAATTAGATCATTTGCAGAAAATTTTATTAAATCAAAAATTAAAATAATTAATAACGCTACTAGCTTGTTATTTGTAATAGTTTTTATTGCTATTTATGTTGAAGAGAGAGCAAATATTTTAAATTATTTAACTCAATCAGGTATAGCAGTTTTAACTTTAAATATAACCATGATGGTTCTGGCTTTTTTTATTGCAAAATGTTGTGCAACTGGAATTTCTCAAAGAAAATGCATTGCATTAGAATGTGGTCTACAAAATGGAACCTTAGCAGTATTTGTTGCAACTCAATTATTTGATGATGTTATATACATAGCACCAACAGCAGCATATGCTTTAACAATGTATATAACTGGATTTATATTTATATATATTTTAAGAAAATCTAATTAAGAATTTATAACTTTAATTTGGTTAAATAATCTATGAATTAAATAACTTAAACTTAACATATTTTGGTCCTGTAATCGGGCACTTCTTTTAAATGTACTATCTTTAACATCTAAAGAAATTAATTTTTTTTTATTTATAAATAAATATTTTTTTTCTATTAACCATTTAAGTTTTCTAACTACAGTTGGTCTTGGAATTTTTGTTATTTCAGAGATTGACATTGCGTTAACACCTCTTGTGTCAGATCCCACAATTTCTTCCCTCCATGATGTAATATTAGATTTAGAGGGATTAAATTCTTTATTGTAAGCTGCATTCATCACTACGACCATACCCACACAGAAAGTTTCTAAATCTTTAACTTCTTTTTTCCATCTTTTTAGATAAATAAACATGAATTTATAGAAATGATACCAACAAAAAGTAAAATTATCTTTAATTGTTTTTTTGAATTCATCAATTTCAAAAACAATATTTGTTTTATTATCTTTTTTTAATAATTTATTAAATCCATGTAATAGAATACAAAGTTCTGAAAGAGTAGTATTAGCTTGTACAGCATAAAATCCTGATCTATTTAAAAATATTTTTTTTTTGATTTTTTTAATAACTCCTTCTTTTTCTAATTCTGAAACTTTACGTCTCACAGTTTCTTTAGGTATTTCTAGATCTTTAGATATGTCAGATATGTTAATTTTTTCTATTTCTAAAGTTCTATCTTTGTAGAAAGCATCATAATTAATATTAATCCCATTTTTTTTATAAAATAAGAGGTCTTTGCTGACTAGATAAATAACTATAGTATATTTATCGATATCATTGTAATTTTTATAGGAATTTACAAGCCAATTACTAATCAATGAAATAAATTGAGGAGCTAAATATGAATAGTTATTTCGTAATACTTTTAATATTTTTTTCTCATCAATTTGTGAAGAAATACTTGGTAGAGCGTTCATAATTTATAAAAAACCCAATTTGACCAATTAAATTTTAAAGTCAACCCATTTTGAACAGTCTTAAAATTTTTATATAGTATTTATGTGATTTATTATCCAGAATGAGTTCTGAAAATTTACATAGAACACCTGAAACTAATGAAAATGAGACCCCAATAATTAATGAGGGTGTTCTAAACCATGAACAAAATTGTAATAATAAAACTCATTTAATCAACAGAGCTGATTTAATTAATGAGGCTAGTTTTGTTAGCAGAAAAAATTTAGTCAACAAAACTAAAAGAACATGCGTCAATAGCCTTAAGCAAAGACTTTATAAAATACAAAAAAAAGATCAAATTAAAAATAGAGCAATAATATTTACAATTTTTTTCTCAGTTGGAATTATTGGATTTATTGCAGGTTAAGAATTAAGTAGCTCCAAATCTCTCTTGATAATATCTGGAATTAAAATTTCTTTTTTAAGATTTTGCTTATGTCTATTAAATTTATTTTGTCCTGGGTACATTATTTCTTTAACTCCCTTAATTTTAGGAAGTTTTTTAATTGTTTTAATATTATCTTTTATTCTTTGGTTATAATTTTTTTGAAATAAATTAGCTTTAAAAGTAATGAATAAGTGCCCTATATTTTGTGGTCCAGAAAAATCATCAAATGGATCCTTAACTCTTCCTGCATGATTTCCACCTGTTAACACTCCACTTAAAATATCAACCATCCAAGCAAGACCTGATCCTCTAAATCCTGCAATCGGAAGTTGAACACCTCTCAAAGCTTTTTTGGCATCTGTTGTTGGTTTACCAAATTTATCCAAAGCAACACCTTCAGGAATTTTTTGATTATTTCTTGCAGCAACTCTAATTTTGCCTCTATTAATTACAGAGATCGATGTATCTAAAATAAATGGGATCTTAGATCCAGTAGGCGTTCCAAAACAAATTGGGTTTGTTCCAAATAAAGATTTTAAAGCACCATGTGGAGCAACAGCAGGAGGTGCATTTGTATAAATCATTGCAATTAAATTTTTTTTAACAGCTTGTTCAGCGTAATAACCTGATAAACCATAGTGACCACTATTTTTAACTGCAACCATTCCAATTCCTGTTTTTTGAGCATGTTTAATTGCAGTTTTAATTCCAAGATCAGCTGCAACAAAACCAATACTATTATTTGCATCTATATGAGAAATTGAATGAGAAATTTTCTTAACTTTAATTTTTGGTTTTGGATTAATTACTTTTTTTGAAATACGATCACAGTACATTTTAAGTCTTGATAAACCATGACCATAAGCTCCTACTAATTCTGCATTAATTAATGCATTAGCTGAAATTGAAGCATGACCTTTACTAAGACCATATTTTTGAAAAATCTTTATAATTTCTTTTTTTAGGAATAGAGTTTTCACGTTTAGCCTTTACCACGCCATGGAATATATTTGTCTATAAGTTTTCTTAAAGTTACATCAAATAGTAAACCAAGCATTCCCATTACAAAAATAGTGATCCAAATAACCTCATATTGGAAGTACTTTTTAGCTACATTCTCAACAAAACCTATACCAGTTGTACCTGCTAAAAACTCTGCTGCAACCAAAGTTCCCCAACACATACCAATTGCAACCCTAACACCTGTTAAAATTTCAGGTAAAGAGTTTGGAAATATTACATATCTTAATATTTGCCATCTAGAAGCACCTAATGAGTGAGATGCATGAATTTTGGATAATTGAGTTCCAGATGCCCCAGCTCTAGCTGATATGATCATGATAGAAAATGATACCATGAAAAGTAAAAATATTTTTCCAACGTTATCAATACCTAAAACCGATATAATAAGAGGTGCCCAGGCAAGAGGTGGAACTGGTCTATAAAGTTCAATTAATGGATCAAAAAAACCTTTTGCAAATCTATTAAGACCCATAAACAATCCAAGCGGAACTCCAAATATAATTCCAAGAACCAATCCTAAAAATACTCTTAAAAAAGAGTCCCAGATATGACCCATTGGTATAGGTATTTTAAATAGTTTAAATTCTCCTGTTACAACACTTAAAACTTTACTTTTAAAATTAGGTTCAACAACACCAAATTCATTATGCACAGGATATTTACCTGGTATAATATCTGCTATCCAATCAGGTAAAATAAAACCAACAATTTTACTTACATCCATCATTTCAAACCAAAGTAATGGTATATTTTTAAATCCAACACTTGGTTTAGATAAAAGTATAAATTTATTTAATGTATCCGATGGTTTTGGTAACCATCTACCCGAACCTTGTTCAGAACAATTGGGACCACTTGATAGAATGGTGCCTGCTGGAAATAAAAGAATATCAACTAACCTTAATGAGCCTTGTTCATTTTTTTGAACCTCATCAAATGTAAGTATAGATTTTTGCATTCCATCTAATGTGTTTGGTGGAAAAATACTTGCGTATTCAATTCTTCTTGCAATTTTAAGAACATCTTTAGCTAATGTTGAGGCAACTTCCTCGCTATCACTTGCTGCTTTTCTAAAAGCTTTAACATCATCTTTAATTTCTTTGATAACTGATTTATATTGGAAGTTATGATTTTTTAATTTAAAGAACTCATCACTAATGACTTTTAATTCTTGAGCTGCTGCATCAAATTTTAAACCTTTATCTGTTTTAGGGATTGTTGGTACTTCAACTGTGTTTTCAACAGCTGTACCTGAGGAACCCCAGCCACCTTCAGCTTGAGCATCTTGTAATCTTTTATTTCTTTGTTCTAATGTTTCATATGGATAATCTTTTTTTTGAAATTTAATAGACAAGTGATCAATTTTTTCTGCAAGCTCATCAATCTTAACTTTTGTTTGATTATCTAACAAATTTTCATTTGTTAATAATGGAATAGTAGATTTAGTTTTATCAATCAATCCAATTAAAATTGCTCTATGTTGATCGCTTATATCTTTTGAGTTTTGAATTTCGTTTTTAAGTTTAGCTATATTTTTATTTTCAGCTTTAATAATGGATGTACTTTTGAATTCTCTTTCTTCAATTGGGAATAGATATTTTAATGATAATAATGAATCATTTACTTTACCAACTTGACACAATTCATTAGCTGATTGAGGATAAAAGGATTTTGCAATATCCCATGAATAATAGAGCCATGTCAGTAAAATGACACTACTACCAACAATAATCCAGTGAGTTCCACCTTTTGCTCTTTCAGGATTACCAAAAACAGCATCAACTTTCTCAGTCCTGATAAGCTTTCGGCCATACATAATGCAGCCAATAATCGCTACAATAATTAGAAAAGTTACAATTTGAGTAAACATTTTATATATCCTTACCCATTATTTCTTCTTCCATGTTCCATATCATGGTCAAAATCTCTTCTCTTTTACTGGTAAAATCTTTTAAGTTTTTGATATCTCTTAAATCTTCTTTCAATCCCATAGATGCAAATGGAAGATTATATTCTTTATGAATTCTTCCAGGTCTAGGTGCCATTACATAAAGTCTTTCACCAAGTAATAATGCTTCTTCAACTGAGTGAGTAATTAAAATAATTGTTTTTCCAGTTTCTTTCCAAATCTTTAAAACTAAAGACTGCATTTTTTCTCTAGTAAGTGCATCTAGCGCGCCAAGAGGCTCATCCATTAAAATTAAATCTGGGTTATTTATCAAACATCTAGCAAGGGCAACTCTTTGCTGCATACCACCTGATAACTGATAAGTTGGAGTATTTCCAAATCCTTGAAGACCGACAATTTCTAACCATTCTTCAACTTTTTTTGCTGTTTCAATTGGATCTTCTTTTTTCATTCTTAATCCAAAATTTACATTTTCAGCAACCGTTAGCCACTCGAATAAAGCACCTTGTTGAAATACCATTCCTCTTTCAACACCTGGTCCATTAATTTCATTATTACCTAATGTTATTTGTCCTGAGGTGGGTCTTAAAAATCCTGCTGTAATATTTAGTAAAGTTGTTTTCCCACATCCTGAGGGACCAAGAACTGTTAAAAGCTCTCCTTTTTTTAAAGTAAAGTTTACATCTTTTAATGCATGAACCGTTTCCCCTTTTGGAGTTTTAAAAATCATGTTTAGATTTTGTGAAACTAGATCACTCATATGAATTCTTTATATTAAAATATTTTAAAAAAATAGGCACCAATTATTTCTAATTGGCGCCTATTTAAATTTGTTTTACGCTCTAAAATTAAAGAGGTAAAAAGCTTGTATCAACTGCTCCGTCTGGAGTTCCCATTCCTTTTAAGAAACCAGAAAGGTTTCCTGAAGTCATAGATTTTTCAGTTTCTGCAGGTGTAAGAAATTTAAATCCACCGATTGTTTCTTTCATATCACCAAGTTTCATTTCAGCATCTTTTGCTATAACACCCATATCTGATTTACCAGCAGCGTATCTAGCATTTGCTTCGTGAGTTACTTCGATGAAAGTTCTTAACATTCCTGGATTTTCTTTCATGAACTTGTCAGTTACAGATGTAATATCTATACCTAAGATACCAGCATCTCTAGCTTCTTGAACTGTTAAAAGTCTTGTTCCAACTGCAGTTGCAGCCTTGATAGAGTTACCACCAAATAGACAAGCCATAACAACATCACCACTTACTAATGCAGCAGCACCTTCTTCTGGGTCCATTTGAATAACATCCATTTTAGATCTATCAGCTCCAACAACTTTCATACTTTCGTCAAAAACGTATTCAGCCATTGTTCCAAGTGGAACAGCAACTTTTTTACCTTCTAACTCAGAACCATTAGCTTTTGTAATACCAGAAGCATTAGATGTAACACAAGTTGTTCCACCCATTCCGTATTCCATAGCAATGTCTACTAATTTTAAAGGCGCTTTAGATTTTACAGCGTTAATGAAAGGTACTAAACCTTGCGAGTAAGAAATATCAATATCTCCTGCTAACATTGCATCAGTCATTGCACCACCATTTGAAAAGTTAGTCCATTTAACTGGTACACCTAGAGCTTTTTCGTAAATACCTTTTACTTTATCCTCTTGGTTTGGCGTTGGCCATTCTAAAAAGAATGCAACTCTTACTTCTTTAGCAGCTGAATTTGCAACTGAGATAGAAAGGTTAAGAGCAACGATTGATCCAAGAATAAAACTTAATATTTTTTTCATTTATTCCCCTTAGTTAATTTAATTAAATTAGACTTATTAAAATTCAATTTTGGAGCGATGTAAAACAAAAAAAATATCAAACTTTGCAATCTAAGGTTGTGCCAATATTATTCTTTTAAAGTATTTATTTTAGTCTAGAGAGGGCATAGATTTAAAAATACAAAATTAAAACAATATTAAAGAGAGAAACTTTTATGAGCTCAGAAAATAGAACTTCAGTACCAAATTCATTAAATGAACATTGGATGCCTTTTACATCTAACAAAGATTTTAAAGCAAATCCAAGGTTGATTACTGAAGCAAAAGGAGTTTATCTAAAAACACATCATGGTAAAACTCAAATTGATGCGAGCTCAGGATTATTCTGTAATCCTTTAGGTCATGGAAGAAAAGAAATCACTGAAGCAGTTACGAAGCAGTTAGAAACTTTAGATTACGCTCAACCATTTCAACAAGGTTTTGGTGGATCATTTGAGTTAGCATCCAAAATTTCAAAACACACTCCTGGTGATTTAAACAAAATGTTTTTTACCATTTGTGGATCAACTGCAGTTGAAACAGCTATTAAAATTGCAGTTGCATATCATAGAGCAAAAGGAGATGCGCAAAGATTTAGATTTGTTGGCCGTGAAAGAGGTTATCACGGAATGAATATTGGTTGTGTCTCAGTTGGCGGAATGGTTAATAATGTAAAAACATTTGCGAGTATTTTAATGCCAGGTGTTCAGCATATCAGACACACACATTTACCTGAACATAAATTTGTAAGTGGTCAACCTGAAACAGGTGATTATTTAGCAAATGATTTAGAAACTATTTGTGCAAATTTTGGTGGTGAAAATATTGCAGCTTGTATAGTTGAGCCGATCGCAGGATCAACAGGAACTTTAGTTCCACCAAAAGGTTATTTGCAAAAACTTAGAGAGATTTGCGACAAACATGGAATACTTTTAATTTTTGATGAAGTAATTACTGGTTGGGGAAGAACAGGTTCTAAATTTGGTGCACATGAATTTGGTGTAACTCCAGATATTATGACAATGGCAAAAGCTACAACTAACGGAGTGGTACCAATGGGTGTTGTTGCTTGTAATGATTATATTTATGATGCAGTGATGGATGCCTCACCAACAGGAGCGGTTGAATTGTTTCATGGATATACTTATTCTGGAATTCCAGTTGCAGTAGCTGCTGCTTTAGCTGTTCAAGATATTTTTGAAAAAGATGACATTTTTAATAGAGCTAAAAATTTAGCACCTTATTTCCAAAAAGGATTATTTTCTCTTCAAGATTTAGAGTCGGTAGACAATATTAGAGGATATGGAATGATGGGTGGTATTGATATGAAATTAAATACTAAACCAGGTAAAGCAGGTTATGAATGTTTTAAATCTTGTTATGAAGCAGGAGTAAATTTTAAAGCAACTGGTGACTGTTTAATTATTGCTCCACAATTTATTTGTGAAGAAAAACATATTGATGAAATTATTGATAAACTAAGAACAGGTATCACTAACTATCAAAAAAACCAAAAAAACTAATTAGTTTTTATAATGTAATTAAGAGATTAGTGTTATGAAGATTGGCGTACCTAAAGAAATCAAACCACAAGAAAACAGAATAGGTCTTACACCAGAAAGTGTAAAAACTTTAATTTCAGAAGGTCATGAAGTTATTGTTGAAAACAATGGTGGTTTTGAAGCTGGTTTTGAAAATGATCAATTTATAAATGCAGGTGCTAAAATTGCAAATTCTGCAGCTGACATTTTTAATGATGCAGAAATCATAGTTAAAGTTAAAGAGCCTCAACAAGTTGAAGTAGATATGATTAGAGAAAATCAAATCATCTATACTTATCTACATTTAGCAGCAGCTAAGGAGCTAACTGAGGGATTAATTAAATCAAAAAGTATTAACATTGCCTATGAAACTGTAACGGATGATAACGGAAGATTACCACTGCTCGCTCCAATGAGTGCGGTTGCAGGACGAATGTCAGTTCAAGCTGGAGCGCATTGTCTTGAGAAAAATCAAAAAGGAAGAGGGCTTTTATTAGGAGGAGCACCTGGTGTTACAGGGGGCACCGTAGTTATTTTAGGTGGTGGAGTTGTTGGGGAAAATGCAGCCGTTATTGCAACCGGTATGCAAGCAAAAGTTCATATTGTAGATAAATCTGAAGCAAGATTAAAACAACTTGTCGAAATGTTTGGCGACAAAATTATTCCAGAACAAAGTGATAAAATAGATTTAAATAAATTAGTTTCAGAAGCTGATCTTTTAGTTGGTGGTGTTTTAATTCCTGGTGCTGAAGCTCCAAAATTAGTAACACGAGATATGATTAAGTTAATGAAACGTGGATCTGTAATAGTTGATGTTGCAATTGATCAAGGTGGTTGTGTTGAGACAAGTAAACCAACTACTCACGGAGATCCAACATATATTGTTGATGATGTTGTTCATTACTGTGTAGCTAATATGCCAGGCGGAGTTCCTAGAACTTCAACACTTGCATTAAATAATGCAACATTACCTTTTTTAGTAAAACTTGCTAACAAAGGTTATCAAAAAGCACTAAGTGAGGACAAAAATTTCCTTGCAGGATTGAATGTTTGCAAAGGACAAGTAACATATAAGGCTGTAGCAGACGTTTTTGGGCATGAATTTGTAGAACCATTAAAAATTATTTAGACTAATTAACATTGTTATTTAAGATCATTTAATATTGTTTTTCTATTTTGTTATCAAATGATAATATTTTATTGTGAGTGAAGAAAAAAAACCTGAAGAAATTAAAAAAAATAGATTCAAAGAATTTTTTGAAATATCGAAAGAAAATTTAAACAAATTTATTACACACCCTTATATTGATAAGAATTTAAATTATATTTCATTTACAATAATTTTATTAATCTTAATTATTATAAGAATACAAAACCCTGAATTTGTAAAATCAATATCAAGTATTAGTTTCGATTCTTATCAAAAAATTTTTAAATATAATGAAAAACAAGACGATATTATAATTGTTGATATTGACGAACCTAGCCTAGCTAAATTTGGGCAGTTTCCTTGGGGTAGAAATGTTTTTTCTAAAATTTTAGAAAATATCAATAAAGAAAACCCAAAATCTATTGGTTTTGATATATTTTTTTCTGAAAAAGATAAGCAATCACCTGAAGAAATTATTAAAACTTATTCAATAGAAGATGTTAATATTAAAAATGCTCTTCAATCTATTGAGGGACATGATGAAAAATTTCAAAAAACTTTAAAAGAAACCAAATCTGTTTTAGCAGTATTTGGAAGTTTAGTTCCGACAAAAGGAACTTATAACAGAAAAGGAAAAGCAAGAATTTTTGCAAAAGGTGGCAATGTTAAAAATTATGTTTATAATTATAAATATTCCTTAGGTTCCATTCCAATATTAGAAAAAAATTCAAAAGGCCTAGGATCAATTAACTACATTACTCAAAGTGATGCCGTAGTAAGATCACTTCCTCTGATAATGGTTTTTAATGATAAATTGTTTCCATCGTTTGGTCTTGAAATGATTAGGATTGGTGAAAAAAAAAGAAGTATTATTACAAATCTAAATGACAATGGAATAAAGAATATTTCAATAAAGCCTTATGTGTTTAATACAGACAAAAATTCATTAATTTGGGTAAAATACAATAGATCAATTAATAATAATTATATTTCTGCCGAAAAGGTTTTTGATAATAATTTTGATAATAATTTTTTTAAAGACAAATACGTACTAATTGGTGCATCTGCTAAAGGACTTTTTGATACAGTTAAAATACCAACAGGAGAAACAGTTCCAGGAGTGCAGGTGCATGCTAATGTTATCGACAATCTTATAAAGAACAATTTTTTAAAGAGAAACGATAAAATATTTATTTTTGAATTAATTGTTTCAATTTTAATATCAATTATTGCTTTTGTAATTTCTCAAAGAATTAAGCCTAAGTATAGTTTAAGTATAATCTTTATAGGTTTGATCATCATATTTGTAATTGGCTTAATAATTTATAAATTTAGATCAGAATTAATTGATGTCAGTTATCCAATGATAATGATTTCAATTACTTTTTTAACAGGATTATATTTTAGATTTTTACAAGAAAACAAAATTGCTCTTCAAAATCTTCAAAAGGAAGCAAAACTTCTAAAGGAAAGAGAGTTAGCTGGAGGAGTTCAAAAAAGTTTATTTCCTGACATTTCTGCTTTTGAAAATTTTGTTTATGCAAAAAATATACCAGCAAGAGATGTCTCTGGTGATTATTTTGATGTAATGAAAGTAGGGCCTGAAGAATATTATTTTACATTAGCCGATGTATCTGGAAAAGGTGTTAAAGCCGGTATGTACATGGCAAAGGCTTCTTCTATATTTAGAACACTTTCAAATTTAAAATTTCCTCTTGAGAGAGTTGTGTTTGGTGTAAACAATGAAATTATTGAGGCTAAATTTAAGGGAATGTTTGTAACAGCTGTATTTGGTAAATTTAATCCAATCTCAGGAGATTTAACTTATATAAATGCAGGTCATGAAAGTATTATGCTTTTTGATAAATCAAAAAAAATTGAATTTATCGAGTCAGATTTACCACCCATTGGTATTATGAAATACTTTGCAGAGTCGATGGTTAAATCAAATACTATTAATATTAAAGATAAAACATTTGTAGTTTATACGGATGGGGTAACCGAAGGATATCTTCCAAATGGAGAAGAGTTTGGTGCAGTAGGTGTTGAAAACATTGTAAAAGAAATGGATATAATAACTCCAAAAGAGTTAGTAGAAAAAGTAACATCTACATTAAACTGGGGTATTCCTAAATTAAGAGATGATATTACTTGTATGGCAATTAATTTTGATAATCCAACAGAAATTGAAAAGAAGAAGAAAAAACCACCCCCACCAAAAGATGAAAAAAAAGAATAAATTAGTAATTATCTAATATAATTTTTTTATTATTATCACTGAAATAATTATAATTTGAAACAAAATATTTTTTTAAATCTAAATTTTTTGTTTTATTATTTTTTGTTAAAAAAAATATATTTATAAAAGATTTTTCAAAATCCTGATTTAATTTTTTTGAGTAGCTATCAATAATCAAATTATAATTCCAATAATTTATATTTAATAAATTTTTAGACTCATTTTTTTTTAAAGCTTCTTTTATTTCATTTCTATTAGTTGAATTTAGAAGAGATATTTTACTCAGATTAGTTGGAAAATTTATAAGATATTTATAGTCATAAGGCATCAAATTCCAAAGTGAATATTTCAAGCTTTTAATAGGTGAAAAAAGTACTAATAATGAAAATATATTATAAACAACAAATGTTATAAGTAAGTATTTTACAAATTTAAAATTATGCAAATTGTTCATAATAAAACTATTTCAAATTATAGATTATTTTTTTTTAAAGCAATATTATTTTATATTTTTACTTTAATTCCTGCTTTGTCTAATGAAGTAAAAATTGGATCTATTACTGAAATCACAGGTGAAGTTATAGCGATAACAGAAGAAGGTGATGAAAGAGTTTTGGATGTTTTTGATGAAATATTTTTAAAAGATGAAATTCTAATTGGTGAAAGCTCTTCTGCAACATTACAATTTGATGACAATACAACAATAGTCATGAGAGAATTAACCTCCCTTAATGTAAGTGAGTTTGAAAATTCTGGAGCAAAAAAAACTTTTCAAGCAAAAGTAGGCAAAGGTAAGATAATTATAGAGTCGGGCGCGATTGCAAAAAATTCAAACGGTGAAATGCTAATTGACTTATCTAATATGTCTCTTGGAATTAGAGGTACAAGATTTAATGCAAGTATTAAGCCTAATGGAAATTCAGAAGTAGCACTTTCTGAAGATAGTTTTGGAAATGTTGGACAAATTGAAATTTCATCTGAGGGAAAAACAACAAATCTTATTTCAACTGATCAAGTTGTAGAAGTAACTGAAACAAACGAAGTTGCACAACGTGAACAATCTATTGAAGAAAAAGAAGAATTAAAATCTGTCAATCAAACATTGATAAAAGTTTCTAAAATTGATGAAAATGAATTAACACAACAACTCCAAGAAAAACTTGCAAATGGTAAACTTCAAGATGCTAATAATGATGGCGTTGTCGACGAAGGTGATGTTGAGGTTGTAAAAGAGCAGATTACAACTCAAAAAAAACTAAAAATAGATTTTATTGTTGAAAATTCTAAAGATGAAAATACAGAATTTTTATCAGATGTAATTAATCAGTCAGATGAAAAAAGCACTGGTGAAGTAATTGAAAAAATCATTGAAGATAATGATAATCTTGTAGAAGGTGTGGTTGAGAATTTATCTGATAAAGATAACAAATTTCTAACTACATCAACTTCTGAGGGTGCTGGCCTTATAAAAGAAAAAATCTTTGAAACTATAGTTTCAAAAGAAACAGATAAATCTGCAGCAATTTTAAGTAAAGTAATGGCAAAATCTGATGATGCAACTGTTGCTTCAGTTATTAACAATATTACAGAAAAAAATACTAATGAGGAATCTAAGTTGTCATTAAAGGTTATGGCAGATTTCTCAGAAAAAAATCCTGAAAAGTTGCAAACATTAAGTCAAAATAATACAGATCAAATAGATAAATTAACAATATCAGCTATAGAAAAAGCAAAGTCTTCTAAAGAAGATGCTGATTTAATTGCTAAAGTTGTTGCTGTTGCAAGTGATGAGTTGGCTAATAAAGTAGTTGAAGAAGTTAGTAAAAGTTCAATAGATGAAAAACAGACCTTATCTGCTCAAGTTTTAAAAGCTATTGTTGATAGCAATTCAGGTAAAATTGACATTATTAATGATGATGTCAAAGATACCATGATTAAACAAACAATCCAATCTGCACAAAATCAACAACAAGGAACTGGTGTCCAGCAAGATCAGGACATGACTAGTATCGTATCTGATATAATTGTGAACACTAATACAGAAACAGGCTCTAAAATGATTGAGGAGCTAAATAATTCATCAAATGATACGGAAAATGATTTATCTCTAAAAGTAATTTCAGGTATTTCTGAAAAAAATACCACTAAATTAAATATTTTATCTGAAAACAACAAAGAGCAGATTGAACAATTAACAGAAAAAGCAATTAAAAACGCTAATGCATCTGAAGAAAGTGCAAATTTAATTGCAAAAGTAGTAGCTGTTGCAAGTGATGAGTTGGCTAATAAAGTAGTTGAAGAAGTTAATAAAAATTCATCTGAAGAAAAACAATCCTTATCAGCTAAAGTTATGAAATCAATAATAGAGACTAATCCTGAAAAAATAGAAAATTTAAGTGATAAAAATAAAGAAAATATAATCAACCAAACTATTGA
>Ga0233432_10003510_pt1 | contig 14139 bp, 8 predicted proteins | sample SI_122_August201_6_FD_179870 | JGI IMG/M metagenome (GOLD analysis project Ga0233432, IMG submission 179870) | Seawater microbial communities from Saanich Inlet, British Columbia, Canada - SI_122_August2016_10_MG | ecosystem: Environmental > Aquatic > Marine > Inlet | place: Canada: British...
GGCCCTGTGTTGGTCTCCGAAAACCCAGATGATGTTGGGGCGTTGGCTCAAATTGACTCTCCGATGAAGAATTTTCAGTTTAAGGAAGAGGACTTGAAGGACACCTCTGGACGAAAAACAAAAAAAGGATTTAAAGGTCTGAAGGTATTGACCCCTCCAAAAAAAAATGAAAGTGAAATCAAATTAAAAAATGCAATTAATCGAAGCTATCCTATTACCAGCCAATCTTCCTTTCACGGGATTGTTGAGTCTGACAATCATTTATTGGCTATCGGTGATCTTGGGAGCATTAGATATCGAGGTTTTTGAAATTGACCTGGATCTCGATGGAGCTGATGGCTTTGGAGCCTCTCTTCTTTCCTTCTTTAAAGTTGGATCGGTCCCCATCAGCATTCTGATCAGTTTACTGGCGCTATTTTCATGGGTGGGCTCAGTTCTAGTGAATGATGTCTTCAATCCTAGTGGAGGCTTATTTCCTGGAGTCATTTTTTGGGCGCCTATTTTGATTGGGGGAGCGTTTGTCACCAAGGTGGCGGTGAGCCCATTTCGCGGTTTTTTTAAGAGTCTCCAAAGTGGTGGTCAATCCTACTCGGACTACAAAGGGAAATTAGGCAAAGTCTTCACGACGAAACTGGGCCAAGGGTTTGGCCAAATTGAAATTGAGGGAGAAGGCTCTCCCGTTCGCCTACAGGCGATCTTAGAGGATGAGAACCTTGCGCGGGGAGACCAAGTTTTGGTTGTGGACCACGATCGCAAAAAAAATGTTTACATTGTCGTTCCATACGACGACCCTTCCATGAAAACAGGAGATGAATGATATGTTAGGTGAATTGGGCTTGGCCGCGGCGGCCATCGTTATTCTATTTGCGATTGGTTTCGTGATTTTCATCTTGCGGTGTTATAGGAAAATTGTTCCAGGTACAGCGCTCATTAGAAATGGTCTCGGTGGAACGAGGGTGAGCTTCGACGGAATTTTTGTTTTGCCTATCATTCACAAATATCAAGTGATGGACACCTCGGTTAAACGAGTTGAAATTCAACGTGAAGGGGTCGATGGCCTCATCTGTAAAGATAACCTAAGGGCAGATATCAAAGTGGCCTTTTTTGTTCGAGTGAACAAAACAGCTCAAGATGTTTTGAAAGTTGCCGAGATGATCGGTACAGAAAGGGCCAGCACCCGTGACGCTTTGGTTGAGCTTTTTGACGCTAAGTTTAGTGAATCTCTTAAAACCGTTGGTAAGCAATTTGACTTCGTCGACCTATACAACGCCCGTCGTGAATTTAAAGAGCAAATCCTTGAACTGATTGGGACGGACCTCAATGGCTACACCCTCGAAGATGCTTCGATTGATTACCTTGAACAAACATCCCTTGAGTACTTAAAAGAGGGTAACATCCTTGATTCTCAAGGTATCAAAAAGATCACTGAACTCACAGCTGCTGAAAAAGTTAAAGCCAATCAAATTCGAAATGAAGAGAGTAAAACGATCACCCAGCAAAACGTTGAAACTCGAGAAGCGATCTTGGAGATGGAGCGTCAACAGGCAGAGGCTGAAGAGAAAAACCGTCGAGAAGTCGCTAACATCAAGGCAAGAGAAGAGGCTGAAGCAGCTAAGGTGCGCGAAGAAGAGCGGCTTAAATCTGAGAAAGCACGTATTGCGACAGAAGAAGAACTCTCCATCGCTGAAGAAAACAAAAGCCGTCAGGTGATTGTTGCTTGTCGCAATAAAGAGAGAACCGACGCGATAGAAACCGAACGCGTGGAGAAAGATCGCCAACTGGAAGTCACAGAGCGTGAAAAAATTGTGGCGTTAGCGACGATCGAGAAAGAGAAATCGCTCGAAGTCGAAAAGAAGAACATTCAGGACACAATTCGAGATCGTGTCATGGTAGAAAAAACCGTGATCGCTGAGCAGGAGAAGATCAAGGACACCCAAGAGTTCGCTGAAGCCGATCGTAAAAAACAAGTAGCCATCACGATAGCTCAAGCTCAGGCCGAAGAAGAGCAGATCATCAAGGTTCAGAAAGCCGAAGCTGAGAAGGCATCAGCGGCTCTTAAGGCGGAAGAAGAGCTCTTCAAGCGAGTTAAAGAAGCTGAAGCAGGTCGTAAAGCAGCAGAGTTTCAGGCTGAACAAGTCATCATTGAAGCAGATAGCTTTAGAGCAGCTTCAGAGAAGAAAGCCGAAGCGAAAAAAATGATGGCTGAAGCCCAAGCGGCCGAAGAGGCAGCTTCAGGTTTGGCTCAAGCTCAAGTTGAAGAAGCGAAAGCCGACGCTTTCCAGAAGAGAGGGGATGTCGAAGCAGATATTTTGGAAAAGAAGGCTATTGCTGAAGCCCAAGGGATATCTCAAAAGGCAGAGGCCATGAAGAAATTGGATGCCGTGGGTAGAGAACATGAAGAGTTTAAACTCAAACTCGAGCATGAGCGCCTGATCAAAGAAAGTGTTTTGGATACTCAAAAAGATGTGGCGATGTATCAAGCCGAGGTGCTGTCGAAAGCACTTTCTAATGCTAAGATTGATATTGTCGGTGGTGAAACTGAGTTCTTTGATCGCATCGTTGGTTCGATCTCTCAAGCCAAGGCGATGGATCACCTCATTTATGATTCTAATGTCCTGACTGATGTGAAAGACACCTTCTTTAAAGGAAACGACCCAGAGCACTTCAAAAAACAACTCCGCGATCTCATCGATAGTCTTGGGATGAGCATTGAGGAATTGAAAGACCTCAAGCTTTCTAAACTCTTCTCAGAACTTTCTCGAAAAGTATCTGGAGATAAGAAAAAAGATGTTCAGTTCATGAAAGGTGTAGCTGAGACTGGAGGTATGTTAGGAGAAAGTGTCTCTAGTTTATTGGGTTTGACTGAAGGCTAAGCGATGAGCACAGCCCCCCTCGAGGGTGCCCAGGAACTGGGTGGCGGACAGTATGAAGTTCTGAGATCCCGTTTGGCTGAAGCCAGCCGGGATCTCCATGAGAGACTTCAGTCTCTTAATAGTCGACGCAAAGCCATTTTTGGTGCTGTGGACTATGAGCTGGTTCATAGTGAGAATATCACCACGAGCTTCAATTGTACTCCGAGGGACATGATCGCCGTCGGTCAGCGTTTCATCTTTGGCTACAACATCCACATGGGGTTGAAGTCGAAAATTGAACTAAACGACGTATTTTCAGTTTACGGCTTTGATGGTAAGAGTTTTGTCGAAGAAGATCTCTCGACTCTTCTAGGAGAAGAAAAATTCTCTCAGGAATTTTCTAACCTGCAAAAGTATTACCGAGAAGCACAATTTAGTAAGTTTGCTCGTAGAAGTCCATTTCTATTCATGAACTTTCAAACGGGCAAAAGTCGTGACGACTTCAAGACGTTTAAGTGGATCGAAGAGGATCATGAGCTTAAGTATGGCGACAACCGGAGTGATCGAGATTTTAATTATCCTGAACAGCACTCATTTCAGTGGAAGCGTACTCACCGGGATTTACATGTGAGTGGAGACCACCCTCATATTTCTATTGAAGACAAAATCTTTGTGGAAACGGTTGGTGGAGATCTGACGATCAAGATTGAAGACAATACGGAAAGTGGTCAGGGGATATATGAAGAGCCCGTAGAGAACTTGGATCAAACCCTCGATGATGCTGAAATTCATTATGCGATCGTCGATAATATCATCCTGCTCAAAATATTACCTTATCAGGAGAAAGCTCCGCGTTACATTGCCTACAATGACAAGGTTAAGCAGGCGTGGAGAATTGACGCCATTGAGCAGGCTTGTGTCTTTTTACCCGAGGCCCAAGGGATCGTTTTTCCGGGAGGTATTCTTCTCCAATCGGGAATCCTCAAGACCTTTGATGTGAAGTGGAAAGGGATGGTTTTGGATCAATTCCTCAGCGCCAGCAATGGGGAAGATTATATCTATTCCTTTTACGAACCGGAGTCGGGAACTTACCTACTCCATCCGTATAACCTTGTCGAACAGAATATGGATGCCCCTATAGCATGTCAGGGAAAAAGCCTTTTTGAAGATGGGAAACTCGTCATGTTCAAGGGCCAAGAGCACGCTCAAAAACACCACAATCTTCAAGTTTGGCAAACCCCATTTGGTTCTGCTCTACAAAGTGAAGAGGGCGAAGCTCTCTCCCCAGAAGATATTTTCTTGAAAAAGCTGGGAAATAAGGAGTTGGTGACTCGACTAGCTGAATGTAAAGAATTAGTTTTATTAGCTGAGAAAGATGACTCGTATTCTGGACTGTTTCTTGATATAGTTGAGAACAGTCGCCGACTCCTAACAGACTGTTTCTGGCTGGAAAAAGAAGAAACAGGTCGTTTAGACGAACCTTTGCAACGCATCAATGAGACGGCAACAACCGCCATGGATGAGTTTGAGAAAGTTCGAGAGCTCAGAATACAAAACCAAAAAAGAATGGATGAGGTGATTGCTGGGGCAAAAGAACTTTTGCGAAACCTTGAGCATTCAAGACGAGAAAGTGTCAGTGATTTTGTGAAAGCCCTACAAGATTTACGAGCAAAGCGAGGTGAGGTGATCACTCTCAAGGAGCTCAAGTATGTCGACATAGAGGCCATTGATGTTACTGATGTGAGTCTTCAAACATTATCTGGGCACATATCACAGCAATGTGTGGATTTTTTACAGGGAGACGAAGCCCTAGTGGAATATGAAGCCTCTATCGAAGAATTAAATGATAAGATATCGAGCATTCAAAAAGGCATTGAAGCGAAACCCGTCCAAGAGAGTATTCGTGAGACGGCTTCGGGTCTTGAACTTCTAACGGATGTGGTGAGTAATCTCAAGATCGACGACCCAACTCAATCTTCGGCAATTCTTGAGAACATATCGGGTTTATTTGCTCGGCTCAATCAAGCCAAGGCAGGCTTACAGTCGAAATCCGACTCTCTTGCTCTCCAAGAGGGAAAGGCCGAGTTCTCAGCTCAGATGAAACTTCTTGATCAGAGTTTGGCGTCCTCTTTAGAAATTGCCGAAGGTGTGGAGGAGTGTGAAGAAGCTCTTTCCAAAACAATGGTGAAACTAGAGGAGCTTGAGGGGCGTTTCGGTGAGCACGATACATTCCTTGAAGAGCTCACAGAAAAACGAAACGGTGTCTTGGAGGCTTTTGAATCTAAAAAGAATATTCTCCAGGAGCAACGTCAACGCAAAGTACAATCTCTACTGAATGCGTCTGAGAGAATTTTATCTGGTATTAAAAGTCGCCTTTCGAGACTGAAAAGCGCTGAAGAAATGAGAAGCGCCTTTGCTTCTGATATGATGGTCGAGAAGGCTAGAGGTATATCAGATCAACTAAAGAAGCATGGTGATACGGTTAAGTCCGATGAACTAGAGACGAGTTTGAAGTCTCTTTTGGAAAATGCTATTCGACAACTGAAGGATCAACAGGATCTCTATAGCGAAGGAGGTGACCTCATACAGCTGGGGAAACATCAGTTTTCAGTTAATCGGCAAAAACTAGAACTGAGTATTGCGATCCATCATGGAGAACCTCATTTTCATCTTGGGGGAACCGATTATTACCAGTCGATTGAGGACGAGGAGTTTCTCGGCACCAAGGCGGTTTGGAGCCAAGAAGTGGTTTCTGAAAACGAATCGGTGTATCGAGGGGAATTCCTTGCCCATCATTTCTTACTTCAACTGGACAACGAGGAAGTTTTTCGTCAGTTGAGTGAAGAAGAAAAGCTTGAGGCCATTGGGCGTTTTGCTTTACCTCGTCACCGTGAAGGGTACATCAAAGGACTGCACGATCACGACGCTTTGGCCATCGTTAACGCCTTGCTTGAGATTCGCTCTCGGCTAGAAGGGCTTAAAGGAACAAGGCGATCTAGGGCGTTGGCTCGGTTGGTTCTGGCGACTCGCCAGGAAGATATCACGCTATATCGCGACTTAGCGAATAAACGATCTTTATTGATAAAGAGCCACCCGACACAGAGTATAGATAGTGACACTCTTGATGAGGTCCTGACTTCTTGGTTGGATGATTTCGCTCAGTCATCACGACATTTTGAAGGCGTGAACATCAATGCGGCGAGAGAAGTTTTGGTTGAGCTGCTGGTTGATGGTCATAACGATGTTTGTACTAAGTCTGACTATGAACACTTTAGAGCTTTTGAACGAAATCTTGAACTCAAGCTGTCTCGCCCACAGGGTTGGACCGAGAGCCCCTTGTTACATATTGATAGTGTTCTTCATTGGGCGAAAGCATACTTATCATCGGTAGGTCTAGAAGACACGGATGACTTGGCCTTGGGGCTCACTTCTTTATACCTGAGTTCTAAAGATCAGGCGATTCGTCAGGTGGATGCTTCGTTGGAAGCGAGTCTTTCTGATATGAAGGGAAGGCACCCATTTATTAAAGACGGAGTCTACGAGCTTTCTTACAATCGACTTCTGACTCGTTTAGAGCACTTCCAGTCAAGGGTTCAGCCAATGTTTGAGAAGTATGAGTCACTGAAAAGAAACCGATTGAGTGAGCACACGGAGTCCTTGCGCCTTGATGAGTTTAAGCCTAGGGTGCTCACCAGTTTTGTCAGGAACCGCCTCATTGACGAGGTGTATTTGCCAATCATTGGAGATAACCTAGCTAAACAGATCTCAGCAGTGGGTCCAGGGAAACGGACAGACCTGATGGGCTTACTTTTGTTGATCTCTCCACCTGGATACGGAAAAACGACGTTGATGGAGTATGTCTCTGATCGTCTGGGGTTGACCTTCGTCAAAATAAATGGGCCGACCATTGGCCATCGAGTTTTGAGCTTAGACCCTGAGGAGGCTCCAAATGCATCTTCGGCTTCAGAGTTGAGAAAGCTCAACTTTGCTTTAGAGATGGGCAATAACATCATGCTTTATCTAGATGATATTCAGCATTTGAACCCTGAGTTTTTGCAGAAATTCATCTCCCTTTGTGACGGCCAAAGAAGAATCGAAGGTGTGCATGGAGGGCGGCCTAAAACCTATGACCTACGAGGGAAGAAGGTTGCCGTTGTGATGGCAGGAAATCCATACACGGAAAGTGGAGATAAGTTTCAAATCCCAGATATGTTGGCTAACCGTGCCGATACCTACAACTTGGGAGATATCTTGGGGGGATTTGAAGACGCCTTCAAACTCAGCTATATTGAGAATTCAATGACTTCAAACGGGAGTTTGGGGCCACTAACTCAATGCAGTCGGCAAGAACTCAATAGCTTTGTAAAAGCCGCAGAAAGTGGAGAACCCGAGCGTATCGAGAGCTCTTCAAACCTGAAGCCATCTCAAATCGATGATATTTATAAAATTTTAAGCCATATGGTGATCATTCGCGATGTCGTCTTGAATAATAATCAAGCTTACATCGCTTCGGCTGCACAAGATGAAAGGGATCGTGTGGAACCAGCATTTAAACTGCAGGGGTCCTATCGTAATATGAACAAGATGGTAGAGAAAATTCTGCCTATCATGAATAGTGACGAAGTGATAGCCATGATCGAAGATCATTATCGAAATGAATCGCAAACCTTAACCGATGGGGCTGAAGCTAACTTTTTGCAATTTAAATCCTTGAATGGTTGGCTCAATCAAGAAGAGGATCTACGATGGAAGAGCATTGTTTCTAATTTTGCCAAAGATCGAAGTTTAATGGCCGTGGATGACAACGACCCCTTAGGTCCGGTCTTGGCACAATTTGCTCTGCTGAATCAACAGATCGAGAGCATTGGGAAAAATATGGGTGAAGACCGCCAGACGGTAGCAGAACCGATTAATTTCACAGCACCTGAAGTGAGAGTTGTGAATAAAGTCCCGCGGGCTTTGGCTAATGTGGTGGAGTCTCAGTTCTCATTGATGGAGTCTTGGATGAAGCCTCTTTTGAAAGCGCAATTGACTCAATCGAAAGACCTTTCTGAATTGAAGGATTCTATGGGGCAAGCTCATCAACATTATAAAGAATTGATCTTAAAGATTATCGCTGAGAACCCTGAACAACGCTCTGCCTTAGAGAAAAAATTTAAAGTCGATACTCCGAAGAAGAAAAAGTCCTGAAGGCTAAAGAACAACAGTGGTTGAAAGAGGTACTGCAAAGTACTTTTGATGATCAAGTTCTTTCAAAGGGAGAGCGCCAGGTTATATCGAAGGTTTTTAAAGAGATTGTCGCCCCCATGGATCGACGATTTATCCGAAACCGAGCTTTCGAGATCGTCCAAGATTATGGCCCTAATACACAAACACTTAAGTGGTTGGAAGAGGTGATTAAATGTTTGGACGACAAAGAGGATGAAGTGCCTTCTCATGAAGTTTATTTTAGTCCAGGTGAGGCTTGCCGCCAAAAAATTATAGCCCTGTGTGGTCAGGCAAAAAAATCTATCAAGGTATGTGTTTTTACGATATCTGATAATCCTATCAGTCAGGCAATTCTCAAAGCTCATCAGCGCGGAGTTGATGTTCGTGTGATCAGTGATGATGACAAATCTTTCGACAAAGGAAGTGATGTTGATCGACTCAGTCGAGAGGGGGTTCCTGTTCGTCTGGACAAGAGCCCTGATCATATGCACCATAAATTTGCCATTTTTGACGGCTCTGAATTGTTAAACGGAAGTTTCAATTGGACGAGAAGTGCTAGCGAGGTGAATCGAGAGAACATCCTCGTGACAAACACACGAGCGTTGATCAAACCGTATGTAAAAGAGTTCGACCGACTCTGGTCAGACTTAGCTTAGGGCTTTTAAAAGAAATACTGCAATTCTAAGCGGAGGTGATCCTCCTTACGCAATAGGTAAAGTGGGTCTTTGGCATCGATGTCGACAAAGATTCTCCCTTCTACATTGAGTTTCCATTGTTCGGTCAATCTCCGAGAGGCTTCTAGGCTTGCCATGGTTGAGCCGAGTTTGAGGTCAACGATGGCACCAGCCAGAATTTCTGTCCCAACCTCATCATTGAATACCCAGCGAAGTCCTCCCATTCCTTCCCGGTCAAAGCTTGTTCTTGATGACCCACCACTGTGCCAGGCGCCCTCGAGAATCACGCCAAGGTCGTGGTCCGAATTGAAGAGTCCAACGAGGGTCCACTCAAACCCTCCTGTTAAGGCTTGTTCCCAGGTATTGTTTCTTTCAACTTGTAACCCTTCCATTTTAAAAATCCAGTCATCCCAGATATAGAGAGCATCTAGCCCCAAGCGAATAGTTTGGAGATAGTGAGGTCTTAATTTTCCTGCCTGAAAGACGAGGACAGGCTCTCGGTCTGTACCAGTAAAGGCTGATAGGCCAAGCTCGAGGTTTCCTTGTAGGTAGTTCCATCGGAAAGCAAAATCAGGATGAAATTCCCCGGCTCCTGATTCATAAATGGGCTGATCTGTTTCGACAGGTATAGGTCCTCTCAGGCGCCCTCCTTTACCAGGAAAGCTTCGTTCTCGAAACATCGGGAGTAAATAGAAACTGAGTTCTCCTGTTTCTGTCATCCACAGGAATTCCACCATTGGTTGTCCAAGTTTGTCCTCTTGATCCGGGTTTTCAATATGATCACTTTGATTGATAATGTTGACGAGATGTAAGAATTCTGTTTGCCCCCAATACACCTGGCCTAGTCCCAGTTTTAGGGAAAAGAGATCAAATTGTTTTTGCCAACTGCCTTGGCGAAAATCGATGTGGTCTCTTTGATCATCTTGGCTGTCTATTCTAGCAAAGGGTTCAAGAATGAATTCATCACCACCTTCGCTCATCCAGTAGAATTCGACTTGTCCTTTGGCAGATAGACCTGTACGATCAGCTTCAGCTGTTAAGGCGCTTTGGGAAAAACCAAGTGCCTCTAAACTCAGATCGCCACGAATATCTAAACTGTGAGCCGTCGTTGAAAAAGTTAGAAATAGAATAAGTGAGGTGCAGGTGAGTTTCATGTTGATTGAGAGCTGTTAGAATTTAAAAACCTTTGAGGACAATTTTTCCTTTGGTGCTCCCCGACTCAATCTGAAGGTGGGCAGACGTTAAGTTTTTGGCGTTAATTCGACCCTCAATTTTAGAGAGGGTGGAGATGATTTTTCCTTGATCAATCAGGGAAGAAACTTCTTTGAGGAGCTTTCCTTGTTCCCCCATGTCGGTGGTGGAGAAGAGAGAGCGTGTGAACATCAATTCCCAGTGCAAAGATAGAGATTTGATTTTTAACGGGCGGGCGTCCAATTCTTCAGGGTCGTCGATTAAACCAAAGCGACCTTGGGGAGCTAGGATGGCGATGATATCATTGAAATGAAGATGAGTTTGGGTTGTGGAAAATACATAGCCCGGTGCTTCTAGTCCAAGAGCTTCGACTTGAGGAGCTAGTGGCTCATTGTGATTCACAACATAGTGAGCCCCCAGGCTTTTGACCCAATCATGAGTTTCAGGTCGTGATGCCGTGGCGATGATGGTGAGATTGGTAAGGGCTTTGAGGAGTTGAATGGCAATAGAGCCAACGCCTCCAGCTCCCCCAATGATGAGAATGGTATTTCCTCCTTGGGGTGGTGGACTTTTGACCTTAAGCCGGTCAAAGAGCATTTCCCAGGCGGTGATCGAAGTGAGGGGTAGGGCTGCGGCTTCTGGAAAGTCAACGGAGTTCGGCATGGGGCCAACAAGGCGCTCGTCTACCAGATGAAACTCACTGTTGGTACCTGGGCGGTTGATGGCTCCGGCGTAGAAAACTCGGTCTCCAACGTTAAAATCTTTAGCTTCATCTCCCACTTGTTCAACGATTCCTGCAGCGTCAAAGCCCAAAACTTTAGGAGGAGTTTCTTCGAATGGGCGTTGTCGAAGTTTTGAATCGACAGGGTTCACGGAGATAGCTTCGATTTTCACTAGGAGGTCTCTTCCTCGTGGAGTGGGTTTCGGTAGCTCGATGTCTCGAAGTGCACCTTCTGAATTGATGGGTCCTGGTTGATCGAAACCGATTGCTTTCATTTGATGAGTCATGTTATTCAATAGAGGTGAAGTGATGGATGTTTTGATCGTAGAAATTATCGAGCTCGCTTGAGCTGACTTTGATGAAAGTCTTTTTCTTTGAGACCATTTGCAAATGAATAATCCTTCCATTCAAGAAGAGTTTTTTTACCTTTCTGGTGGTTGACCATGAAAAAAGAATCTGCTCTCCAGAACTTCTCAAGGTATTGCTGGTAGTTATTAAAAGTTAGGGTTTTTAATAAGGATTTTTTTCGGTCGTAGAATTCAACTTTTTCTTGAGTCAGACGATCTTTTCTAATCCACACCGTTTGAGTTGAGTATCCGGAGTTCGGGTCAACGGGATCTCGTTCGATGACATAACACGGGTGTCCATCAAGCTGATCGTCTCTGAGAAATAGATAGTTGTATTTTTCAACTTCTTGTGAGGCAAGGTCTTCATAAGCAAATTCAGAACCCATAAAAGGGCCGGATTTATTCTTGGAGGCGATTCGTTTGACTCGTTTTAGGGCAGGTAGAAAGAGCCATTGATCGTCAGGCCCATCTTTGTGGGTCCAGGTTAAGACGGCGGACCCTTTTACGTCTCGTGGGTTGTCGAAAATGATGAGAGCTTTATCCCCATCCGTTGTTCCTTCGAGAGTACGATTTCTCATCAGCCTAACACTGGACTGACCTTGTTTGTTGGTCAGGGTCATTTTTGTTGAGCCAGTAAAATCTCCAAAACCGGTGTCAGCTTGATCGGCTTCTTGAGCAATGCGAAGGCCTTTTGCTTTAGGTGATTCAGCAAAAAGAGGAAAGCTTGCTCCAAATAGGAAAAGAATTGTGAGTAATTTTGTGGTATTTATTAAAAAGGTCATGTCGAGCTCCTTATGAAGAAACAGGTGGTTGAGTGGTCTCCTGTTCTCTGGATGTTCCATCCAGAGTTTGGAGAAGGGGAGGGAGTAAAAAAAGATCAACGAATAGAGCAAAGGCTATGGTGACAGCCGACATCATACCCATGGTCCAATTCATTCTAAATGTGGAGAGGGTCATGACGGAAAACCCAGCAACCAAGATGAGGGATGTCATCGTGAGAGCGGGACCAACTCTTTCGAAAGCTGAAACGATAGCTTTGTGGGAAGAGATGTTGTCTTCGCGAAGTGCTCGGAGGTATTTGATCATGAAATGGACGGTGTCATCGACAACGATTCCAAGGGTGAGGCCAGCGATGGTCGCGACTCCCATGTCGACCATGCCTTCGAAGTAACCCCAGAAACCGAAGGTCATGAGGACAGGAACCAAGTTGGGAATAAGGCTCAGAAGGCCGTAGCGAATAGAGCCCATCGCAAGAATCATGATGAAAGTGATGATGGTCATGGAGATCACCGTTCCTGTGATCATGGAATCGATATTTCTTTTGGAGATATGCGAGAACATGACAGATGGTGAAGTTGCTAATCCTTTGATCAAACCTTGACCATGTTCTTCAATCCATGCGTTGGCTCGGTCTTCAAGCCCTCTGAGCCTGATGGTGGTGGTGTTTTTTAGTGTTGCTACAATTTTTGATGAAGTTTTATCTAAATTGATGGTGCTGTTGAGGTCGAGGCCAAAAGGTAGAGACATCTCATATAGAAGAAGGTACTGTGCAGAGAGATCGATTTCTTTTGGAAGGCTGTAATAATCTGGATTTTCACCATTCATACTTTTGTTGAGTCTTTTGTAAGTATCAGTGATGCTGTTCACATGAATAACGTCTTCTTCACTTCGAAGGTAATTGGAGAAGTCTTCTGCAAGTTGTAGATAACGAGGGTTGGCGACTCCACCATCGAGTTCGGTCTCCAGAGAAAAAGACATGTTGTAAATACCTGTGAGTTTTGACATGACGGCATCGGTGTCTCGGCGGAATTCTGTTGAAGTGTCAAAGTAATTCACAAATTGGTCATTGAGTTGGAGTTTTTGAATTCCGAAAATAAGAACAATGATGATGGCTGGAATGGCGAAGATGAGAGCTTTGCGTTGTTTGATCACCCACTCTCCTAGTTTTCCATAAATGGAGAGTCCCTTTGATGGCTTTTGGCTAGGCCTAAGAGGGAGGAATAATAATATTGCTGGAAGAAAGGTGAGAGATAAAACACAGGCGAGGGTCACACCAATGGCTGTGATATTTCCATAGTCATGATAAGGTGGGGTGTCGCTAAAATTTAAGCTCAGGAAGCCAATAGCTGTGGTGATGGATGTAATAAGGACAGGGAGGAAATTGAGCTGAATGGCACCTCGAATGGCATCTTTTTTAACCATCCCCATGCGTAGGTTTTGTAGAACACTTAGAACAATATGCACACAGTCAGCGACGGCTAATGTCATGATCACTGTCATGGAAGTCATTGAGGGTGGAGTGAGTTTGACCCCCATGTAGCCTGCGATACCAAATGCTCCCGCAGTTGAGAGAATGATCACCCCTAGTGTTGCAATGGTTCCTCCGATGGAACGAGTGACGATAACGAGAATACTTAGAATGATCAAGAACATGACAGGGGTGAGGGTTCCCATATCCGCTTGCCCTGATTCGGCAAAGGCGTTGTTGAGCATGACCATACCGGTGAGGTGAATGTCCATCCCAGGGAATTTAGCTTTGTAGCGATCTCTCAGTTCTCTCACATGGGAGACAACTTGAGGGACTTCATCAAGTTTTTTACCGGGAAGTTCAATGGTGACGTTGATAGCCGTGAGAGAGGCTTCTTGATTGACGAGGCGATGAATGAGGAGAGGCTCTCCAAGAGCGATGGCTTTTATGCGTGAGAGATCATTGGCTTCAAGGTCAGAAGGTTCTTCAACTAGGTCACTGACAATGAGTTCGTCTTCTGTTCCGACGGTGTGTTGGAAATTGGTGATAGAGTCGACTCGAGTGGAGTGGGGTATCTCCCAGCTATCTCGAGTTAGTTCATGAACGAGTTGGAGGGTTTGTTGGTCAAAGACGTCTCCTTTAGAGTTTTCGATTGCAATGAGTACATTGTCATCTTTGCTGTAGACATTTTGTAGAGATTCGAAGGCGAGAAGTTGAGGGTTATCTTTGCCAAAAAAGTCACGGTAATCTGTACTAAACCCAAGTCGAGTAGCTCCAGTTCCCAAGACTAAACACAGTAGAACTGATAGGAACATGGAGAGGAAGCGGTGGTTTAAGATCCAGTCTTGGATCCGATGGAGGCTTTGGGTCATAGTGTTGCCTAGTAATTAAATGAGTC
>Ga0233432_10003514_pt1 | contig 14136 bp, 11 predicted proteins | sample SI_122_August201_6_FD_179870 | JGI IMG/M metagenome (GOLD analysis project Ga0233432, IMG submission 179870) | Seawater microbial communities from Saanich Inlet, British Columbia, Canada - SI_122_August2016_10_MG | ecosystem: Environmental > Aquatic > Marine > Inlet | place: Canada: British...
AGGAACCGAAGACGTCTTGGGGTCGGGGGGGAGAAACCCATGGGCGTGCATCACCGTGCCTAGTGGGACGTCGCGAAGATCCGCCGGAGCATTGTGGTAACGGACTATGCCGTAGGGAAGTAGGGCGAAGGGGTGGGGGTCGTTGCGGTAAAATTTCCCCGTTCCTTCCACGCGGATACTTCCCCGCCGGTTGGCATGATCCACGAAGATGATTTCCCCGCGGTAAGCGTGGGCTTTTTCAATGGGCGGGAATTTTCCTTTTTGGGGTCGGTAAGGCTCGTCTTGCCCGCCGCCTGATGCTGGGACCGAGATTGCCAGAATTAAGAAGGCTACAAGCCTGGCAAGCTTGAGTGGGGTCATAGGGTAATGACCTTGTTGCTGTCGCCAAACTGGTCGGTTTCCACGCCCATTTTCTGTGCCATGAGAAGGAGCAGGTTGCTCATGTGAGCATCGGAATTGACCGGGCGACTGCAGACGCGGTAATGATCCCCCGGTTTGTCGAGGGTGTAACCGTCAAAATAACCCTGATTGAAATCAAGGTGGCTACCGTGCTTCAAGCCCAAGTCGGAACCACCGGCAAGAACGAGGGGCAGGTTGGCATTTCCGTGACTGTGCCCGTAGGACATGCCGCTACCAAAAAGAGACATGGTTGAACCGAGCAGAGGCTTTCCGCTCAGGTCCTTGGTTTCCTCCAGACGGGAAAGGAAGTAGCTGTATTGTTCGATGGCGAAAGTATCGTAGTTCGTCAGCTTTTCCATATAGCCCTCATCGCCCCCGTGGTGACTAAGTTGGTGGCGGGACTCGGTGATGCCGATCTCGGGTATGGCGAAGGCATCTCCTTCTCCTCCCAGGCTGAAGGTTGCGACCCGAGTGACGTCGGTTTGAAAGGCGAGAACCATGAGGTCATAAACGGTACGGAAGTAATCCCCCGCCTGGGCTTTGGAGACTTTGCGGTTGGCGCGCTTACGGTCGGAATCGGAAATTTTGGGTAGAGGGGTGTCGAGCCAGTCGTCCGCCCGACGGGTACGGATTTCCGCTTCGCGCACCGAGGTGAGGTACTGATCCATGCGGCCTTTATCCGCCGTCCCCATTTTTTTCTCCAATCGACGAACCTCTTCCAGGTTGTCATCCAATACGCTGGCCTTGCGACGGAGTCTTTTTCGCTGGGCATCGATTCCATCCTTCGGTTCTTCAAAAAGGGAAGCGAAGATTTGGCTGCACTGGCGCATGGCGGGAAGTTGGACACCATCCGGAGTCCAGGCCAGGGAACCCTGAGTCAAGGCAACTTCAAGCGAAGGGTAGCGGGTGTGTTGGCCGCTGATTTCGGCCATTTTTTGGTCCACCGAAATGGAATTGCGGTGAGCGGCTCCAATTTTCCCTCCGGTCAGGAAAACGTTAATGCAGTTGTGATGATGGCCGATACTTCCAGGGTGGTGAAGGCCACTGACCGGAGTGATGGCATCGCGATGTTTTTCCAATGGCTTGAGGGAACGGGAAAAGTTGTAGTCCCGTCCCGATTCAGTGATCTGGTAGTTGAGAGAGTGAACACCGTTGGCGAGATAGATAAAAGCGCTCCGTCTGGGCGTGGAGATCTTTTCAGCTGCCTTGAGCGGGGTCATGCATTCGAGCATGGGAAGGGCAATGCAGGTGCCCATGGCCCGAAGTGCATGGCGACGGTTGATAAGCCAGGATTGTGATAAGTAGTTCATGTGCTTTCCCTCTGTATGTTATTAAATTCTATCGCTTGCGGAGGAGGTCAGAGACCGCCACCGCCCGGATGATATCTTTGATTAGAAAATTCTTTTTCTTTGCTTCACTAAGGATGAATGAAACGTCTTCTTTGTCGTCCACCGTGAGCACTCTACGGAGGGCATAGGTGCAAAGGTGCTCGATAAAAGCGCGGGCAAACTTTTCGCGGTCCTCAAGCAGCAAGTCCTTGAATTCTTCGGAGCCATTGAAGGTTCGGCCGTCGGACAACGAGCCGGAAGCATCGACGGGAGGATTCGCTCCTTTCCCGGTGGGTACGAGTTCACTGGTTCGCCATTGTCCGATGGCATCGTACTGGTCAAAGGCCAAACCCAGAGGATCAATGGTTTTGTGACAGGCGGCGCAATTGGGATCCTTGGTGTGGGCTTCGATGCGTTGGCGGATGGTGATCTTATCGCCTTCGGGGGGAACGGGTTCGATTGGGTCGACGTTGGCAGGTGGGGCGGGCGGGGTCTTGTTGAAAATAGTTTCACTCAGCCATACCCCGCGATGAACCGGGCGATGGCGGGTGCCGTCCGAGGTCAGCCCAAGAACACCGCCCATGGTGAGTAAGCCCCCGCGGTTGTCTTCGGGTTTAAGGGATACTCGCCGAAACCCGGGTTTGGTGGGTTCGGGAAGTCCGTAGAAGTCGCTGAGGCGGGCGTTGGCCATCGTCCAATCGGAATCAAGCAGGCTTTCGATGGGCAGGTTATTGCTCAGTAATTCCCGGAAAAATTCAACCGGTTCGTTACGCATACTGGTCTCGAGCCAGTCATCGTAGGTGGGGTAAAGCTTCTTGTCGGGCGGGAACATTCCCACCTTGTGCAGTTGTAGCCACTGACGGGAAAAGTCTTCGACAAATCGTTCGATGCGAGCATCCGATAACATACGGTCGACCTGTTTGTTCAGCTCGGAGCCATTCAGCTTCCCTTGGTTTGCCAATGTGAAGAGAGGATCATCAGGCATGGAACTCCAAAGGAAGTAGGAGAGTCGCGAGGCAAGTTCGTGTTCGTTCAGTAGTTCCCTTGTTTTCGGTTCGCCCTCGACTAAATAAATGAAGTTTCGGGAAGTCAGGACCCGAAGCAAAGCCGTACGAAACGCATCTTGAACTTCTTCGCCCGCCTCGCGATCTTCTTGATAAGATTTGAGATAGCCTGCTAATTCCCGAGGGTTCACTTTCCTTCGCCATGCCCGCTGCGCAAAAGACTGCAGGTGATCACTGACTTTCTCAAAGGTCGCATTGTTTTCGGGAAAGATTCCCTTGCGCAGCGCTTTCTCTTGAGGGGTTACGATGGGTCCTTCCCATTCGATCCAGTCCAATATGACCGTTGAAAAAATTCCGTTTCCCTTGTCGTCGAACATCTGCGGCGCATTGGGGTTCAAAAGTGCAGTCTCACTGCTGTGCGTGAACAGATACGCGTCTCTGCTTGAGAGAGCGTTGCGGAAGGCCGCACCCCCTCTCCTGTCGATCACGTCCGTGGCCACAACGGCAAAGTGCAATTGCGTCGGCATTTCAAGAAAGATTTCGAATTCGTAAACCTGTGGCTTGTCTTCCGGGGCGGTGATATCGAGCTCGATCAGTCCATCCACATTTTCTTCACTGGTTCTCATACCAATACTCAGGTGGGCAGGTTGCCCGCCGGGCGGACGGATACCGCTGGCCTGGAGACGAAGCTTATAAAGACCGCTGTGTTCGGTACCGCTTTTGCCAAACCAATTGTGGGCAAGTGCCTGATCCACCCTGCCGGGGAACAGGAGCTGGCGAAGGGAGCGTTTGATTCCGAATCGTTTCAGGGCTTCTTTTTGTTTTTCTCCACCTCCATAACGCAAGTCCGCAGCCGTCTTCTTGATTTTACGGGCTTCTCCTTCATTCCGGGGAAACGCACGGTCCAATACAATCTCGGCAGCCTGATAATACCGGTTGACGTGCGAAGGTGAAAGCGAGAGTTGAGAGCCGATGCGCTCGTAACCGTGCCAGAGGGTATCTTCATTAAGCTCCCCCGGTTTGGTCGGGTCGTAGCGTACGCCCAATAGGTCATAGACCGTGTTCTGGTATTCCTTTCGACTCAGGCGATAGTGAGCCACGGGTGGGCGGGCGGCCATGCGGGCGGCCTTGCCTTCGCTTAATTTTTGATCCAAGTGGGCGATGAAGTCCGAAATTTCCTTTTCCTTGGGACGGGGTTCCTCTTCGGGAGGCATTTCCCCAGCATTGATCCGTTCATTTACTTCCGCCCAGAGGTGACTGTCGATCCCGGCCTTGAAGTCACGGGAAAGGCTATCGATTCTTAAATCACCTTTTTCCTTTTTCGGGCCATGGCAACTCACGCAGTGGGTGGTAAGAAACTTCTCAAAGGAGGGGTCTTTTGCGAATATGGCAAAAGGGATGCAGATAAATAAAATTTGGAGTCGAAACATCATATAAGTTTATATTAAGGAATTTCTTGGATTAAAGGCCAAAGGATGTGTTTTCTAATAATTTTTCAGGAGAGAAGTTCTTTGATTATTCCTTTGCCTTCGAATCCGGTCAGGCGCTGCTCAAGTCCGTTGTAGTACCAAGTGAGTCGTTCTTGATCCAGTCCCAGTAAATGAAGGGCGGTGGCATGGAGTTCATAACTGTGGGTAACCTTGTCGACAGCTTTGAAGCCGAGCTCGTCGGTTGCCCCGTAGGATATTCCCGGTTTGATGCCACCTCCGGCGAGCCAAGCGGTGAAGCCGCCTCCGTTGTGGTCTCGTCCCTTGGAGGCTTTTCCTTGAGAGGCAGGTTGGCGCCCGAACTCGGAAGTGCAGATCACGAGCGTGTCCTCCAGCATGCCGCGGGATTTTAAATCTTTCAGCAGGGCGGACGCTCCGGAGTCGAGAATGGGTCCCCAATACCCATGGTCACGCGGTAAATCTTCGTGACTGTCCCAGTTGGGACGGATCTTTTCCGCGGTGGTGTTCTCGGCCCCACAATAAATCTGTACAAAACGGACGCCCCGTTCGGCGAGCCTGCGGGCGAGCAAGCACTGGCGGCCAAAAGAACCAATGTCAGGGTGATCCAATTCATAAAGTTTTCGGGTGGCTTCCGATTCCCCCTTTAGATCGGTAGCCTCGGGAGCGCTCAGTTGGAGCCTGGCCGCCATTTCATAAGCATGTATACGGGCTTCCAGCTCGGTGTTTCCGGAGCGTGGAGACTTGTGCAATTCGTTGAGTTTTTGCAGAAGAGACAAACCTGCTCGGTCACGAGCTGGACTTGCCATTTCAAAAGATTTGGGAGGAAAAAGGTCGGCAATGGGCAGATCCGGATCATTGACGTTAACGGTAGTCGCTTGGTGCTGGGCGGGCAGAAATCCGGCTCCCCAGTTGATGATGCCTCCCGGGGGTAGTCCTCTCTTGTCCGGAAGAACGACAAAGGATGGCAGGTTGTCGGTTTCACAACCCAGTCCGTAGGTTACCCAGGAACCCATGCTGGGGAAGCCGGGGAGGATCTGCCCGGTGTTCATCATGAAGTTGCCCGGACCGTGGAGGGCCGTCTTGCTCTGCATCGAGTAAATGAAACTCATGTCGTCCACGCAGGTGGCCAGCTTGGGGAGCAAATCGCTCATCCAGATTCCGGATTGTCCATGTTGACGGAATTTCCAAAAACTCGGCTGACAGTCGCCGGGCTTGGAGGCGAAGAACTGAAGTTTCCCTCCCGGGTCAAAGGGCGTACCGGCTCGTCTTTCGAGCTCGGGTTTGTAGTCGTAGGTATCGACGTGGCTCAGACCACCCGAGCAGAAAATTTGGATGACCCGCTTGGCCCTCGCAGGGAAGTGAGTGCCAGGAAGTGAATTTCTCGAACCATGGAGCATCGAAGCAAGTGCAAGCCCGGCAAAACCACCCGCCGCCTTTTGGAGGAAGCTTCTTCGAGAAGGAGATAATGGTGTATTCAGATAGGACATGCAGTGTATGGATTATCTTATGATTGAATATCTCAGCTTCAAGGGTTTAGCATAAACTTCTGAGTATATTTTCAGTCGATATGCGATAGTTGCAAAAATTCACTCAAGTGGAAATTATTCTTTATTGATTAATCGAAACCAACCTTGATTCCCTGTTTGAATGGATCTTTACTCGGTCTAATTTCTAATTTCCCCAGATCATGAATAAATCAGCCCTCTTACTTTTCTTCCTTTTTCAAGTTGGTACAATTGGGTCACACGGTGCTCAAATCGAAGTCCCCAGAGATTATAAATCAATCGGCCAAGCCCTTGAGCAAGCTAAGGAGGGAGATCTGGTAGTCGTTTCTCCGGGTACCTATTTCGAGCGAATCAAAATTCCAGATGGAGTGACCCTCCGAAGTGCCGGTAATGATGAAAAGGGAAAAGTTGGATTGAAGCGGGCGGAACTCGTAATCCTGGATGGCAAGGGAGAGTCATCCGAGGATCCTGGAATCGAATTGGGAGAAGGTTCCGTTGTCGATGGATTAACCGTAACCGGGATGGGGAAATATGATGATGATTCATGGAATAAACACTTTCAAACCAAGGGTATGAACCAGTCCTATGATCGAATCGGCGGCTACAACGCACCGGCGATCGGGGCAGACAGCGTAAACGCCGTGATCCTCAATTGTATAGTTCATCACAATGGAAATACGGGAATTGCCATAGCTTCCAGAGAGGCGCTTGCCGTGGTAAGCGTGCAGGGAAATACCTGCTTTCGAAATATGGGGGGAGGCATAGGATACATGTCGGGTTCACGTGGAGAAGTTCTTGAGAATCACTGTTATGAAAATTTCTATGCGGGAATTGGAATGGAAGGCGGACACCCGTTGGTTTTATCCAATGATTGCCATGATAACATCCGGGCGGGAATAGGAATCAGTGAGGGGGCATGTCCCATTGTCCGGAAAAATAAGTGTCATAACAACCGCAGGGCGGGAATCGGAGTTCGAACCGGATATGACACACGTCCGATGATCATTGACAACGACTGCCATGACAACGCAATGACGGGAATTGGGGTAAGTGATGAAGCTTATGCCATCATCCGGGGGAATCGTTGTTACAAAAACGCTTTGACTGGCATTGGGCTTCAAACGGGTGCATCCGCTTTGATTATTGGAAATGAATGCTATGAAAACAAAGCGGCCGGCATAGGTCATCGAGAAGTGGGAGAGACCTTTGTCATGGATAATCATATCCATCACAATGGTGCATCCGGTTTGGGGTTTGATACGACTTCCGCCGATTCGGTTTCGAAATGCGTGGGGAATCGAATTCATGATAATGCTTTGGTTGCCGTGGGTATACGAAAAGGATGGAACGTACAGTTGGTCGGAAACGAAATATCAAGATCCGGAGGCATGCCTCCGTTGATCATGATTTTCGAAGGATCCCGCTCTGAACTTACCGATAATCAACTTGCCGGAGGCGGGGTGGCGAGTATTCGATGCGCCGGAACTACGCTGGTTGAAGGAAATGTGATCAAAGCGGATCCCACCAGCAAGGGCGGAAGAGGACCGTCCTCCGCGATTTGGGCTTTGCCCGGAGCGGAGGTCGTCGCGCATGGCAATGAGTTTCTCGGTTGGCGAAAGGCCCTGCTTGCTTCCGAAGCCAAGGTCATTGTATCGCAAAACCGGGGCTTTGCCTTAAACGCAAAACCTTTTCAAATAGAAAAATCCAATTCCGGATCCCGTATCGTCAATAATCACATTGGAACTTCATCCAATAAGTAATTGCATTTGTATTATTCACTTCACTGTCTTCAATAAAACTTCTTACCCTAGAATAGTAGAGTGAATAAAAAAAGAAAATGAAGCTCTTTTGTATACACGGAAATTTTCAAACTGGTAGAGTATGGCAATCTCTTGGAGATAGAATTGAAGCCGATGTCTCTGAATTGGAAATGGTCACTGAAGACTTGTATGCAAAGCAATTTCAGGGGTTTGATGACTGGACGAAAGATTTTTGTGATAGAGTAGAACACTCAACCAACGGTAAAAAGTCGATTTTGCTTGGTTATTCATTGGGTGGCCGATTGGCCCTGCATGCCTGTATTCATCGTCCTGATCTATGGCAGGGAGTCGTGGTGGTGGGCGCGGATCCGGGGTTTGTATCTGAAGAAGAGAAAAAGTTTCAATTAGACAGAGATCGTAATTGGGCGGAAAGGTTGAAGAGAGAACCGTTGGAAAAGTTGACGGACGAGTGGGATGCACAACCTGTTTTTGGCGAGCTCAAAAATCAGGCTCCACGGAATCTGGGTGAGATGGACGCAAGTAAACTTAGTCAACAGTTTGAAGTTTTTTCCAAGGGCCGCCAGCGTGACCTTGTCCCTGACTTGGCCAAACTTGAAAATCCGCCAGTTTTGTTCTTGTCCGGGGAGAAGGATCAGAAGTATCAACAAATCGGGGAAGAATTAGCGAAATCGTCTGCTGTAGTTAAGGCCAAAGTAGTCGCAGGTTCAGGACATCGTGTGCCGTGGGAAAGCCCGGAATCCTTTGCCAGAGTTTTGATTGATTTTGCCTTAGGTTGAATTCCTCTTTTACAAGTTAGCATATGAAAGCATCAACGAAACTTCTCATCTCGGGTGCCGTGATTATTTCCCTAAGCCTGATCGTTATTGGAACTGATACCTTTCTCTCTCTCCTTACTTTCTATCAAAATTTTGAGAGTCCCAGCACGACAGAGATGGCAAAAGGCATAAGTGATTCAATAGGATCTGCCTTGTTTGGGGTCGCAGTGGGTTTCTTGGGTGTATGCGTCTTCGTCAGTGGATTTATCAGTATCTTTTTCGAAAAGCGTAACCCAGTGGACGGGAATGCCTCCAAGAGAAAAAGGTTTACTGAATATTAATGTAAAAGCGGATGATCACGAGCATCCGTTTCCGACTTCTCATTTGCCCAACATTCCGATCTCTTTGAGCCATTGAATGGAACCTTTCTGCCAGGCATCCCAGCTTGGGCCTTTGTAGCCGTTGAGGCCGTGGCCGCCATCGGGTAGCTCGAGGTATTCGGAGGGAACCTTGTTTTTTTGCAGGGCGGCGTAAAGCATCCGGCTATTTTCCGGCGGGACCGGCCGGTCGTTGACCGCATGGGCCATGAAAATAGGCGGGGTTTCTTTGGTCACTTGTTTTTCGTTGGAGAAGAGATCCACCCTTTGGGGGTCGGGGTTGTTGCCGAGCAGGTTGCGCTTGGAACCGCGGTGGGTGTGTTTGCCCATGGTCACCACGGGGTAGACCAAAACTGCGAAGTCGGGCCGGCAGGAAATCCGGTCGAAGGGGTTCTTGGCGGGTGGTCCACCTGCCTTGAGGAAATGGGTGGCGGCGGTGGAGGCCAAGTGCCCGCCTGCGGAAAAGCCAAAGACACCCACCTTGTTGGCGTCGACATTCCATTCCTTGGCCCGATGACGGACCAATCGAATGGCCCGTTGGGCATCCTCGAGAGGGACGAAGGAGCGCCCCTTGGGTAGACGGTATTGAAGGACCACTCCAGTAATGCCGTGGCCGTTCAGCCATTGGGCGATGCCATGGCCCTCGGCGCCCATGACGAGCCCACCGTAGCCTCCGCCCGGGCAGATTATGGCAGTTGCTCCATTGGGTTTGGCCGGTCGGTGCAGGTGGATCCAGGCTCCTACCTTGTTCGCGGCCCCGTCTATCTCCCGCAGGGCAATCTTTTCCGGCTTGGCCAAAAGAAGGACAGGAAGCAAAAAAAGAGGGAATATCTTGAGTAAGGGTTTCATAGGCGGTAGGGATCATCAGATGATTTCAGCGTGTCTTTGTCCATTTCAATCCAAGCCTTTCCTCGAATGGGCTCGGTCTGTTGAGGGGGTTTCATTGTCGTGCAGAAGAGAAAAGAAAGGGAGGGATGCCCGACTTAATTGAGCATGATTCAGGGGAATACGAGGAGGCGGTGGCCCTGCGGGATGAGGTCCTGCGCAAACCCCTCGGCCTGTCCTACGATCCTACGGAATTGGCTGGGGAGAAGGATTCCTTCCACTTTGCCTTGAGGGAGGGGACCGAACTGGTGGCCTGCCTTGTGCTCAAGCCATTGAATGAACATTGCATCAAGATGCGCCAATTGGCCGTGCGGGAATCATACCAAGGAAAGGGGGTAGGTAGGGAACTTGTAAACTACGCCGAATCATTCGCGAAGGGGAGGGGCAATGAAGAAATCGTTCTGCATGCCCGTGAGACGGTTCGGGGTTTTTATGAGAAGCTGGGCTATGAAGCCGAGGGGGATTCCTTTATCGAGGTGGGCCTTCCCCATCTCGCCATGCGCAAGAAGCTCTAGAGACTCATGGGTGAGGAGGACTGTCTTCTTGGGGGAATTCGGCCTTCAGGCAATCAAGTCGTTGACCACCTTGCCATGAAGATCGGTAAGTCGGAGGCCCAAGCCACCAAAGGGATAGACCAATCTTTCATGGTCCAATCCGAGTAGATGAAGGATGGTTGCATGCAGGTCATGAACGTGAACGGGGTTCTCGGTAACCTTGAAGCCAAGCTCGTCGGTTGCCCCGTAGGTCAGGCCGGGCTTGAGACCCCCTCCGGCCATCCAGACGGAAAAGGCTTCCTTGTGATGATCTCGTCCATCGCCTCCTTGCAACATGGGTGTGCGGCCAAACTCACCTGCCCAGATGACAAGGGTTTCATCGAGTAGTCCTCTTTCTTCAAGATCGCGAACAAGGGCGGCGAGGGGTCGGTCCAATTCCTTGCACTTCTGGGGTAGTTCCTTGAAAAGTTTGCTATGGTGATCCCAGCTTCCATCCCTTAACTGAACGAAGCGCACGCCCCGCTCGACCATTCTCCGAGCCATTAGCAAATTATTGGCAAGAGAGGGTTTGGAGGGGTCCGCTCCGTAGTCAGTCAGAGTTTTTTCGGGTTCGCCCTTCAAGTCGACCAAGTCGGGAATGGAGCGCTGCATCCGAAAGGCCATCTCATATTGCTCGATCCGGGTGAGAATTTGAGGGTCCCCCAGAAGATCAAATCGTTTGTGATTGAGTTGATTGATGGTATCGATCGTGGCTCGACGGTCATCGACCGACATGCCCGATGGGTTGGAAAGGTAGTAAACGGGATCCTTGCCCGATCGGAAACTGACCGCTTGGTGGACGGATGGCAAAAACCCCGCGGGCTTAAGGGGAGACCGGGATTGTGATTTCCCACTGTACATGTCCACGAAGGCGGGCAGATCGGAATTCTCAGTGCCCAAACCATAGCTTACCCAGGCTCCCATCGATGGACGACCAGGGCGTTCCACTCCGGTAGCCATCATTACTTGGGCGGGCGTATGGTTGACGTTGTCCGTCTGCATGCTGCGGACGAGGGTTGTCTTGTCGACCAGTTTGGAAAGATGGGGGAGGAGCTCGGAAAATTCCATTCCGCAGTCCCCGTATCTTTGGAAGGAGTAGGGGGTGCCGAGCAACTTGGACTTTGGGTTGATGAAAGCGAACCTCTGTCCCTTGATCAGATGGTCCGGGACCATTTTGCCATTGTTTCGAACAAGAACGGGTTTGCGGTCGAAGAGTTCCAATTGGGAAACTCCACCAGCGGAGAAAACAAGAATGACGTTTTTGGCTTTGGGCGCAAAGTGCGGGCCGGGAGCGACCTTGCCGGGGAATGGTTGGGTCTTTCCCAACATGGACTGCATCGCGATCGAACCCAATCCAATCCCCATGGTCGAAAGAGCGGCCCTGCGGGAAAGAGCGTGTTGCCCGAAGATTCCCTTCTGTGGATCGGACATGCTCATCCTTTGGAAATGGTTTCGTCGAGGTTGAGGAGGACGTTGGCTACCTGAAACCAGGCTGCCAAAAAAGCTACCTCGGAAGCATTGAGGGGGCTGACACCGAGAGCAAGTTCTCCGCGGACGGAGTTCAATAACTTGTAAGCGGAATCGCCATCTATGGAGAATGTTTGAAAGCTTTTTTCGTAAAGTCCACGAAGGGCATCCGTTTCCGTTTGGTCAGGGTTGCGAGTGGTTGAGAGACAAAACCCAAAACGAATCGCATCTTTGATGGAATGCGATTTTGACCGCTCGAGCATTCTTCTCGCCAAGCCAAAGCCCGCTTCAAGAAAGATCGGATCGTTCATGAGGGTGAGAGCCTGCAAGGGGGTGTTTGTGCGTCCACGATCCGCGGAGCACGTGACGCGGTTCGGGGCATCGAAATTCGAGAGGGTCGGGTGGAGGTAGGTTCTTCTCCAAATCGTGTACAAGGATCTGCGATATCTTTCCTCCCCCGTTGAAGTGACGTATTTGGGAGATTTGTCGTCACGAATCCACCAGATGCCGTCGGGTTGAGGAGGGTAGGCAGGAGGACCTCCGAGGGCGGGGGTGAGCAATCCGCCAATGCGCAAAGCGTTGTCCCGGATCGCTTCGGCGGAAAGTCGAAGTTTGGGAAATCTTCCCAACAGGAGATTTTGTGGGTCCTTTGTCTTGTTATCGGGAGAAATTCGTGGTGATTGAGCGTAGGTGGAGGACAAGACGATTTGCTTGAGGAGTTTTTTCATGGACCAGTTTTGCTCAACGAAATCCACGGCCAGCCAGTCGAGCAAATCAGGATGGGAGGGAGCTTCGCCTTGCGTTCCAAAGTCGGCCCCCGTTCTTACCAAACCGGCTCCAAAGATTTCCGACCACCAGCGGTTGACGGTTACCCGGTGAGTCAGAGGGTTTTCCGGGTCCACCAACCATTGGGCGAGCCCTAACCGGTTATCGGGAGCTTCTTGATCAGGTGGGTGAAGGAAGCCGGGCACCTTGGGCAAAACCTTTTCACCCTTGGTTTCGTAATTACCCCGCAAAAAGATCTGACTCGTCCGCTTCTTTTGTATTTCCTGCATAACGAAGGTGCTTGCTTCACCGACCTTGACGGTTGGTCCAGTCATGGCGGATCGCCCGGCTCCAATGCTCTTCCCCATTTCATCCGGGGTGTTGTTGAAAAAGGCGACCAGTTGATAATACTCTTTCTGGGAGATTGGATCGTAAAAATGATCGTGGCACTGGGCGCATTCGAGGGTTGCGCCCAGCCAGACCGTGCCGGTCACGTTGACCCGGTCAAGCACTTGATAGGTTCGGCGCGCCTCCTTGGGGGTTCCACCTTCCGTGTTGAAGGGCGCTGCCCGATGAAACCCCGTAGCCACCTTTTGGGCAAGGGTTGCATCGGGCAAAAGATCGCCCGCCAATTGCTCGATGGTGAATTGATCGAAAGGCATGCCGGCGTTGAAGGCTTGCACCACCCAGTCTCTCCATGCCCAACTGGGCCGTACCACGTCTTCGTGAATACCAGTGGAATCACCGTATCGGGCCAGGTCCAGCCAGTGGCGCGCCCACCTCTCTCCAAAGTGGGGTGATTCAAGAAGCCGATCGACGACTTTTGACCGGAAACCGGGGGAATCCTTGTCCAGGAAGTCTTCAATCTTCTCGATTGTAGGAGGAAGCCCCGTCAGGTCAAAATGCACGCGCCGAAACCATGTCGATGGACTGGCCGCAGGAGAAGGCTGCAAGCCCTCCTCCTCCAGCTTTTTCAATATAAAATGATCGACCGGCTGTTTGCACCATTCCAAATTTTTGACGGATGGCAATGGGGGACGGGTTGGTTTCCGAAAGGCCCAATGAGATGAATCGGTAGCGAAGCAAAGGGTTCCAAGGGTAGCGATCAGAAACCCCGGGCATAAAATCTTCAATCTATGAATCACATACTGATTTAAAGCCGATGTTCAGTGGTAGGCTAGTATATTTTAATCAAAATATACAAATTCATTGGCGTTGAGCAGGGAGCGGCAGAGGACGAAGAGTCCTTCTTTCTCGACCACGGTTTTTGAAAGTTTGCTCTCATCGGGGTTGGGTAATCGGTTGAAGGCGAGGCGGAAGGCCTGATCGACTTGCGTCTCCGGTTTTGGGCCTGCTGACTGCTCGATCCGCTCGGCCAAGTAGCGGGCCTGGCGGAGCATGAAGTCGTTGTTGTAGAGAGCGAGAGACTGCAGGGGCGTGGTGGTGTTGAGCCTTTTGGGGGTGAAGTTGGCGGGGTCCGGGCAGTCGAGGGTGGTCATAAAACGGTTGGGGGTCGTGCGGACCACGAAGCGGTAGATGCTGCGCCGCCACAGCTTGGGGCTGTCCGCAGTGACGTAATTGTACTCGGGGGCATAGGCTTCCTTGTAGGCAAAGTCCTCGAATCCGGGGCCGCCCCGTTGATTATTGAGTTTTCCACTAACCAAGAGAACGGAATCGCGAATGGTTTCCGCATCCATGCGTCTCGGGTTTTGCCGCCAGAGCAGGCGGTTGGCGGTGTCTTTGCGAACGCCCGGGTTTTGGACTGAGAAAATGGATTGCTGTCGGTAGGTTTTGCTCAGGACGATTTCGCGGATGAGTGACTTGAGGGAACCCTTGCTCTGCTTTAGCCTATGGGCCAGCCAGTCGAGGAGTTCGGGGTGGGAAGGACG
>Ga0233432_10003521_pt1 | contig 14116 bp, 10 predicted proteins | sample SI_122_August201_6_FD_179870 | JGI IMG/M metagenome (GOLD analysis project Ga0233432, IMG submission 179870) | Seawater microbial communities from Saanich Inlet, British Columbia, Canada - SI_122_August2016_10_MG | ecosystem: Environmental > Aquatic > Marine > Inlet | place: Canada: British...
ACTCTCAAAGCAACGCCATAAGCAGCAACTGCAGCTATTCCAAAGCTTTTAAGGTAATACTGCACAATAAAACCAGATGTCATCATAACTACCATGGTTAAAGTTGTTGGTAGCATTTGACCGGTAATAGATTTAGCAGTTGCAAGGTTAGGAGTTAAATTTACCAGCTGCCATCCGGTCATTAATTCACTTTTGAATAATTGGTTACTAACGTATATCAAAACACCTGTTTGACTAATTACTGTAGCAACAGCAATTCCGTCAAACCCCATTCCACTCCAAAAGCCTGGAATACCAAAAACTAGTAGCGGATTAAGTCCAACATTGGCAAAAAATGCTCCAATTTGAGCTCGTTGCATTGAAATAGTGTCGCCTTGCGATTGAAGAAGGCCATTTATACCAAACGACATAACAAATGATGGGATAGCTATAGTTAATATATTGAAATATTGAATTCCAATTTCTCTGTATGCCCCCTCAGTTGAAATCAATTTAATTAATAAGGGACCAACCCATAATGCAATAAAAATTAATAGTAACGATACAAGTAGCCCAAACCCTATCCCTTTATTTGCAATCTGAAAGACTTTATTAAAGTTTTTGGCTCCAGTTGCATTTCCAACGAGTGCAGCCATAGCTGCCGATAGGCCGAAGCCAAAGGCTATAAAAATGAAAAATGCTTGGAATGAAATTGCCAAACCTGCTTGTGCTTCGGTTCCTATTAAGCCAGCAAAGAAAACATCAACTACGTTGTATAGTGTTGTGAATAGCATTCCGATTCCAGCCGGTATTGCAAGCTGCATTAGATGGCCAGCAAGATTGCCAGTGGAGAGGTTTCGGGTTCTAGGCATTACAGGCCCTTTTCAGCAGAAAATTCTTGAAGATGAGTAATAATTTCGCGGACTATGCACTAATAGAATTATTAGTGACGATAGAGAATGTGAAATGAGCGAACGTAAACCTACCTTTGGGACACTGAAGGCATCAGCTGAACGTAAAGTTCCGTCTCAGGAAAAACTTAGTAGCCTTTAATTTCCTTTATAGCATTTTATGCATTAAAATTTTTTAGCTGCGTTTTCCGTCAACACTCCATATACCGCTGCCTTTAGCTGCAATGTATAAGAATAAGAAACAGAATAATACAGCTGCATCACCATCATTGTTAATTGGCCATCCACCACCCATTTTTGAATAATGAATAAGCCAATAAGCTCCTGCCATTAATCCACTTGAGAGAAATGCAGCTGCAGAAGTATAAAGGCCTATCATAATCATAGCGCCACCAATTACTTCTATTGGTCCTGCTATGTAGAGCATCCAGCTTGCTTCTTCTGCCATAACTTTTTGTAGTTTTGGTATGCCATGAAAAATAAATAAAAAACCAGACACAATTCTTAATAATGCATATGTTTGTGGTTCATACTGTTTCATAAAGCCCATATCTTCTACCCCTTAATTAGAATTTTTATTTTAAATCAATTTTATTAATTATATTTATTGAAGGATTATTTCTAATAATTACATAATTATCATCGCTCTGTCGATTTTGGATGAATTCTCATAGAAAGGCTGAAAAAGAATAGATAATAAAAATAATTCACATGATTTGAACTACTGAGTGTGAGTGAGTTACTTATCACCAAAACCTTATAAATGCTGAATCTCTTTCTAAAAAGTTTCGATGAGCTAACTATAAAGTCACCTAATGAGATGCTAAAGTGATTGCTAATTACTATCAATTCGCTAAGCTCGATTTGGCCATAAGAAAAAGCCAATAGTGTCTAAAGCAAACAATATATCTACACAAATCCCATCTCGCGCCGAAGTGCAGCAGCTCTTGCAGTATTATCAAGGCGGACAATATAGCGATGCTGATTGGTTAATTATTTGTCAGATGGCATGGTATGATTTACTTATGAAAAGAATATTTATTGTAGGCTTATTTTTTCTGATCTCTAGTTGCGCAGTTTTTGTTGATTCATATCAAGAAATTTTTGTTGATTCATATCAAGAAAATCAAACAATGATATTAGAGTACCTATTAACAGATCTTCCGTTACCTGACGATTCCAAAATTATAAAAGATTTGACAGTGATATTAGGAACTGGCAACTCAATCTCTGGCAGAGTTAGTCTTGAATCTAGTCATTCACCAGCTGAAAATCTTATTTTCTTTGATAGTGAAGTACCATCAAATGGTTGGCAATTAGCTAGCTCAAAAGTAGGCGATGATATATCGCTTATTTATAAAAAAGGCGGTAGATATGCAGATATTTATATTACCCCTAGAACTGGCTTTAAATCATTCTTTTCTGGTAGTTATGAGAGTGACATTGTCATTTCAATAACTCATCCAGAATCTATAGAAGAGCTACAAAATCGTTATGACAACTTGAGTTTTGGCGGCTTACCTGATTCTCCTTAGATCATTTTTATAACAGTGCCTAAAGCGAAAAATATATCTATATCAGCTCCATCTCGCACTGAGGTGCAGCAGCTCTTGCAGTATTATCAAAGCGGACAGTATAGCGATGCTGAAAAGTTAGCGATATCGATTACAGAACAATTTCCTGAGTATCAATTTGGTTGGAAACTTCTTGGCGGCGTACTGAAGCAAACAAACAGAATATCTGAGTCATTGGTTCCCATTCAAAGGGTTGTGGAAATAATGCCTCAAGACGCCGAAGCTCACAGTAATTTGGGTGCCACGCTCAAAGATCTGGGTAGACTAGAGGAGGCTGAAGTTAGCTGCAAACAAGCAATAGCGTTAGAGCCTGACTATGCTAATGGCCATTACAATTTGGGGACCATACTCACGGAGTCGGGCAGGTTAGGCGAAGCAGAGGCAAGCTATAGAAAAACGATAGTATTGGAATCTAACTATGTTGAAGCTCATATTAATTTAGGTGCTACGCTCCAAGCTCTTGGTAAATTAGAAGCAGCAGAAGCTAGTTATAGGCATGCAATAGCATTGAGGCCTGATTATGCTGAAGCCTATGGAAACTTAGGCGTCACGCTGCAAGCATTGGACCGATTGGACGAGGCTGAAGCAAGTTATCGAAAAGCGATAGCGTTGAAACCAGATTACGCATTAGCTCATTGCAACTTGGGTATTATTTTATACATTAGTGGGGATATAGATTCTGGAATAGAGATCCTTAGAAAAGCAATTGGTATGGATCCTGCGGCAAGGGATTTCGAAATACTCTTGTTAGTTTTGCAAGCAAGAAAATCTCGAGAAAAAGCCGGAGTAAGCGTTGACAATATAAAATTAAAAACTAACCCTCTTATTCTAAATAGAGCTGTAGAGCCAGGACTTGTTTCTGCTCTATCTAAGATGCAGTCCAGAGAAATGGATAAAGCGAACAATACTCCAGTTTATGGGAACGGTAGATGTTCACTTGACTATAGTTTTTTTAGAACTGATTGTCCTATTATAAAAACTGTAGAAAGTGATTTAATTAGAATTATGCAGTCGGCGCTTACAGCAGAAATCTACGTGCAAGATTCCTTTTTTAATATATATAGCGCTGGAGCTGGCATACCTCCGCACTCGCATTTACATGAAAGGGATAAAGATAAATATCTTAATTTGGCAAAGCAAAAATATAGTCTTGTTTATTATCTTTCGGTAGGCGACCAAAATTGCAGTGACCCGGGTATTTTAAAATTGTATGACCCTGACGAAGAAATTTTACCATCTGAAGGCATGATTACTATTTTCCCTGCTGATAGAAAGCACTCTACAGTCTACGGTGGGGGGAAAGATAGAGTTATAATTGGGATTAATTTTTATAGTCTCTGATCTCATCAGGAATACCGATATCCAACTAGCAGGACGCCTAAATTGTCACAATCAAAAGTATCAGCCGAAAATAAAATTCCATCTCAAGCAGAACTTATTAGTCTATTAGAGTGCTATCAAGCCGGACGATTCAGCGATGCTGAGAAGTTGGCACAATCTTTCACTGAAAAATTTCCTCAGCACCCATTTGCCTGGAAAATGCTGGGCGCTATTTTGGGGCAAACAGGTAGGCTCAGTGACTCATTAGCTTATATGCAAAAATCTGTGCAATTGTCACCCCAAGATGCTGAAGCCTATAACAACCTGGGTAATGTGCTTAAAGCATTGGGCAGATTAAATGAAGCTGAAGCAAGTTATAAGCAAGCGATAACGTTAAGGCCTGACTATGCCGAAGCCCACAGCAATCTAGGTAATACACTTAAAGGCCTGGGAAAATCAGACGAAGCTGAAGCAAGCTACAGGCAAGCAATAACATTGAGGTCTGACTTTGCTGAAGCTCATAGCAACTTAGGCAATGTGCTTAAAGCATTGGGCAGATTAAATGAAGCTGAAGCAAGCTATAGGCAAGCGATAACGTTGAGGCCTGACTATGCTGAAGCCTATAGCAACTTGGGCGCTACGCTCAAAGAACTGGGCAGATTGGATGAGGCTGAAGCAAGCTGTAAACAAGCGGTATTTTTGAAGCCTGACTATGCTGAAGCTCGTTACAATCTAGGCTTATGTTTATTTTATAGTGAACAGTATGGTGTGGCTCTAAAGGAGTTTGAGTTAACTGATATTGGGCTAAGTAAATCGTATGCGATTAGATGCTCTTATTTGCAGGATGAAGAGTCTATTTTTTATGAAAGGCTAGACTCTTTGATAAGCCAGGGCCAGGCTAATGCTGTCATTGGTTCAGTAATTTGTTGCTCAGAAATAAAATATGGAGTCAAAAGAGAAAATCCGTTTTGTAATGAACCATTGCAATATGTCTTAAAGACAGACTTACATGAGCAATATGATTTCGATGAAATTTTCATCAAATCTATAAAAGATGTATTAACAGATAATTCGATATCTTTTAAACCCCAACCATTTTTAACTAATGGGGTACAAACTGCTGGTAATATTTTCGCTGTTAAAAAAATATCTGGGACTGAAATTGAAAGTATCATTATTGCGGAAGTTGAAAAATATCGGGATCATTTTAAGGATAGCGATGAAGGTTTTATAAGGAACTGGCCAACCTCTTATAAAATTGAAGGTTGGCTTGTCTCTATGCGAAGTGGAGGTAAATTAGCTGCTCATATGCATGAATCGGGCTGGATATCTGGCAGCGTCTACGTAAATGTGCCCGTAAAATCAGAAACGAATAGTGGGAATCTTGTTTTGTGTCTGGATGAGCAAGTGCAAACGCAAGAATTGAAAGGCCCGAATAGCCAAGAACATATTATTGATGTCGAGACTGGCAGTTTGTGCCTTTTCCCATCTTCGCTTCACCATTACACAGTTCCGTTTGAGGATAAAGAAAATCGAATAGTTTTAGCGTTTGATATTATGCCAAATTAACTACAAGGCTATTGCGTATGGATGCAATTTTTAATTTTCTGAAAAAAAACGTTCCAATTATTTTTATTGCTTTTAGCGTCGGAGTATTTTCAGGTTATAAAATTCTCGATGCATTGGATGGACAGGCTTTAGTTAACGCTATCGCAACACCTAAAGATTTAATTGCAGATAAAGATGTTTTTTTTGAAATACTTCCTGAAGGTAAAGTATTAACGCAAAAAAAAATAACCTCAGTTAATAAGAAAGCTAAGAATATTATCTTATTAATAGGGGATGGGATGAGTATCAGTCAAATTTCTTCCTATAGGCTTTTAAAAGGTGGACCTAATGCAAGGCTTTCATTCGATAAATTTCCTATATCTGGAATTGTCTTAACTCATTCTGAGGATGCAATAGTTACTGATTCAGCTTCTTCAGCAACTGCTTATAGTACTGGCAAGAAGACAAATAATGGTGTTTTGGGGTTAGATAAAAATGAAAAATTCCTCGAGAATTTAACTGAAAAAATCCATAAATACGGTTTTGTAAGTTCGTTAATTTCAACTTCAGATATCACACATGCTACTCCCGCTGCTTTTGCTGCTCATGTAGATTCACGATCGAAAACTGATGACATTAGTAAGCAGATGGTGGAATCGAATGTCATGGTAATTTTAGGAGGAGGCCGGCACCTTTTCTTACCTGAGAAGATGGGTGGAAAAAGGAAAGATGGTATCGATTTACTTCAGGAAGTTAGATCGTCACATACACTGCTTACAACGATAGAAGACTTGAACGATTTTGATTTTATTGATAATACCAAGGTGATAGGCCTTTTTGCGGACGAACACCTAAGAGATATTGAAAAACCAGATAATCATTCTTTGGAGCCATCATCAAGTGACATGTTGGCTTTCGCCATTAAACGTTCCTTGCAATTTAATGAAAATGGCTGCAAAGGATTCTTTATTATGGCTGAAGGATCACAAGTTGATTGGGCGGGTCATGCTAATAATATCAATTACCTAAAAAAAGAAATGCAAGATTTTGATGAGGCCGTTCAAAATGCTTTGGATTATGCAAAAGAGAGTCAGGACACCTTAGTTATAGCGACAGCTGATCATGAAACAGGGGGTTTACTGATAGAGCCCGCCTCTCTCACTGACTATACTGCGCCAGAAGTAAAATTTTCGTTTAATACTGGCATTGGATATGGATCACATACTGGAGTACCAGTTCCTGTCTACGCATATGGACCAGGATCGGAAAATTTCACAGGCACTCTCGATAATACTGACGTCTATCATGCAATGATCGAGGCATTAGATCTAGGGCACCAAAGTGGAAGCTGTGTTAAGTAAAAGAAGCCCCTAATATATTTTCTGTTAAAAAAATATGAATAAAATTCTATCATGGTCCATTGCGGTCGCTGTTGGCGGTTTTCTATTTGGTTTTGATACTGCTGTGATATCTGGGGCGGATCAACCATTGCAGAAGTTATGGCAAACCAGTGACCTTTTGCATGGTGCTATGGTCATGTCATCAGCATTATGGGGCACCGTCTTGGGTGCTTTAGTGGGAGGTTTGATTTGCGAGCGATATGGACGAAAGAAAGTCCTAATTTTAGTAGCAGTATTTTATCTGTCATCGGCTATTGGCTCAGCTTTTTCAGGTAATCCATTTTTCTTCGCTTTAATGAGATTGGTAGGCGGATTTGGAGTGGGCATATCATCTATTGTGGTACCTGCCTATATTGCAGAAATCGCTCCAGCGAAATACAGAGGCAGGTTAGTTGCTCTTTACCAATTCCAAATTGTGTTCGGAATATTGGTGGCATTTTTATCTAATTTTATTTTGACAGAATATCTTAATTTGAATTGGAGGTGGATGTTAGGAATGGAGATCATTCCGGCAGTAATTTTCTTAATAATGGTTCTGAAGGTTCCAGAAAGTCCTAGATGGCTATTAATAAGAAAGAAAGATAAAGCAGGGTGTTTACGAGTCTTGAAAAGTATAGATCCTAGTACTGCTGTGGGTATTTTGGAGGAAATAAGCAGCGCTCCAGTTCAAATGAGTACAGATCGATTATTTTCAAAACCTTACATTGCGCCGATTACTTTGGCATTTTTTATTGCTCTGTTTAATCAGCTTTCGGGAATAAACTTCATTATTTATTTTGCCCCGCGTGTTTTTTCACTCGCAGGGCTAGATAATTCTGTAGCATTATTATCATCAGCAGGGGTTGGAATAATCAATTTGTTATTTACTATTTTTGGTATGTTGCTGATAGATAATTTTGGAAGAAGGTCATTGATGCTTATCGGATCAATTGGCTACATCTTTTCTTTACTGTCGATTAGCTTAGCTTTTTATATGAATGTTGGCGGATTAACGGTGGTGTTCTTTGTCTTCCTCTTTATTGCATCTCATGCGATGGGGCAAGGCGCCGTAATTTGGGTATTTTTTGCAGAAATCTTCCCTAATAATGTGCGCACAAAAGGACAATCACTCGGAAGTGGAGTTCATTGGCTGCTCGCAGCATTAATTGCATTATTAATGCCATATTTCCTTAATCAGTTTGCTGCCTTCAAGATTTTTGGATTCTTTGCAATTATGATGATATTTCAATTAATCTTTGTCTTTTATTTTATGCCAGAAACTAGGCAAAAAACATTGGAATCGTTAGCTAAAAATTATTGAAATGAATATCTTTTATTTAAATGAGGACCCTAAGGTTGCAGCCATTGAGCACAACGATAAACATTGCGTAAAAATGGTTTTAGAGTATGCACAAATGCTATCAACTGCTCATAGAGAATGTGATGGCGATGATAGGGCAGATAGCCTTTCTTTATATAAAAGGGCACATCGAAATCATCCAAGTACAGTTTGGACTAGAGAAAATGAAGCTCAGTACAGTTGGCTATATCAATTATTTATAGCTCTAGCGGATGAATACTCATATCGGTATGAAAAAATACATGCCACAGATTTATTGTTGAGAGTTGCTTTGGAGCAGCCCCCAGATAAGATTAAAAGAGATGAACCATTTAAGGAGCCACCACAGTGTATGCCCGATGAATATAAATGCGATGATTCAATAATCGCATATCATCAATTTTATATTGGAGAAAAAGCTCATTTTAGTAAATGGACAAAAAGAGATATTCCTAATTGGTTCTAAGTTTATGATTCTGATACCTATAAAATTGAGTTTCTTAGGGATATAAAAAATAGTAATGGCGACAGATATTACGGATTGTAATGGGAGTTTCTCTATAGAGAGAAACTTAGAGTTAAGGAGGGTGTGAATAAGAAAATCCGTTAAAATAAGTAATTTTAGAGAGTTTTTTTACTGAGTGAGAATGAAATGGGCGATCCTTTAGATATTAAAAAATATATCAGAACTGTTAGAGACTTTCCTATTGATGGGATTAAATTTAGGGACATTACTAGTTTGATAGAGATGCCTGAGGCATTTGTTAAGACATGCAAAGAACTAACACGAATAACCGCTGAATTTGATGCAACAATAATAGCGAGCATCGAGAGTAGAGGTTTTATATTTGCAGGATCAATTTCTTACGATCTTGCCCTGCCATTTGTTCTGGCAAGAAAACCAGGTAAATTACCGAACGATACCTATAAAAAAGATTTTGATCTTGAGTATGGGAGCACATCAATAGAAATTCAGAAAAATACTAAAATTAATAGTAATGACAGAATAGTTATTGTTGATGATCTAGTTGCAACGGGTGGGACTGCAATAGCTTGCTCTGAAATTTTGACTGAAAATTTTAATGTTAAGAAATCAAATATTTTAATACTGGGTATTATAGATCTTCCCGATTTAGGGGGCAGTAAACGTATTAGAGATGACGGTTATAATATTGAAGCTCTGGTTACATATTGAGTGGGAATAACAAAAAAATTAAAAAGATAAATAACTGATATATATCCATTAATTAGATTAATAGATGTATATTTTATAGAATATATGGTTTAGCTATATGTAATAAAAAATGATTGGTGATATTTAATGGAACTAACGATTGGACAAGCAATGCAGCAGGGTATGGCGGCGCATAAGGAAGGTAATCTTCAAGATGCCGAACGTTTTTATCGAGCTATTTTGCAATCCCGGCCCTTACACCCAGATGCTAACCATAACCTAGGGTTAGTAGCTGTCTCACTTAATAAAGCTGGTGCGGCATTACCATTATTTAAAATTGCTCTCGAAGCCAATCCAGAGATAGAGCAGTATTGGCTTAGCTACATTGAAGCTCTAATCAAAGAGCAGCAATTTGAGGATGTGGAGCAACTACTTAAGGAAGGAAAGAAGCAGGGCATAGATGGCGAGAAACTTAACTTCTTCAAGGCGCAATTAGCCTCTATTTCTCAGGTAGAAAATGTCACCAGTAAAGACCCATCTCAGCAACAACTCAGTGAGCTCTTAGAATACTATCAAACTGGTCAATACGACGATGCTGGAAAGCTAGCAATGTCCATCACTCAAGAATTTCCCACACATCAGTTTGGATGGAAAGTGCTGAGTGCTATGTTCAAGCAAGCTGGCAAAATAAGTGAATCGTTAGCTGCCAGTCGAAAATCTGTGGAGTTAGAGCCGCGAGATGCCGAAGCCCACTATAACTTGGGTAACACGCTCAAAGAACTGGGCAGATTGGACGAGGCTGAAGCAAGCTATAGGCAAGCGATAACGTTGAGGCCTGACTATGCTGAAGCCTACAGCAACTTGGGTTGCACGCTCAATCAGAACATGCATAGATTAGAAGAGGCTGAAGCAAGCTTTAAGCAGGCGATAACGTTGAAACCTGACTATGCTGAAGCCCATAGCAACTTGGGTAGCACACTCAAAGCACTGGGCAGATTGGACGAGGCTGAAGCAAGCTTTAGGCAAACGATCACATTGAAACCTAACTATGCCGAAGCTCACAGTAACTTGGGTAACACGCTTCAAGAGCTGGGCAGATTGGACGAGGCTGAAGCAAGCTACACGCAGGCGATAGCATTAAGGCCTGACTATGCGAAGGCCCATGGCAACTTGGGTAACACGCTCAAAGCACTGGGCAGATTGGACGAGGCTGAAGCAAGCTACACGCAAGCGATAGAGGTGAAGCCCGACTATGCCGAAGCCCACAGCAACTTGGGTAACATGCTTCAAGAACTGGGCAGATTGGACGAGGCTGAAGCAAGCTATACGCAAGCGATAGAGGTGAAACCCAACTATGCCGAACCTCACTATAACTTGGGTAACATGCTCAAAGCACTGGGCAGATTGGACGAGGCTGAAGCAAGCTTTAGGCGGGCGATAGTATTGAAACCTGACCATGCCGAAGCCCATTATAATTTGGGGAGCATGCTTACAGAGCTGGGTAAATTAGATGAAGCTGAAGCAAGCTTTAGGCAAGCAGTCACATTGCAGCCTGACTTTCTGAAGTTATGATAACGATCATTCCCGCTAGTAGGGAGCGCTCTGCGGTTTATGGTGGGAAAGCAGATAGAGTGGTGATTGGGGTTAATTTTTATAGTCTTTGACACTCCTTTTATTGGTAATTTCCAGCTAAAACGGTCATTCTCTACCTTGAATCTTAAGCTCATCCTGGTTTCTTGAGTTCCAGAGAGTGAAAGCAAGCAGTAATCTAATTGGTGAAAAATAGGTGGATCGTCTAGAGCCAAGGTGAATGCCTGGAGCTAAAATGCAAAATCCTAAACTGATAACAAAAGTCAGCGTTTTTGCCATGATCGTATTAGTTATAATTCTAGTAATTGTCGGCGTTGGCATTCCTCATCATGCTAAGCCAACTGATGGACTAGCCACCGTTGACTCCATTCCCGTTACCAATCAGAACACAAGCCCTTCAGACTTGGTCGCTCAATACTGTGTTGTTTGCCATAACGAATATCTGAAAACAGGCGGTTTAGCACTAGACAGTTTCGATGTGAACAGCGTTCAGGATAATCCCGATGTTTGGGAAAAAGTTCTTCGAAAACTCCGAGCCAACGCCATGCCTCCGACAGGCATGCCTAGACCCGATGAAGCAAGCTTCAGCCAATTTGAGTCCTACTTATCTAATTCACTAGACACGCTGGCGTTAAACAGTCCAAACCCTGGCCGCACAGCAACGTTTAGCCGCCTGAGCCGATTGCAGTATGAAAATGCAATTCGTGATCTCTTGGCACTTGAAGTAGATGTGTCCGAATTGCTGCCTAAAGACGATGCGAGTTTCGGTTTTGATAATGTGAATTTAACCAATCTTTCTCCTGCGCTAATGGAGCGATACTTGACGGCAGCACAAAAGATTAGCCGCCTAGCTGTTGGTAGCCCACTTAATAGCCCTGCGACTCATGTCGAACGGATTACTGCCAATCTAACTCAAGAGGACCGCCTCGAAGGCTTACCCTTTGGCACCCGCGGTGGGACAACATTCATTTATCAATTCCCCCGTGATGGCGATTACCGACTCGACGTATTGCTAGCCCGAGATCGCAATGAAAATATTGAAGGATTAACAGAAACGCATGAGATGGAAGTTGCAATCGATGGCGCGCAAATTAAGGTCTTCGAGATCTCTCCAAATCGCTCTGAGCGCTTCGCTAAATTTTATTATTCTGATCGGGGCGCAGGTACAGGATTGGTGACAAATGTTTCTGTGCCTGCTGGCCCACATGAAGTGACGGTAACCTTTTTAAGGAAAAACTCTGCTCTACTGGAAAGCACACGACAACCCTATATCGCTCACTTTAATCGCGATCGAACCCCACGACAGCAACCAGCGGTACATTCAGTTTCTATAGCTGGCCCATTTGAGTCCAGAGGAATTTCGCAAACCCCTAGCCGAGAACGAATCTTTAGCTGTGTACCTAATGAATCAATCGACACTATGGAATGTGCCACTTCTATTATTTCTTCCATTGCGCAAAAGGCCTTTCGAAGGCCCGTTATTGAAAATGATATCTTTATACCATTGGAGTTTTTCGAACGAGAAAATAGTGAGTCAGGATTCGAAGCGGGAATTGAAATGGCGATTCGAGCCATTTTAATTAGCCCTGAATTTCTCTTCCGCATCGAACAAGACCCAGCAGATTTCGCTTCTGGCACTGTTTATGCTTTGAATGATGTCGAGCTTGCCTCGCGCCTATCTTTCTTTTTATGGAGCACAATTCCTGACAAAGAATTAATGAATCTAGCGATTAACGGCCAACTCAGTGAGCCTAAAGTTTTGGAGGCGCAAGTTGCACGGATGCTAAAAGATCCAAAGGCAGTTTCTTTGGCCGCAGACTTTGCTAATCAATGGTTATATTTACGCAATCTTGATGGTGTCGAACCTAACACGCGATTGTTTCCGAATTTTGACGATAATCTTAGGCAATCTATGCAGCAAGAAACTGAATTGCTGTTTGGACATATCATCTCTGAAGATCGCAACGTAATGGAGTTATTAAGCGCCGATTATACTTTCTTGAATGAGCGACTAGCGCGGCACTATGATATTCCCAATGTCTATGGCGATCATTTTCGCAAAGTCATCCTTCCTGAAGATAGCCCACGAGTCGGCCTGCTAGGACATGGCAGCATTCTTACAGTAACCTCTTACGCAACCCGAACCTCACCCGTTATGCGTGGTAAATGGGTATTGGATAACGTGCTAGGTATACCTCCGCCTCCTCCACCAGATGATATTCCTGCACTGCCGGAGAACCAGTCTGAAGTAATCGTGCTAACCATGCGTGAACGCATGGCTCAACATCGCGCAAACCCCGCTTGTGCTCAATGCCATCAGGTTATGGACCCGATTGGATTAGTGTTTGAGAATTTTGACGCAATTGGACGTGCGCGAGTAGTAAACAGTGATCAACCAGCCATCGATACAGAAGGTAATTTACCAGGCGGAAAACCTTTAGTTGGGGTTAATGGTTTACGCACCGACCTGCTTAACAATCCCAGTGCCTTCGTTGGTACTATGAGTGAGAAATTAATGACCTATGCACTTGGTCGCGGCCTAGAATATTATGACGCGCCGGCTATCCGTAAAGTCTTGGAACACGCAGCAAAAGAAGATTATCGATTTAGTGCTTTGGTGGTTGCTATAGTTAAAAGTACTCCCTTCCAGATGAGGAGGACATTATGATTATCACAAAGAAGGCCTTGCCGAGACGTAGTTTTCTACGCGGGCTCGGTGCCGCAGTCGCTCTACCAATGTTAGATGCCATGGTACCAGCACTTGCACAATCTGGGGTTGCGTCAGAATCAACTCGTCGACTCGGTTACTTCTATATACCCATGGGCATGAATCCAGCCCCATGGGTACCAGAAACAGTGGGAGCCCTATCTGAGCTAACACCTTCATTGTCTTCACTGATGCCATTCCTGAAAAACCTTAATGTGATTTCTAATTTAGAAATTCGTAATGCCTATACAACCGGCAATCATGCTTCCTCTAACTGTGCGTTCTTAAGTTGTGCGAAGGCTTTGCGGACTGAGGGTAGTGATTATTTCCTAGGTACGACGGCAGACCAAATTGCCGCACAAGTTATTGGCCACGAGACGCCTATTCCTTCATTGGAACTTGGCGCTGATTTACTTTCTTTAGTAGGCAACTGTGATAATGGTTATGCCTGTGTTTATCAAAACAGTTTGTCCTGGTCATCACCCACCTCACCGCTACCCATAGAAGGCGACCCACGCATATTGTTTGAACGCCTTTTTGGTGATGGCGGCACACCGGAACAACGCAAAAAAGAACTGGATAAGAATGCTAGCTT
>Ga0233432_10003523_pt1 | contig 14104 bp, 14 predicted proteins | sample SI_122_August201_6_FD_179870 | JGI IMG/M metagenome (GOLD analysis project Ga0233432, IMG submission 179870) | Seawater microbial communities from Saanich Inlet, British Columbia, Canada - SI_122_August2016_10_MG | ecosystem: Environmental > Aquatic > Marine > Inlet | place: Canada: British...
TGTGCCATGAGTCTCCTCCAGTTTCAATGTATCACTCAACTCGGAGAGTGGTTGAATGTTACGAAAGGCCTCTAATGCTGCTGGATCTCAAAGCATTCAAAGGCAATGGAAAAGTAGTGCTTGCTATTATTCGGTCTTTAAACGCGTTGTCTCAGTGATATTGATTCAAGGGTACATACCGACGCATTGTATAAGTTCGATGATACCTGCTGTTTTTCTTGCCCCTCTGTTTTCCCAACCAGCACCTTTGTTTAAAAAAACATCGCACGTAATTGCCTTGGGATATATTTTTTACTTTGATCACTATTCAACAGTCCAAGATTTTTTTAAAAGCCCCAACAGACACTTTTAAAATCATTTAAGGACGACGCCTTACGGTTGATGCTTTCGTTCATGGTGCACAGCCTTTTGTAATACCTCCCCCATCATAGATTTTTGGTCAACTTCTCCCCTGTCTGCGGGAGTGCTAATGTCGGTTCGCCATGAATAAGGCCGAGTGACTTTAAGAATTCATCTGATGCACGTATTGTCATGTCTTGCCAAGGCTGCTTGTTAAAGAAGGAATGCTCCTGACCCTCTGCAATCCAAAACTCAACAGAACGAATATCAAGTGACTGTATTTTCGTATACGCAGAATTCCATCCCTTCAACCATTTGTCATCCTTACTCCCAAAAAATACGATAGCCGGAGGAAAGTCATGATTGAGATGCTGTAGAAAGTCGACTTCATTATCCTTGGTATCTGCCATGCCGAGAGCTGGGTTAAACAAGAGATACGCTGCGACTGCTGTGTCATGTATCCTGTTGTCATTTGGGTCATTTAATTCAGGATTTGTCGTCGCAAGCAGGCAGATATGTCCGCCAGCTGATCCTCCTCCTGCAATAATACGTTGTGGGTCAATGCCCAGTTCATCAGCATGTTGTTTGTACCATCGAATCGCACTCTTGGCGTCTGTTATACAGACACGTTTTCGAGATCCGTCACCTGCATCGGCCTTCGTTGCCAGCCGATAGGACACACTTGCCGCCACGAGACCCCGGCTTGCAAAATAATCGCAAAGATAACGGAACTGCTCTCTCTTTCCACCACCCCAGCCTCCACCATGAAACATGATGATGCCAGGAACTACGTCATTGGTGGCCAGATGCCCTTGCGGAAAATGAATCTCCATCTCCCGCGTCACACCATGTTCTGTTTTATATGTGTAGACTTTTCCTTCCGGGATATCTTCGCTGTGTACATGATTTTTTGGACACGAGAAGATGATTCCTAATACCATACAAAACATTACCGTTCTCATTTATTACCTTCTTGTTCTGTCATGCTCTTAAAATTCAATTGTTTTCACCACTAAACTGTGCAGTCTGATTTCACCACCAGCCTCTTTCTACAATACTGAGACGCGATCGATTAATTGACTCTCTTCTTGGGTCCCCTTTTTTAATTCCAAATGTATAAAACTGGTTTTTAAGAGAATCAGAAAGTACTGTGATTGTTCGTGACTGCTACGTCACAAAATAGCTCAGCACCGGTCGATCACGGCACGAATGCATCCCATCGTCCACGCGTTAGTGCATTTGTACACTGTTTCATAGCATCAAAAAGAATGTAAGGTATTCCTCTGCGTTTTTGCCAGTCGGATCCAGTCGACAGTCGGAGGGTCCCAACCTTTTGCCTGCCAGATCATCTAGTCCATGAATGCAATGTGTGAGCCGTTCTACGATAAGTAAACTCGCAACGGCACCGGTAAATCATGAAATACGAAATATGTTACTCAGTATCCAGGTAACAGCGGTATACCGTCCGATATGAGTACGTTGAACCTTGTTGCCATCCCACGTCGGATTGCCTGTGTGTAGCGCTGCTATTCTCAAGATAGTCAAATGAAAAGAGTAGCCCGAATTTTATACCTTTTGGGCGGTGTCGTACTGTCAATTCAAGACTGTGTACTGTAGTGGGAAGAAGTTCCTGCGTTGTTCTTGGTGCTATGGTTCGGCATCCAGCGAACAAAAACATGGTCTGCTGAGCTCCAGATGCTGTGGGAAGTAGCATAATGAGACAAGCAAGTTTGAAGTATTCCGAGCGACTGTTTCCTAGAGAGTTGGTGTTGAACCGCCGGCTCTCTGAAACATCTCACAGACTTTTATGGTTTGATTGAGAAAAGAAGAAATGTCTTCAGGGTTTAATACTTTATCCAATTCGTAGCACATGATTGCTTTCCCAGCTCCGTCGGTACATAGTCCTTTGTGATTTTCGTAGTACTCGATCACGTTACTATTAAAAAACTTTCGAACAACCTCCTCATTTTTTCGAGATCCTTTGAGAAGGTAGAACTTCGAAAACAGAGGATAAGAATCGAAATCAATGTCGTCAGGAATAAGCTGCTTCGCAAAATGAGGTGCCAAGGCAGAAAACACCTTTTTCCCAAGCTCATCCTTGTTGTTGTGAGGGGCAAGAGAAAACAACGGTATGTTGAGTCTACCTGATTCAAGAATAACAACAGTTTGTGTGGATGTACTCCGAGTTGAATGTGTGGAGGCATCGTTGTTGCTATATCTGAATTCCATGATCGTGACTCCAAAGTCAAGTACTTTGCCAGTCATTACGTTCCATACGTCTCGATTTCTTCCTCGTGAGAAAAGTGGTAATCGATTGAACTGCCGAAGAAATTTCTCATCATCGTCAGCGTGTGGCATATACGAAAAGCCAATAGTTCCCGAAAACTTCTTCATGGCTTTCGCATGACGTCGTCCAGCAACAATGGCCACAGCAAAGACAGTGAAGAACACGCCGAGTATCCCGATACCGATATAAGTTTCCATATAAGTGGTTTCGATATTTGTATGAAATGAGTTGCCGTCGATTACACGATGTGTTCTTTACTGGGCGAATAAGTAGCAATACATGCCACAGGAATCTAGCTGCAACAGCTAGTGGAGAGCAATTTTCAAACACGTGAGAGCTTACACTTTTGTGTACAGACTCCGGTACTTTTCGCCCAGACTCCTCGTATAGGCGTGCTTGGCTACACTCTTAAGATAAATCATGGGTGGGAAAACAAAAAAACTTTTTTGGAGCATGTAATGTTTATGTCGGGCTGCAGTTTCTTTCGATTGCATGATTTACGTTATTTCGGAGTCTGCATTTGGATCGCATGCTTTTCTTCTGTTGGGTTAGCTGGCTCACCAGCGTCGTGGCGAGGTCAGTCGATTACTGAATTCACATCTTCTGAGAATGAAAACTTCGCCTGGAAAATTGTCAATGATGGCGTCATGGGAGGTCTATCTAAAGGTAACGTTGAGCACACATCAGACAACATAATGCATTTTTGGGGCACTCTTTCACTTGATAATAACGGCGGGTTTTCAACTGTTCGGAGTCGTGGAGTCGACTTCGACTTAAGCAACGATCTAGGTCTTCTTTTGCTTGTCAAAGGGGATGGCAGAACTTATGAAGCCAGGCTTGATTCAACAGCTACATTTCGAGGTAATCCGATCTCATTTTTAGGAAAATTTAAGACCACGCCTGATCGGTGGATGCAGGTCAAAATCCCCTTTGCAAGCTTCACTGGAAGTTGGAGGGGGCGTCAGTTTCCAAAAGAAACTTTAGACACATCTGCTATTAAGCGTGTGTCAGTACTTTTAGCGGACAAAAAGTCAGGGCCTTTTGATCTGCGGGTTCAGTGGATTCGCACATACGGTAAAGGGCAGGGTGAGAAGCAAAGTCTAACCAAGAAAACTATTTTGTCTGAGCGGAGGGGACTCATAGATACTGCCGTAGCTGATGGAAGATTTATAATATTGAAAAAGTTATTAGATGCGGCGAATCTCACAGTCTTCTTTCAATGGGATAATCCACTTACAATCTTTGCTCCAACAGATGAAGCTTTTTCGAAACTTCCTGATGGCTTGCTTGATGCATTACTCGAACCCGAAAGTCATGAAAAGTTAGTTACATTACTCTCTTACCATGTTGCGACGGGCTCACTTCGTGAAAAAAATGCTGTTGAAAAGAAAAGCATCAAAATGATTCAAGGTGGCAAGGTGACGGTCACTAGCCATGCTGAAAAAACTTACATCAATGATGCTATAATTCTTGATGCGGATATTCAATGTGCTGATGGAATTATTCATGCCATCGATGCGGTTTTAATACCTGAAACCGAGGAATGAATGTTCTGCACGAGCGCATCTAATCGATAAGTGTTCCACGGGCCTGTGATACATCGCGTGATTTCAGTGGTCATCCAGTCGTGTGCCTCACTGAGGATAATTTTTATCCTCACAATAATTTGAGAAGGCTGCTTTACTCGACATTACAGTGAGCAAAAAAAGAGTATCTACCAACCCTCCAGCCTTCGTCCTGCTTTAGTTCATTTTCATTTCTTCATGAAATAGATATTCTTGAAACAAGGACCTGTGATCTTTGGCAGTGAATAGCAAAATTGAAAAGTATCTTCGATGCCGGTTCAAATCATCTTAGTTTAGAAGTACTTACTCATCACCATCCTGACTTTCTTCAGACATCTGATCTTCATAAGCAGTTTGAGGGTCTCTATCCTTTTCTTGCTCATCTCTGAGCCGTTCTGTGGCCTCATCTAAGTAGCCGTTTCCACGACGAGTCATTTCTTTTTCCTCTTCTTTTACTTCGCGAAATTGAGATTCTTGTGCATCTCCTACTTTTTGTAACAAATAAAAATTGGAACGACCATCTTTTGACAATCTGGATGCATAATTGAGACACTACATAGATGTCTTTCGGAGCCAAGCTTTTCATAATGGTTGGATGTGTAGTGCCTCTCATGGTGATTGGCGCGGCGATTGGTGTGTTTGCTTTGAAAGTCCCCTCAGGGGAATTGTGGGAAAAGGTTCCGGAGCTCCATATGATTTTACGGGCCGGAACCGGGGCAGTTCTTGGTGGTTCTTTAGGTGCCGGAGCTGCAAAAATTTACATTGCCTTAAACGATGATGAGATTCACCTGTAGGCGAGGACATTATGTTCTCCGAAGGTAGTAAGCTTGTTGCGATATTTGTTTATGTGATTGATTCTGGCCGGTTGAGTATGCGGCACGAGTAACCAAAGAGATCATCATGAATGCATTCGTGACTTAACGCCTGAAAGAGCCCCCGATGTTCTCCAAGGCAGTGGATTCGTCTGGAAAATTTATTATTCAAAATTGATCATGGAATATGTGTTTTGATGAGGCCGAATTTTTTTCATGCTGTTCTGTTACTTATGGTTTTAGTAGCAGAACAGCCAGTGTCATTCTCTTATGCAGGTGAAATTTCTGTACTTACCGGCAACGCACAAGGAAGGTTGTGTCAAACACCAGAAAAAGAAGTTTTAAATGAACCGTTTGCTCTCGACTTTGATCGCAATGGAGTATTGTACGTCGTTGAATTCATAAGGGGAAATCGTGTCATGCGTACAACACAGCCCGTTTCACACGGTAGCACTCATTGTGATATCGAGCCGTTTGCGGGCATGTTTCATCAGTCAAAGAGCAAGCAACGATTCATGCCTGACGCATCGAGTCCCTCATTGACTACTCAGTTGAATGGCATGCACGATGTTGCCGTTGGATTAGATGGAAAACTTTATCTTGCAGATACATTTAATCACTGCATCAGGACTCTTGATTTATCAAAAAGTGGAACAGCAAAAGGCCAAATAGATCTGTGCGCTGGAAATGGAAATCCAGGTTTTTCTGGAGATGGACAAGATGCAGCTACTGCAATGTTTAATCAACCTTACTGTGCTTCTCTGTCCCCAAACGGAAGACGACTTCTTATTGCGGATCTTCGTAATCACCGGCTTCGATCCATTGACCTTCAAACGAATAGAGTCACGACGATTGCTGGGAATGGGAAATCAGGGGGGACGACCGAGGAAGCAGAGGCCACCCAGACACCGTTAGCTGGGCCACGAGCAGCCTGCGAAGCCCTTGATGGGACAATTTATTTGGTGCTGAGGGCTGGCAATTCACTTGTATCTATTCGCAATGGAATTATTCGAACGGAGGTGAATGTTTCTGGCAAGCCTGGATACGGTGGTGATGATGGTCCTGCTAAGCAAGCACGACTTGCTGGCCCAAAGTATGTCTGCATGGATGAAAAGCAGCGAGTGCTTATTGTGGATACAGAAAACCACTGCATACGCTGCTTTGATCCGAGTTCAAAAAAGATTTCACTCGTAGCAGGTATTCCCAGAAAACCAGGAGCCGTTATTGGAAATACATGGCTGACAACAAGCCTGCGGCGTCCACATGGGTTGAGAATTGCTCCTGATGGAAGACTTCTCATTGCTGATAGTGAGAATGACCGGATCTTAATAGGGCCAGCAGTCTCTGGTCGCTAATACAGTCTCGTAAAACACTTCACACTCTGAATAATTTAAATCGGTGGGGAGACGTGTTTGTGCCACCAAAGGCCTAATTCTCTTCACCGGATTGTTTCGTTTTGGAAACAAATGCCATGCCATACTCTATGGTTGCAAAGTGTTCTCTTACTTCAGAGGGTGTTTTTTCAATTCCTTTTTCAGCTAAGTAATTTCTGTAAATCTCACTATCACGTTTACTAAGGTCTTTCAGTTCTATGAATTCCTTGAGATTTCCTTGATGACTATTTGCTTCTCGTATTACATCTTTCAATAACTCATAAGACTGTTCACAATTGAACTCATAACCAAACGTTTCAGACATATATTTAAAAAATTGTTCTTTACTTGGCGGCTTCATTTTTTCACTTCCTGCAACATTTCCTGCTCATTATTTCTGACTCTGTATTTTATTTTCTCGTCGATTGATAATTCCGGCAAGCTTTTTCTTTTCAGCTTCCAAGACACTCGCTGGGATCACGGCGGGTGTAACGTCATTCATATCGATCATATCTGCCTCTTTGAGTTTCTTTAAACGTATGTTTCGGTACCACACTGGATCACCATGATCTTGTAGGCTCAGGTAAGCCCCACGGGCTTCCAGATTTCCACCTCTCTGCCGGAGCATGTCCACATTGAAGGCCCACTTTGGATTTTTGTAATCAAAGTGAATTACTTTTTCACCATTGAGCCAATGTTGAATGATGGTTCCCTTACACACAATGCGGCCTGTATTCCATTCCCCAGTGGGCTTCGTTATGTCTTTCGAGGGTTGAATACAAAAGTAAAGAGATGCGGCGCTTGTGCGCGGGTTCTTGCCATCAGCGTGAACGGTATTATCGAGGATTTGATATTCGTATTGAGTAGGTCGATAGTAGATGCCGCTATTACTGCCTGTACCAACTTTCCAGTCAAACCGTAGATCAAAGTTATCAGGAATTTTCTCACCGACATAGACAAGGGCACCGCCTTTACCTTGTCTGGAAATCACACCCGAATTAATTTTCCAATTTCCGTTGTGTTTCCAGTTTGTGAAGTGATCTCCTTGGCTTAATGGTACGTAACCGTCTTTTGTAGGCCCTGCGATCATCGACGTTGATTCATTAGCATGTGCAACTGCTAGGCACAAACTGAGTGACACGCAGAGCACTGCCAGACTGCTATTCCTGAGAATCCGAGTGTATTGAAGGTGCAGGATGAGTCGTGAAATCATGGCTTAGTGAATCCTTGTGCGTGTGGATGGGGTGACCGTTTCGACGCGCAGACCTTGTTGCCAGTTGACCACAAAGTTTTCAACGACGGTAAAACGTTGACGATACCCATAGATGAAGCAATGGTTTTTCGTAGTCTGACTGACTAAGTGGCCAGAGATGTCGTATGTCGTTCAGTACGTGGGGACAATGTTTTGCGATTTGAAATTGTTCAGGAATATGCTCACGAACATGATTCACGCCCCCATTTAATTTGCATCGATTGCTGGTATCAAGTGACTACCGCTGAACGACAGTGCCAGGTGTTTTGGAGTGTGCGTGCTGCGGGAAGTCAAAGGTCAATACGAGCGGTTCCGTTCCGGTGTTTTCGATTTCAACACCACCGCCGGTAAGTGCAGATTGCGTGATGAATCCTATCTCGGGATACACCTCACCGAGGATCATATCGTGGTGATATTGAACATTAAGTTTTCCAACACGCCCACTTCCACCGTTCGTGTGGAACAGTGCAGGGCTCTCTGGGCAGAAATTTGTCTTACCGCCAGGTTGGACGGTGAGCCTGAGGATCGAGCACTTCTGATCGCCAAGGAAATCTCCATAAACGATCCACTTTGCATCAACACCATGGCCTTTGAATTCTTCGGCAGAGATAGCTGGACGTGAATTCTGGAGGACAAAGTCTGGATCCTGATTTGCCTGAAAGTCAAACTTCTCAACCAAGTACTCCCAGTCTTCGTGATGGGCCTTCGGATAGTCTTGCTCGCGACATGCGTAAAACGCATCAGCTGCTCCAATACGTCCGTCAAGTGTTAAATCCTCAGCAAGAAAGTGCTCGTCCATCGTGACGTGAAGCTCGTGTGTGCAAAGGTTCGTTGGCGAGTGTAGTACACCGTTGGGCATCACGAATCCGTTATCAAGTTGCATCATCACGTGAGGTGCTAAATGACGAATCCCATTGTATTCACTCTTTCCAAAACGCTTCATGCAGGCGAGGAACTGCTCTTTCGTCACAAACGAGTACAAACCCATAGCCGTTGTGTGATAATGCGATGCACTCACTCCGGGATTATCATATGAATTAATGTCATAGACTTCCCACTTCGTCCAATGTAGATGATCTGGAATTGGATTTAAGTTATCGAACTTCTTCGACACAATCGGCCAGGTTGGCTTACCGAACAACGATTGTGAGAAGGCTGTGATCTTCTCGCCCATGACGGCTTCCGGGTTCGCGACAATCAAGTCTTGCAGAGAAACGACGTTTCCGTTTGGAGTGAGGACATGCGATTCACCTTCTCGAAAAGGTGCTTTGTTTGTACGTGTGTCAATAACACCTGTGACGATCGGGACGGTACAGCACATCCAGACTTCATCGAGCCCTGTACCGTTCATGTAGTCCGGATAGTAGGATTTTGCAGCAAGGCGAAGGCGTTTTCCTGGTGTGCAGAATGTTCGGCCAGCGTATCTGTGAAGAAGTTGCAAAACCCCGTCGTTTTTATTCAGGCAGTCATCAAGAATCTCTCGTGCTGCGTCGCCGGCACCATCGATCACATCTTGTTGTGGGTACTCATGTAATTTATCTGTCAGAATTGAAGCCGAAGCAGCCATGATCTATGTACCTCAATGGTTTGAAACACGTGTTGATTATCAGGAAATGATGATGGGAGTATAGATGTTTTCAAATTCCGGAAATACACCAAGGCGTCATCTTGCTGTGAAAGCTGGTATTCCCAACCAGCATTCACCGACTCAATAGATCGTTAGAACGCAATCTCGTTTGAGCAATCTATGATTCTGTTCGTGACTCTTCGACAAAGCTCGCAACGTCTCGTTGGGAAACAAAGAAAGCCTCACAAAGAATGTGTCTTCAGGGACTTTTTGAGGGAAGCTCGTGGGCGATACGAGGCCTTCATCCATGCCTGTTTTTGAGTATCCAATTTGAGCTATGACTTTTTTTCACAGATTTATATTTGTGTCGGGCTACTATACAAAAGGGCTTCTAGCTTCTAAACCCACGTACTCCTGATCTGAGGTCGAACATGATCATTGCGGCACGCCGATGTTTGGCGACATTTTTCGACCGCCTCCATGATTCACCCAAAAAAGAGTGGCTCGACACCTGTGTTGTTAGTCTGGCAGCAGTGGGATTTCTTGGTCACCTGCTACTTGTGGCGGTGGTCAATATGCTGCCGGAGATTCCGCAAACAATTTTTGAGGGCCTCGATCGTAGCCTACTCCATGCGGTCTATACTCCGTTTAGCATTATCCTCTTCTACGAGGTGATCTTGTTGGTATTTGCACTCGCAGACTCTCATACCGGAGAAGTCGCGAAGCAGTACCAGATCGTCTCGTTGATCGTTGTCCGAAGGGTTTTCAAAGACATTGGCAGCTTCGAAAGTTTTGAGCATTGGCTTGCCGAGACTGAGGCGGTGAAGGCAGTGCTAACCGACATGGGCGGCGCTGTGCTGATGTTTGTCCTCGTCACCGTTTTCACATTACTCCGCCGGACCATTCCAAAGGTGGCTATTCAACGGGACCTCGTTGGGTTCATCGAACTGAAAAAGGCGGTTGCCGTTTTGTTGCTGGTCGTGCTTTCCGGCCTTGCCATGTTGAACCTTGCGGTTTGGCTTCGGGTGTTGCCGGTGTCCCTCCTGGGACTGACACAAGTGCCTGAAAATGTTGATATGTTCTTTTTCCCACTTTTCTTTGAGTTCATGATTTTTACCGACGTGTTCCTTTTGATTGTCTCACTTGCCTACTACGATCGGTACGAATACGTATTCCGGAATGCTGGCTTCGTTATTTCCACCGTCTTGCTACGGGTTTCACTCTCAACCCCAAAGCCCTACGATATTGGCGTTGCGCTGACCGCGATGGCCTATGGGGTAGCCATTCTTGCGGTGTTTGGCTGGTTCAGTTCAATCGTCAGCCGTCAGCAGCCTGTCGACGGTAGCGACAAACTCCAGAAATAAATGCCGAGTCATTTTGGCACTGGAAAAATAGATGCCCCGAAGAATATTCTTATGCGTGCCGAAGACCTATCTCTAAATTACGTATTATATTCCAGAGATTCCCACCGAACTATGACTGTTGTAACAAGGAATGACATCATGCCACGATCTTTATCTTTTATTGCACGCATCTTCTTTGTGAGTTTTCTAAGCTGCGGGCTTTCTGTCGCACATGCAACAGAAACAGTCAATGTCGATAACTTTGTCCGTGCCGAGACCGACCTTACGTTTAAACGGTATGTCGACCAAGGAGCCTTTGGGAAATTTTTCCACATACGGCAGCCGACACCAATCGATAAACAAGACGTTATCAGAATGAATCGTGACACTCTTTATTCTGCCGGAGTTTTTGATCTCGATGCCTCACCACTCACTGTCATAAAGCCGAATGCGAATGGTCGCTTTCTTTCCATGTTGGTTGTTAATCAAGATCATTCAATGCAGCCAGTCATCCACGCGGCAGGTACGTTTGAATATTCCCGGAAAAAAATTGGTACTCGTTACGTCTTTGTTATTTTCAGAACATTTGTAGATGCAAATGACCCAAACGATATTAAGACTGCAAATTCCTTGCAGTCTGAAATTATTTCGAGACAGTCAAACAAAGGGAGTTTTGAAGTTCCGGACTGGGATGAAGCATCGCTCAGAAAAGTGCGTGACGCGATCAATGTCTTAGCCTCAACTAGGCCCAACACCAATGGAATGTTCGGCGACAAGTCAAAGCTAAATCCGATCAGCCATCTTCTTGGAACGGCCTACGGATGGGGAGGTAATCCTGAGGAAGCTGCCACCTATGTGAATATTGTCCCTGACAAAAACGATGGGAAGACTCCATATGAATTGGCTATTACAGAACAGGTACCAGTAGACGGATTTGTCTCGGTGACTGTTTACAATTCAAAAGGATTTATGGAGGAAAATAGTCTGGACGCTTACTCGGTCAATAATATGACAGCAGAAAAGGATTCGGATGGTACCGTCACGATTCACTTTGGAGGCGATCCGAAGAATCTCAACTACCTGCCGATAACCCCGGGCTGGAACTATATCATTCGCATGTATCAGCCAAAAAAAGAAATCCTTGATGGCTCATGGAAATTTCCTGATCCGCAACCGGTTCAATAAGATGATTGGCTGTAACCAACGGTGGGCGAGAGATGCCAAGAGGAAAGTCCCTCCTGCTGGTGATTCTTTTGAGTATGCTCAAGGGAATTTCATTGAATAACTTCGCCGTACCTACCTTCTGAAAGCACCCCTCCATCATGAAACGCATCGTGTTGTTCTTATTGTTTTTCGGCTTTGTACAATCTGTGTTCGCCGATAACCTGACCCCGCCTGCCACGAAGCTAGTCAAACCCGGCAAATTGATTGCGACTGAGAAGTTTGATCAAGAAGACTCCATTGGCACTCAGAAGATGCGTGGTGCAACGGGTTGGGCGACTGTCCTGGGTAATTGGAAGATCGTAGATGGTGCGGCTTATGGCACGAGTGAGCCACCAAGTGAGAAGCGACCCAAAGGTCATGCTGCCGGTTGCGATCAGTTAGTCGATTTAAATGATTTTGTAATCAGTGGTGAGTTCAAATTGGGTGGCGCTCACCAGGTCGGCGTGATTACGCGTGATGCCAACCAGCCACCTCTTCATCTAGGGCGAGTACTGATTACGAAAAAATCAATCTGGATTCAGAAGATGACCGGCATTGCCAAGGAAACCCGGAGCGAAGTCCTGACCAAGATCGACGTCCCAATCGATACCAACACCTGGCACAAGTTTGTGGTTGAAGTACAGGGAGGTCACTTCTGCGCTCGAATTGATGACCATGTCTTGCAAGCGAAACATCCGCGTTTCGCAGATCACAAGGGGCGGATTGGTTTTATCGCTGCGGGCGAAGGGGCCCAATTCCGCAATGTTTCGTTGTGGGAAGCTACGAAGAAGTAACCAGCCGATTGCATGCACTTTGTATCCATACCAGTGAATAACACATAAGTATTTTCGAGTGGCTTATTTTTTTCCAAGCATCCATGGGCGTTACAGAACGAAAATGCCTCAAGAAGAAAGCATTCTGAAAAATAGGACTAGGCGACGGTAGACGCAAAGTAGATTACAAATCACTATAGATAGAGGTATAAAAAAACAAAAAGCAACCAAGCTATCTTTTGTTGATCTGACGTAATCCGGATGCGGTAATTAATCTTTTGAAATGAGTTCAAACTTGAACTCATTCGTTCCCAAAACGACTTCTGCGTGTAATGGACTAGACTTAGGAGTATTATATTTTTCAGGCACGATCACTTTTGGTTTTGCCTGATTTGCCTCTCGCTCAAGCTTCTCCTGCTCGGCCGTACCGTACCGGGGATCATCTGTATCAATATTAGGAAATTCTGGCATCTCAACCTTGCTGACTGTAACAGCGTACTCTCCTGCTACTGTACCTGCACCAGGTTTCGCAGCCTGTGCATTGAGCGTGAATGAACCGTCAGACTGAGTCATTCCCGAGGCACCAATCCCATTCGAATCCTCGGGTGAAAAGGACACAGTTGCCCCTTCAATTGGTGCCCCATCAAGCGTGATCACGCCGTGAACATACTGAACATTGGGTCCCGATGACTGCCCGCAACCGAGAGCAGATACAACAAGGCACCCGAGAGTCAGAAAACTGAGAAGCTGAAAAGAATGAGGATGAAGTCGCATAGGATCCCTTTTTATCAAGCAATTAAGTTAATCAAGTAACACAGAATGGTTACACACAGACTGCAGAGAAAGACACAATATTTCATGAATATCCTGTGGAGACACCCTTGCGAGAAGGATGCTCCACAGGAATTCATATTTAGCCAGCTAATTTAGTCAGCTAAATTGACCTCGCCACCGTTGATCGAACCAAGCGCCCCAAACACACCACGCTCACTTTGTCCTGTCCACCCCGCATTTGTACCACCCGCCGTTGGGTCACCAGCATTAATATTATCGTTGTAAAACTTCACTGACCCATCGACGTGGGCCATGACAGCACCACCGGGATGATAGCTACTTGGAGGAAGACAAGCCCAGTTTTCATTTCCAGTTCCACACCTCGGGTAATTTGGTGCAGCGAAGGTAAAGAATGATGTAAACCCTTCCTCGCTATCTGCCCAACGTACGCCAGGAGCCTGCGACCCGTTGGTTGTGTAGGAAGAATACTTGCCATCAGTGCCGACCAATGCTGCGCACACAGAAGGAGCAGCATTACCGCCGTTTGAACCTGCACCAGTGCCATATCCACCTCCTCGTGAATCTCCGCTTGCTATGCTAATGCGAGCTTCACCCAAGCTGATAGTATTTGAAGTACCATCTGTTATGTCTTTTATTTTTACAGTTTGTGGTATTATTTTGGTGAGATCGTCGATTTCTCCATTACCTATGCCGCCTAGACCGACCTTTCTCTTATACCCAGTTACTCCCACCCCTCTTTTCCGAGCCTCGTTCGCTTCCAACCGCTTATCTCCTCGACATATGCGGTAACTTGTA
>Ga0233432_10003525_pt1 | contig 14103 bp, 15 predicted proteins | sample SI_122_August201_6_FD_179870 | JGI IMG/M metagenome (GOLD analysis project Ga0233432, IMG submission 179870) | Seawater microbial communities from Saanich Inlet, British Columbia, Canada - SI_122_August2016_10_MG | ecosystem: Environmental > Aquatic > Marine > Inlet | place: Canada: British...
CTCACCATTCTCATAATGCGAATATTGGATCTTAGACTTGAATCTGCTAAATAATACATTTCCATAACTCATAAACTTTTTCTCCCTTGTAGGAGATTATATGGTCTGGTCAGATTAGTCAAGGAAAATAAAAGTAAAAGGTGGAGAAGGTCGTTGAACCCACTCCACCATTGACTCTATGCTTGTTGAGGTGCTTGTAGTTGAGGTCTGTTAGTTCTCATTGAAGCATACCACTTCTCAAGGTTAGGAGCATCCTCCATCCACCTTCCATTTAGGTATTCATACTGCATATCAACCTGTGACATGTATGCTTCTGGATCATTCAACGTATCATCTATTGCTGTGATCCATTCATCAACGTCACCATTCAGTAGTGCCTGTGCAGGAGTGCCATCGTAAGGTGATTGATACTCATCGTAGTTTGGATCGTTGATAAACGAAGTGCCGATGAAGGGGATTCCTAATGCCGAGGATTCAAGCAACTTGAGATCTGATTTACATGCGTTGAAACGAGAAGGTTTCAATGTGGTCACGTAAATGTCTGCCTTACATACATTGAACTGATACGCAGCTAGTGAATAACAGTTTTGCCAAGGGTGCGTTTCAATCAGTTTCTTGTCAGCAAGATCTTGTAGAGCAGGAGGTGTGACACCTTGGAATACCCAAGTGTACTTGTCAGTTGTCCTTCTTACAATCTCATACATGAAATCAAGGTCACCATTCTGTCCAACGTGAGATCCACTACCAGACCAGAATACTCTTGGTTTCCTACCAGTAAAGTCTGGTGCTTGTGCTCTGCGGTTGAAGTTATATAGGAACTTGGGGAGAGTATTCTCAATCACCATGATCTTGTTACCATCAATCCCATAATTTTTAGTGTAAACTTCTTTTAGTGTTTCAGTTGATACTGTCATTAGGTCAACCTTGTGGAGCATGTCAAGATGGTTTGCTGTTTTACCACTGAAGTGTTTGTATGCTACAACGTTACTAGGATCAATCTCGGGTAGGAGGTCATCCATCTCATAGATGATGTTATACTTGAATCCATACTTATGTCTTTCGTGTAGGTAGTAGTCAAGCATTTGCATGTTACCCTTTTCTACTTGTCGTTGAAAACGAATGGAGGTGATGTTCTTTAGAATAGCAAACTCACTTGGGTGAACGAATGTATTAATAGTCTGGACCTGTGCATTCACAGCAAGCATCTCGAAGGGCCAAATCATTCTGTAATACCCACAACCATTTCGGTCAGCAAGGAAGTTCAGTGATGCTTCAGTTTTGTTTTCATAAGAGGCAATAACTTGTTGTCTCTTTTGGTAGTCTTCATCGGTTACTGTATGTGCAACTTTCTTTGCTCTCCGAATCTTATCAACTTCAGCATCAACCAATTGCTTTTGTTTAATTTGATCTTTTGCTTTCTTTCGATCAAGTTTCTTTTGTGCTTTCTTTTGAGCACGATGTTGAACATTGGACATAAACATTTACCTCACATAATAATTTATTGTTTCAGACAGTATATGCCGATTATAAGTAAAGTCAAGACCTTTTTACTAACTTTTATTTTATTGTGAAAATAAATTGTTGACTTTCATTATCTTACAATATAATGATAAACAAATCATTATTTATTCGGAGTAATCATGGCAACAAGTAAACATTATATAGACGGGAAGGTTCTCAAAGAAGAACTTCACGACTTTGCTAAATCCTATAAGATTGAAGCAAAGGAAATCTACCAAGAAGCATCTAATGATCCTATGTTCATTGAATCACTTGAGAAGAGTGTTATTGATGAAACCCTCAAGGGTAATGTTACTTTGAATAAGTTACAAGAAGAATCTCTCAAACTGAAACCATCTCAGAAGAAGATGAAGAAAGAAGAGAAACTAATGTTGTATCTTGAACGTAATGAATATTGTTATGATAGGAAGGTGAAACTTCTAAGACGAAACCTTTACTATAAGGTTGGTTACAAGCAAGCAAGTGGGACTATCTCCGAAGACCTTGGAGAGATGTTTCTCTCCCTTGCACAAAACCTAGCAAACAAAAAGAACTGGATCAACTACACCTATAAGGACGAAATGATTGGTCGTGGTGTATTGTATCTATGTCAATATGCTCACAGTTATAATAAGAACTTCAAGAGAGCAAATGCTTTTGCTTATGTTACCCAGATCTGTAAGAATGGTTTTCTACAAGCAAGGGAAACTGAAGACAAGCAAAGTGTTATCAAAGATAAACTAATCAAAAGATCCATGGAGAGTACAGAACTCGAAAGGTGGAACTCAGAGGAATATGTATGAGTAAAGCATTCATAGTAGGTGACTTACACTTCGGTGTAAGAGCAAACTCTCAGGAATATCTAAAGTTCCAAGTTGATTGGTTTAGGAATGAATTATTTCCTAATATCGAAAAGCATGGAGTGGATCATGTGATCTTCTTGGGAGATGTAAATGATTCAAGGATCTCTCTGTCTCCTCTAATTATGAAAAGGGAAAGGGATTTATTTATTGAATTAAAAAATAAATTCCCAGAGGTTGACTTCCATGTTATCCTTGGAAATCATGATCTCTATTATAAGAGCACAAGGGAAGTTCACTCACTTGACTTTATGAGTGACATTGGTTACAATGTCTACGAAGATCCTACTGAGTTGGTTGTGGATGATCGTAATTTATTATTCCTCCCTTGGATTCTAAAGGACGAATTGAACGATATTCAACTTCGTCTTGCTGAGAACAAATACGATTGCGTGTTTGGTCACTTGGAGATACAGGGATTCCCAATGATGCGTGGCATACTTGACAAGGATGGACTTGAGAAGAGTATCTTTGATAATTGTGGTAAGGTATTCTCTGGTCACTATCACTTGAGAAGCAAGAAGGGTAAGATCCAATATGTTGGAACTCCCTATCAGATTAGTAGGAGTGATGAGGGGGATCAGAAAGGTATTGAGTTGATTGACTTTGATACTATGAAATCTAAGCACATCAAGTCAAAGCACATTCCACTTCACCTATCCTTTAGTTCATCTTTACAACCTTTTGATTCTTTAAATAAAACTTTGGTTACTAATAACATGCTAAAGATTACTCTTGGAAAAGAATTGAGTGAAGTCCAAAAGATCGAATATGTTGAGAAAATAAACTCACTTCGTCCTTTTTCTGTTGTATTCGAGGATGAGGAGGATGCTTCATTGGTAGTGAATGATAAAGAGATACAAAACTCACTTAAAGATACATTGTCTTTTCTTGATGAATATTGCGGTATTGTAAATGTTGAGGATGATGATGTAGATATTAGTGAAATAAGAGAGAAGTTTCGAGAATATTTTAACAAGGCTCACTTATAAATAGAAATATGGATGATAGGTTGCCTAATAATGTCTAGCAACTTATTTTTGAAACCTATCATCCTTTTTGTATAAATACTAATGCTAGACATTTTACATTATTAGGTATTGGTATGAAAATTACATATAATTCTCTGTCTCATGAAGAATTTGTAAATAAAATAAAAGGTAAATTCCCACATATTAAGATATTAACCAAATATGATGGTTGTCACAAGTTAATAACTTATTCTTGTTATATATGTCAAATGGAAGGTTTGAAAGGGATATACAATTGTTTATCAGGTGGGTTGTTATCTTCTAAATATGGATGCCCAGAATGCTCTAAAAAACAAAAAGCAAATACAAGATTAAAAAATACTGAAAAGAAATTTAGGAATATTATGAAAGAGTTGTATTCAACAATAGAAGTTGTTGGTGAATATATAGGTGCTTCAAAATATATACAATGTAAATGTAAAGTATGTGGATTTGATAGTAGGAAAGATCCTTGGAACCCAACACCTTATAGTTTAAAAAATGGTGTTGGTTGTCCTAAATGTGTAGGTCAAATAAAAGGGAACACTGAAAGTTTTAAGGAGGAGATGAAAACTATAAACCCAGATATAGAAATTATAGGTGAATACAAAACCACTAACACATATATAGATTGTTTGTGTAAAAAGTGTGGATTTGATAGTAGGAAAGATCCTTGGAAACCAAAACCTGTAAAATTAAAATCTGGTAGAGGTTGTCCTAATTGTAATAGGGCAAAGTCATTTGTTGGTATTAATGAAGACAAATACTTCAAACCTGTGGTATATGATATATTTTCAGAGTACGAGGTTATACCACAATACCCTCTATCTAATGGTAAGTATAACTTGTATGTTGTTGATTTCTATATACCCGAACTTAAACTTGTTATAGAATATGATGAGGATCATCATCAAAGAATAAAAGATAAAGACAAGAAGAGACAAACCTATATTGAAAATGTGTTGGGTTGTGACTTTATTAGAATAAATGACAGAGAATTCATGAAAGATAATAACTATGTTTGTGAAATTCTAAATGACTACTTTACCAAGGCACATATGTAGTTATTACAGCAACTTTGGTATAAATACCATGTAGAAGTCTTTTGATTCTATGGGGTATTTTTTATGGGTAAACTAACTGAACTTGTTGAGCAAACTTTGATAGAAGGTAATTTAGTATTTGCCGAGGATTTTATTGATACTTTTCCTAAATTATACGATTATTTAAAAAAGAATAATTGGAAAATAAATTCTCAATTAAGTTTTCAAATGGAATTGGATGATGGAAAACATTATCATAATTGGACCATTGATTATAATGAAAGAAAAGGAAAATTAAGACTTAAATATCTACATTCTGCTTTGCCCTTTTCTCAACAATCTGGATATAATGGGGAAGAATATTTCAATAACGAAAATGATATTATTACTTTTCTAAAAAAGAAAGAAGAAAAAATGTGGAAAGATAAAAAGAATGTAAGTAAAGGCAAGGATATAAAATGAGTTTCAAGGATTATCTATTACAGGAAAGTATTAATGACAAAGGAACCTTCAAGTGTCTATTCATCACTTCGTCACCACTTGCAGGGAAGTCATATACTATTGAACGTATCAAGGGTGGCAATTTTCCTGTTCGTATTGTCAATACAGATATTGCTACTGAATACTTCGCAAAGAAGTTTAATGTTCCAGAGACAGATGCCTATGGGATCGTTGGTGGAGAACGTATCAAGACAGTCACCAAGAATATACTCTTCCATACCCTAAATGGAGCATTGCCTATGGTAGTGGATGGAACCTCTGCTGATGAGAACAACTTGCTGAAACGTAAGGGTATTGTTGAAGGACTTGGTTATGATACGGCAATGGTTTACCTTGATGTATCTCTTGAGACAGTTTTAGAGAGACTTGATAAAGTGATTAAAGGGGAAGATCCTAATCGGAAGAGAGCAGTTGATAAGGACTTTCTAGTTGATACTTGGCACAAGACCCAAGAACTGAAACCATTCTATAAACAAATGTTCTCCAACTTTGTTGAAATCAAAGCAACTGATGGGTTGACTGATAAGATGATTTTGAAATCTTATAACAAGATGCAATCATTCTTTGGAGGTGACAAGAACCCACTTGCTGAAAGAAACATTCAAAAGATTCGTGACAACAATGGAACAGTTATGACCGATGGTGCTACTGATAAAGCATCTCTGAAACGATCAACTGAGTTGTGGTACAAATCATAAAATAGTTATTGACAATTATCTAATATAAATATAATCAATATACCCCCCCCCCTCCGACACTCAACGATTCGCACCCTTGGGGGGTTTCTTTAACAACTTGGGAATGACATGGCATTGCTTTTGTAAGCATTTGTTATAGGTGGCAGTACGGAGGGACTAAGGCTCCGTTATCAATAGTCAAACAATAATTGGCAAAAAGGCATATAAGACTTTGAACTATACACAGTTCTCGGAGAAGTATTCTTCTTCCGCAACTGCTGTAGAAAGCAAGGTTGCTTGAACCAACCAGTATTAGTTTGGTAACACACTCTAATACGAGGAGAGGGTAGAATTTCTATCTTTTGTATCCCGATCCTTCACTGATTTAAGATAGAACCCTCTTTCCTATTGAGGATAATCATAGGATATATCTGGTTACAGTTTTGTATATTTTCTATTCCAGAAAGAATTACATTAAATATTCTATTACTGTAGATACTTATGATAAACTTATGAAAAAACTCGGTTCGATCCCGAGCATTTCCACTTACTTATCTTATTTTGGACCAATATAGAGTTCGTATTCATTAGCAACGAACTTTAGGAACTTACCAACGATGGTAGTTCTACCATTCATTTCGTCTGGTCTGATCTGAACGTTACCATCTTTGGTGATGACACTATATGCGTCATTATTGATCTCATAAGGAGCATCAAGTTTCCCAAACTGATTGGAAACGATACTTCCACTCTTGGTTAGAATCTTTATGACTACCTTCTTACCATTGAGGTCTTCAAGGAATCTGTGCATTTCTTCGTTTACCATTATATTACCTCACTTTGTAAATTGGTTCATTGGGGTTGTTTGGGACGAAGTTCTTTTTCTTCATCACTGTAACAAGATTCAGAACATCATCTTTTAGATTTCCTGGTGTGCCCTTAGTATCATATGACATAGCAATATTGAGATGTTCTAACATGTGCTTGATAAGTCCACTGATCTCCATTTGCTGAGATTGTTTTAGACTGTTCTCATAACGTTTCAGAAACTTCTCAATCGTTTCAACGATAGTATCCATTTCAATACCACGTTCTTGAATCCTTTCAATGAAGTGTTTGGTTAGACGCACATCCTTGATACCAGAAGCAATCTTGTCCAGTGCTTTGTCGAGTTCACCCAAGGTTTCAATGCTCTCTGTAATCTCTTGCGAGGTTAGTTCTTTCAGTGCTTTCTTGAAATCTGACATTTTGGTTGCACCATCTTTGAAGTACATTGTTTGTCCTCCCTTAGATTTGAATTGCTGAATATTCTTCTTCAGATCATCAACTAGCATTGTGTTCGACTTTGCATATTCTTGTTTCTTTACTGCTCTAACAAGATTTACTTTTAGATTCAAACTACTTAGATGTTGGTTTACCCACTTATGTTTACCTTGGTTAGATCTCTTATCATTCCTTGATGGTGATGAAAGTATCTCAACATTAAAACCTTGTTTCTTTGCATATTTCAACATTTCAATACCAGATGGAATTGGTTCTAAAGATTCCCAAAAGTTAGGAATATTAATTACCACTGGCCAGAACTCTTCGTCAGACATGGTTTGATCCTCAAGATCCTTCTTGGACCAATCTGGTTTATATTCCATTACTTTTTTGTGAAAATCTGCTAGAACAGAATCCATGTCGAAATATACAGTATAATCACTGTTACCTTCAATTAGGTATTGTTTGAAACTCATACGTTTGCCTTTTGGGTTTTGATTGTCTTCAACTCTTTTGCCAATTCTATGTTTGCGTCATCATCATCAAAGAACTTTACCTCTGAATGATTCTTCTTGATATGCTTCAAGGAGATCTTCTTTAGTTGTGCGATGGATAGTGATGCTCCACGATCTCCCACTGTAAAGACGTTGTTCTTTTTTAAGGTATCTAACCCTATGGTCTTTAGATAACTATAGAGATCCGACTTAAATGCGTTTGGTCTTGCTGTTAGAATATAGATCTCTGTATTAGAATCTCCTCTCTTTACTGCATCATTCACGTTCTGTGCTACTTGCCAGTAAGTAGTCTTTTGTGCAGTGTTCTTCAATACTTCTGCTGAACGGAAATCAGAGAAATCATATGTCTCATCTTTCTTTAGTTTATAGGTATTGAAATCTTGTGGAGAAAGTTGACTGATAACCTTTCCATTACTATCAACAACCTTGATCTTAGACTTTGTGGTTATGAGGGTATCGTCAACATCAAAGACCATTGCTTTGGTCTTCTTGCCCTCTTCTAGAAAATCTATAAATCCCATGTAGTTATTTATCAATATCGGTTATAAACCTTTGCAAACTCGGGATCACTACGCAATCTCCCCTTAATAGAAAACTCTCCGACCTCCGTAGTTTCAAAGAAATCGTTAATAGCATCAAACAGAGTATCCTTTTCTCCTTCCACCCTATTCCATTCTGGACCTTCATATACAGCATCAGCATCCAGTCTTTGTTTGTAACCTATTACTTCAGTTTCCTCGTCTGTCTCTGGATCAACAAACGTTCCCCCGACCACATCTAATGCGGTTATGGTACAAAGTAGACCAGTAGGAGCATTGACCAATTCTTCTATCACCCCACCACCTGTGAATACTCTATCGAATATCCCTGCTAATCCCAATACTTCCAATGCCTTGAGATTGTCAAGTTCTTCATAAAAGTCTTCTTCTGGTGGAAACCCCGATTCTGTCATGAACTTTGCTAATTGATCTTCTTGAGATATAGACGACTCTACCCCTAGATATGCTTTAGTAATCCCCTTCTTCCTTTTCTCTAAGTCCTCTCTGTCAAACCACGCATTGAGTACACCTATTAGAGCATCAAATACAGGTAGTGCTGTAGTCCAAACAAAGTTATCTACATCTGGGTCCATTCCTGCTCCTGGTGTCACTCCTAATATAGCATCCCAGTAAGGGTTGTACAGGTCATGCTTGCGACACTCCTCCCCCATACCATTCAGTTTGCTTGCTAACTCGGGAAAATTAGTTTGTAGGTATTCTGGTGCTTTTGGACCACCACCAACATTGTCATCGGTGAAAGGTGGTAGTGAACCTCCTGCTGTCTCACCTTCGGATGGTTTGGATGGCCATCCAGTTCCTACTGTTATTGCCATGCTAACTACCTCTTCACAAACTCATTAATGCGTGATACTACTGAACCTTCGTGCATAGCACTGAAGTCTTGCTGTGCTTCTATATTACTGACACTATCACCATCTTTGGCAAGTTGACTGCGAAATGCCTCCTTGCTCTTTGCAATCTTTCTTGCCTTCTGTTCAGTGTAACCCATAGAGATAAGTTTTGCGACTAATTCCTCGTAAGTCACTGATAATTCATCTTTTTCCATTTAAACTCTGATAAATAATAGTGTTCAAGTTTATTTATATGTGTGAAATATGAGAATTGATATTAACAAGATCAAAGCAAAGAATTTCTTTTCTATCGGTAATGATGGAATAGAATTCGACTACAGAAGTGGTCTATATAGGGTCACTGGAGACAATAAGGACTCAAGTGGACGTAATGGTGCAGGTAAGTCTGTAGTGCTGTGTGAGACACTAGCATTTGCCTTATATGGAAGACCCATTAGAAAGATCAACAAGGAAGAGATGTTGAACTCTACTAATCATAAGCAATGTGAAGTGGAAATGGAGTTCACTAAGGATGGTGATAATTATGTCATCAAAAGGGGCATCAAACCTAACTATGTTATTGTAGAAAAGAATGGTGAAGAGTTGGGTGAGAATGCTAACATGAAGAGTACCCAAAAGGAAATCGAAAGGATTGTGGGTAGTGACTTCCAAACGTTTACTCATCTTCTTGTTATGTCGAACAGTTACTCTACACCTTTCATGGATCTAGACTCTAACAAGAAAAGAGGCATTATTGAAGATGTATTGGGTATAGGTGTTCTCGGTAAGATGAGTGAATTGATCAAGAAGGATTTTGTTGATCTTAGGAATGGTCTGACTTTAAAGGAAAAGGATTGCCAACACTTATTGTCAACATACAATGATATTAAAGAACAGAATGAAAAACTAAAGAAGACTTCTGAGGAGTTTGAGAAGGATAAACAGGATAAGTTGGATCTGTTATCAGAAAAGAGGGATGTTGTTGTTACTAAGTGCGATAAGTTGATAGAGGATATAATTGACTCTAGTAACCTCAAGGATGGTGTAGAAAAACTTCGTAGTAAAGAATCTGACTACAAGGAAGAAGTATCCACCAACAAACTATCCATTAAGTTTGCTAAGAAGGAGATCACTAAAGTTACTGCGTCACTAAAGGAACTGGAGGATAACCCCACTTGTCCTATATGTAAGACGGATACCAATTCGGATCACGTTATGACTCATATTGAAGAAATGAGGGAGATCATCAGGGATCATGAAGAAACTATTCAAAACTGTGAGAAGATCATCAAAACTAAGAACAAGAAACTTCAGTTAGTATATGACAAGATAGATGAAGTGACTGATAAGATCACTAACAATGACGAATATATCGAGAAGAAGAAGGAGTTGGATGGGAAACTAACTCAGATTGATGGCAAAGTTGAGGTTATAGAAAACCAAGTCAATACTGCCTCCGAGTTGATTGATGAAGAGAAGGAACTGGATAAGTTCAATGAATATGCACAGGTAAGTGAATCCCTTGTTGATATGAACAAGAAGTATAATGACTTGTCCTTCATGCGTAAGATTTTGAGTGATGACGGAATAAAGAACTACATAATCAAGAAGGTTATCAAGTTCTGGAATATGAAGGTGAATACGTACTTGTCAGATATGAATGTAAACTTCGGTATTTACTTTGATGAGAACCTAGATTCTACTTTGAAGTCAAGAAACAGGGATATGTTCAGTTACCACAACTTTTCTGGTGGTGAAAGAAGTAGAATTGACGTTGCTATCCTTCTTGCTATGTTAGACTTGTCTAGGTTACAGAACAATATTGACTTGAACCTTATGGTCATTGATGAGTTGTTTGATTCAGCAATTGATAGTGCAGGAAGAGAAGAGATCTTAAACTTGTTCAAGACTAAATCAATTGAAGAGAACAAATCCATCTATGTAATTAGTCATAGTGCTGATTTACCTATTGATCTATTTGATAAAGAAGTAACTATCTATAAGAAGAATGGTTTCACTTATATGTAGTAGTTGAGGACGAACTTGCGTCAGCAAGTCTCGTTCTCGTTGCGTAGCAACGTTATATGTTAGATAACCTTAGTATATCCTCCGACACTTCGTGTCGAAGGTATTTACTTCGTAAATACGAAAACCCAATAAAAAAGAAAAGAATTTAACCTATTATTCTGGTAGAGTTTACGAACCTCTCCCTATATTATGGGTGAAATCTTGTAAAATTAATAAAAAGTTTTAAACTGTTTTCAATACATTACCAATGCTCTTTACATTACCAGACTGAGTTACGAAAGCAGTATTATCAAAGTCTAATGCTTTGCATAATTTCTTATTTGCGAACTTGTTATAAGTCTGGGTTGAAAAGAACATTTGGGAACGAACACTTTTGGAAGTGTCGTCATTGAAAACAGCATCATACTCTTCACCACTTTTTACTTCAACATCTGAATTGAGTGTCTTATAAAAAGAAGATTTCTGTTTGATACTATTTTTTGCTTTGAATGAGAAGATATAGTTATGTTTCATACTGTACTTGTTACCTTGTTGTACAGCAAAACAATTTGACCTTTCTACCTTCACCTTAGAGATAGTCTTGTCCTTCATATTGATATGAGCGGGAAAAACTTTAGGTGAATCTTCATCATTTGTGTTGGATGGTGATAACTTGTGGTTTACAATCACCTTATCTGGATTATTCTTTTCGATCTTACGTTGCATGTATTTTTTAAATCCAGTTACCTTCTCAATCCAGGAACGTGAGTAGTTACGACCTCGAACAACGGAGTTAAGTAGACCCATGTAAACATAATCTCTAAGATATTCGTATTTATTATTTCGTAGTGTATATAGTTCCCAGAGATCAACTCTCAAAGTACCAGATAATTTTTTAATAAATTCATTATCAACATCTTTGGACCAATCAGTTAGTTTGGTACGGGAAATATAAGAACCATTCTGTTTTACAACCAAACCTAGTTCTACAAGTCTACCCATGTCTTTCTTCCACTGACTGTGGGACTTCGTGAAAGAGTAAGGTTTTATGTCCTTGCGAAATGCGTAAGGGTTGTTAGGATTTTCTCTCTTATAAGTCTCTAATGCAACATACTCTAAAAAGGTTGAGGTTCCACCATGATTGACTATGGAGGAATACAAACCTAGAGGAATGTTGAAGTAATTCAATAAAAAGTCCTATAAACTGATATAAATACAGATGTGTTTAAGGGATATTTATACAAATATTCCATGGAAGTCAAGATTATTGTGAAATTATTTTACCCAAGTTTATAAAGTTATGAGTGAAACTACTGAAAAACAACAAGATAAGTTCGTAGAACAAGTAAAAAAAGATGTGAAGATCGACATATATGATATTGTCGGTGATTCCCGAGATGTTCCGAACAATTTACAGAAGTATTCTGATATGCTTCGTTCCGAATCACACAAGATGAACACCATCAAGGTGAAGATGGATGAGATCTATCATGAGCAGTTCATCTTCTATACTAGAGATCACCCTCTAAAGTTTAACCCATCCGATGCAAGGAAGTTGACCGAGACTGATCCTAGAATGATCAAAGCAAGGAAGTTGTTCAATGAAGCATCCGAGAACGTAGAATACCTTAGAAACGTTATGTGGAACCTTCGAGAGAAGACCAAGAGTATTTCAAATATTATTCAAATGAAGAAGATTGAGTTAAGTTAGTATGGAAAGTTTATTAGGCAGGACTATGGGACGGGAAAGTATAAATACTAATGAATACTTTTCGGATGTATCTATGTTTTATCTATATGCTTATCTCGACCCACGAAAAAATGGTTCTTATACTTATGGTGAGTATGAGTTTGATTATGAACCCTTTTATATTGGCAAAGCAAAGGTAAGGAAAGGAACTGGGCAAAGAGAATATGACCATTTGACGGAAGCAAGAAGTGGGACAAAAAAAGGAAACCAACTAAAACTAAATAAAATTAGAAAAATAGAAGAGACAGGAATGAGTCCAATAATTATTAAAATGTATGAGGGTGAAGATGATGAATCTAAAATATTGGATGTAGAAACAACTATGATCGAGTGTATTGGTAGGAAGGATCTTGGTAAAGGACCACTGACTAATCTAACGGATGGTGGTGAAGGTGTTAGAAACAGAGTATTCACAGATGAGCAAAGAAAAGAGATTTCCGAAACAGTTAAGAGGTGGCATCGGGAAGTTGGAGTATCCGAAGAAACAAAAAAGAAATTATCAATAGCAATGGAAGGAAGAATATTTACCGAAGAGTGGAAGAAAAAGATAGGTGATAAGTCAAGACAACAAGTTTGGACGGATGAGAGAAGGAAGAAGATAAGTGAATCCTTAAAAGGAAAAATGACAGGAGAAGGTAATAGTTTCTATGGAAAACATCATAGTGAAGAAACTAAACAAAAGATAAGGGAAAAGAATGAGGGTGCTAATAGCATCATGTCTGAAAAGTTTTTGGTTATAACTCCAACTGGTGAAGAAATTATTATAGAAGGATTAAATAAGTTTTGTAAAGATAATAACCTAAACCGAGGTGTCTTTCGACAAACATTAAAAAGTGGGAAACCCATAAGTAAAGGGAAGAATAAAGGTTGGTGGTTAAAGGAAAAACTAGAAGGGTAGTATGGATATAGATATTTCACAATTGGATTTTGACTGCGTTGATATATTCGTGATGGATAATGTCAATGCAGTTGTGATGACTGAGAACATTGACTTTATGACGAGTCTAAGGAATCATTTCACCGACAAAGTGAAGAACTTCCAATTTATGCCCGCATTTCGTGCGGGGACATGGGATGGTCGAATACGTCACATAAAGAATGATGGTTTGTTCGCAGTTGGACTTATACCAGAGATGACTAAGAAGATGGACGAGTGGGACATTCCCTTTCGTATCCATCAAGACGATGAGGCAAAGGTTGACATTAGCAACTTCGATGCTGTTATTCAAGATGAACTAATAGACAAGCAGGATACACCCATGCAACCTTGGGAACACCAGACGAGGATTGCTAAGACTCTATTAGAACATAAAAGGGGCATTGCTAGATCAGCAACATCCTCTGGCAAGACATATACCATGGCAATGATCTGTAAATATTTACTATACACCAAGTTGGTGAAGAACATTCTGATCATCGTCCCAAAGATTGACCTTGTAGTACAAGGACAAAGAGACTTTATGGAGTTTGGTTATACGCAAGATGAAGTAGGGATGTATTTCGGAGAAGTGAAGGACACTTCAACACCCATCATCATATCCACTTGGCAATCACTAATGAACATCAAGGACAAGGAGTTCTTTGAGA
>Ga0233432_10003527_pt1 | contig 14100 bp, 9 predicted proteins | sample SI_122_August201_6_FD_179870 | JGI IMG/M metagenome (GOLD analysis project Ga0233432, IMG submission 179870) | Seawater microbial communities from Saanich Inlet, British Columbia, Canada - SI_122_August2016_10_MG | ecosystem: Environmental > Aquatic > Marine > Inlet | place: Canada: British...
GCCTTTTCCTGACTATTTGAAACGGCTTACTTTCGATCTGATTGTTCTTGGTCCTACCTTTCTGGGAACTCGACAAAATGAGAAATTATACAAAAAAGTTCTCAAAAAATATGACTTCATACGATCGTCCAGTGCAACTAAAGTCGCGCTTCCCCAAGATGATTATGATTGTTCCTCAAGATTGGAAGAATGGGTTTCGAATTGGAATGTTGATCGAGTTTATTCGGTGTGTGCTGATCAAACTGATGAATTATATAAAGAATATTCGAAAGTGGGGGAAGTCAAAGTAGGCTACACCTGCTATATCTCTCAAAAGTGGATCGAGTCTTGGGAGCAACCTAAACCCCATCAATCCAGGAGTATTGATGTGTCTTACCGCACCCATGATGTTGATGTGATGAGCTGTTCTTTGAGAAACTTAAAGTTTGAGATTGCCGGCCGTTTTTCAAATATAATGAGCCGTATTGATCCTAAGTTGAATTTAGATATTTCTTCAAGTTTGAGGGATTTAATTCCAGGTACCGGTTGGCATGACTTTATGGAGGATTCTAAGTTTTGTCTCACTACGCCTTCGGGAAGTAGTGTTTTGGATCAGACTGGTGGGGTTAGGGCGAAAGTACGTGAGTTTTGTCATAAGAACCCGCAAGCTTCTTTCGATGAGGTGAAGAAGGAATGTCTGATGAGCTTAGAAGAGACTCATTATACTGCAATTTCTCCAAGAAATATCGAAGCAGCACTCGCTGGGACAGTTCAGATCGCTACCCCAGGAAAGTACTCAGGCTTAATGCTTCCTCTTGTCCATTATATTCCATTGGCTGAGGATTGTTCCAATATCGGATCAGTACTTGAAATGATGCAAAATTCTTCATTAGTAAAAGAGATCCAGCTTAATTGCAAAAACAGTATTCTTTCCGAGCCTAGGCTGAGAGTCCAAAACATGGCTCGAGAATTAATTGAATTTACTCTTACTAACCAAAACAATAAAGGCATTCCTCTTTCGCAAAACGGCAACCTAGGAGATTTGGTTGATCGTCATTCCTCTCGAATGGCCCGTTCCATGGGACTTTATAAATTGAAGATGTTGCTTTCGAGAATCAAGAAATCCTTCCAAAGACTTTCCTGAAGAGTCCCTAAGGTCGTTACAAATTTTTATTTCGATATAAAACTGTACGGTTTGTCATAACATTATTAATTATAATCCCCTTTTGTGAAAGTTACTGCTCTTAGCTTACATCAGATGGGTGACCCTTCCTGCTACCGGGAAGCCGTTCGGTCACTGGAGTATATGATTCCGGAGAATGTGTCTGATATCGACTGCTTCGTACATGATGCTGGGTTGCCTTTCCCGGATTACTTAAAGCGTCTTCCTTTCGATCTAATCATTCTTGGTCCTACTTTTTTGGGTAATCGACAAAATAAAAGGTCTTACGAAAAGGTTCTTTTGAATTATGATTTTATCCGATCTTCCAGTGCAACGAAAGTTGCCCTTCCTCAAGATGATTACGATTGTTCTGCTAGACTCGAAGAATGGCTTTTAAAGTGGAATGTAGATCGGGTCTATTCGGTGTGTGCTGATCAAACTGATGAATTATATAAAGAATATTCGAAAGTGGGGGAAGTCAAAGTAGGCTACACTTGCTATATTTCTCAAAAATGGATCGATTCTTGGGAGCAACCTAGACACCATCAATCACGGAGTATCGATGTGTCTTATCGCACGCATGATCTTTCGGCCATGCGCTGTTCTTTGAGAAACCTAAAGTTTGCAATTGCCGCTCGTTTTTCAAATGAAATGAACCGCGTTGCTCCTAAGTTGAATTTAGATATTTCTTCAAGTTTGAGGGATTTAATTCCAGGTACCGAGTGGCATGATTTTATGGAGGACTCAAAGTTTTGCCTTTCGACTCCCTCAGGAAGTAGTGTTTTGGATGAGACTGGTGGTGTCAGGCAAGCTGTTGAGGGGTTTTGCAATGCTCATCAGGAGGCAAGTTTTGAGGAGGTGCAGAAGGGCTGCCTTAAGGATTTGGAAGAAATTCAATATACCATGATCTCTCCAAGAAACATTGAGGCGGCGTTGGCTGAAACAGTACAAATCGCAACTCCAGGGAAGTACTCGGGCTTGATGCATCCGATGGTTCATTATATTCCGTTGGAGGAAGACTGCTCCAATATTGCATCGGTTTTTGAAATGATGAAAAATGCAGCACTAGTAAAAGAAATTCAATCTAATTGTAAAAACAGCATCCTCTCGGAGCCAAGACTGCGAGTGCAAAATATGGCCAGTGAATTGGTTGATTTTGCCCTTTATAATCAAAAAGCAAAGAACATTCCTCTTTCTCGGATTGGTAATCAAGAGGGTTTAATACAACGGCATTCCGAGGATATGGCTCTTTCCAGAAAACAAATTCGTCAAAAGAATTCTTCGATCGAGTCCTCCCGTTAGTTAATCATATTTTAGTGAAACCTTTATCTGCTTTGGTTATGTGTATGGCAGACCCGTCCTGTAATCCACGTCCTAATCGTATCATAAATCTGCTCAACGAGATGGGTTATGTCGTGGATGCCGTATGTCACAAACCGAAGACTTCAATAGAGGTAAGAAAATTTTTCTTTTTGAAGTACAATGCTTCTAGTGCAGTCGGGGTCGTTTTTAACAGAATGCGTTCTCATGTTTTGTATTTTGTCTCCTTTATACTAAGATTTGAAAAATTTCTCCTGTGGGTAAACGACTTTAGGTTGAGATTCTCATCCCTCCAGCATTCCATAATGGAAAATCAATACAGTCTCATTGTAGTAGAAAACATTGAGTTACTCCCTTTGGCTTTTCGTTGTAAGCGAGACTCAAAGATATTATTTGACGCTAGGGAATATTATACGAGGGAATTTGAATCTAGCCGTTTCTTTAAGCTTTTTATATTTCCATTCCGCAAGATTCTTTGTGAGAAATTCCTGCCCCGTTGTGACAGAACAATTACAGTTTCACCTAGTTTGGCCAAAGCATTCGATATTGAGTTTGGAATATGTCCCTTGGTTATAAGAAGTGTTCCATATTTTCATGATGTTCCTGTTACTCCTACCCTGGAAAACAAAATTCGAATGGTGCACCACGGGGTGGCTCATGTTGGTCGTAATATCGAGAAAATGATCGATGTGGTAAAGCTTTTGGATAAGAGGTATACTTTAGACTTTTATTTGGTCGGAAGTTCTAAATACATTGCTGAGCTCAAGAATTATGCCAGGAACACACCAGCCATAAGCTTTCGATCACCTGTTTCTTTTTCTGAAATCATTCCTATGCTCAATCAATTTGATGTGGGCTTTTATTATTTAGAGCCATCGGGCTTTAATTACCTGTCATGTCTTCCTAATAAGCTTTTTGAATTTATACAGGCTCGGATTGCAGTGATTATTGGTCCCTCCTTAGACATGAAAGATATTGTTACTAAATACAAAGTTGGAGTTGTCTCCAACGATTTCACTTGTGAATCTATGGCGTCCGTTATTAACAACCTTCGCTATTTGGATATTGATCAGTTTAAATCCAACAGCGATGCTGCTGCAAAAGAATTGTCTTTTGAAAATGAAAGCAAAAAGTTGAAGTCCTTAATCTGCGAAATGCAAACTTCCTAACCCCTTTTTTGACTAACTTTTTATTATTGTGTGTGGTTTTATAGGCGGCTTTTGGTCTAGGCCAGGTAGTCCTTCAAAAACTCTTTTCAGCAGTGCTCTGTCATCTCTTGTGCATAGAGGACCCGATGACAAAGGTACTTTTTTTTCTTCAATGCCTAATGGTGTTCTTGGTCTGGGCCATCAACGGTTGTCGATTATTGATCTCAGTACTTCAGGTCGTCAACCAATGGAGTCAAGCGATGGAAGATACTCAATGGTTTTCAATGGAGAGATTTATAATTATCGGGAACTTCGTGATGAGTTGATCTCTCATGGTGTTGAGTTCAGTTCCAATTCGGACAGCGAAGTACTGCTCAACTCTTGGGCTTATTGGAGGGAAGACTGCTTGCTTCGCCTTAAGGGAATGTTTGCTTTTGTGGTATTTGACCGAAGGAAAGAAACTTTATTTTGCGTACGGGACTCTTTTGGAATCAAGCCCTTATATTATTCTTTGAATAAAAACGGTTTTTTCTTTTCCTCCGAGTTGCCGGCTCTTCACCTTCTTCTTGATCAAAAAAACCAAGTGAATCTACAGCGGGCTTATGATTTTCTAGTATTTGATAGTTACGATGATTGTGAGGCTACTTTTACAAAAGGAATCAAGCAATTGATGCCTGCTCACTCTTTATCGATTGATTTGAATGCGAACAATTTGTCACCCAAAGTTTCACCTTGGTGGAGACCAGCGATTAAAGAAAGACAAAACCTCCCCTTTGATGTAGCTGCAGAGGAATTGAGAGAGATGTTTCTCCAGAATGTTCGCCTTCATTTACGTAGTGATGTGAAAGTTGGAGCGAATCTTTCAGGGGGCTTGGATTCTGCCTCCCTTGTGTGTTCGATTAGGCACTTAGAGCCTGAAATGCCACTACATACTTTTTCCTATGTGGCACGGGGGTCGCCGGTTAATGAAGAGTCTTGGGTCGATAAAATCAATCATCATGTTAAAGCGATTCCACATAAGGTAACAATTTCTTCAGAAGAATTTGATGATGAAATTGATGAAATGATTCGAATACAAGGTGAACCTTTTGGTAGTACTAGTCTTTATGCTCAATATCGAGTTTTTCGCATGGCAAAAGAACATGGAGTTACGGTAACATTGGATGGACAAGGTGCAGACGAGATGTTGGCTGGATATCATGGATACCCTCAAGCTCGGTTGCTCTCTTTGTTAGAAAGAAAAAAATTTGTAACACTTTTTCGTTTTCTGAAAGAATGGCCGAAATGGCCTGGGCGATCTAGACAAAAGATTTATTCATACCTTATGGAACTTTTACTTCCCAGGTCCTTTAGGGATCAGGCTATGAAAAGGAGGGGTTGGGACCCCCGACCGGATTGGATAGATGTTCATCAATTGCATGACCAAGGAGTTAAGGTAAGCGGGTCCAATCATTTTGTTGGCGAAAGAGACGGGGTTGGACGACGTTTACCGGATAATTTACGTTTTGCTCTGACTAAACACAAACTGATCCATCTTTTACGAGTATTAGATCGAAACTCGATGCATTGGTCGATTGAAAGCAGGGTACCTTTTTTGACGAATGATATGGCTGAGTTTCTATTGAGCCTACCAGAAGAGTTTCTTCTGTCTTCGGGAGGCCAAACAAAGCGAATCTTCAGGGCTGCTATGAGAGATATCGTGCCCAGAGAGATATTAGAGCGAAAAGATAAAGTGGGTTTCGCAACTCCAGAAAGAGAATGGCTTTTGTCTTCTCGGAAAAAAGTGTTGGGATGGCTTGAATCACTTGATTCTGTTAGCTTCCTAAGGAAAGAAAAATGTCATGATGTGGTTTCGGGTATTCTGAATGGAAGTCATCCTTTCAGTTGGCAGGCTTGGAGATTGGTTAATTTCGCTCAATGGTACTCAATTCATACTGGTTCTCATAGTGCGAATTGAGATTTTGTACTCTTGGCGGAAAATGAATCTGGATAAAAAATGGAAATAATTAAATAGCTTAAATTTTAAAACATTTTGATGAAATTTTTTATATAAGCTGCATAAAACCCGAAAAATGAAAAATAAAATTAAGATTTACTTATTCGGTGATTCAATATGTTTCGGCCAACTAGTCGGTAGTCACAGAACATGGGCGACTCGATTGTGCGAAACATTAGAAAGTTTAAATACTAGTAACCGGGCTTTTTTAGTTCAGAACGCGGGTGTAAATGGAAACACTACTCGTCAGGCACTGGAGCGCATAAGTTATGACGTTACTTCACATGCTCCAAATTATATTTACCTTCAATTTGGAATGAATGATTGTAACTATTGGATCGATAACAACGGTCTTCCTCGGGTAAGCCCAAGAGCATTCGTTGCTAATCTGGTAGAAATTGCTGAGAAGTGTTTTGCGGCAAGTTCACAACGTGTTTTTCTCGCTACAAACCATCTATCAAGGAAAGGTATGATTGGAGCAGAAAATAATATTTCTTATGATCAAAGTAACGAGAATTACAATGAGTTAATAAGAGAGGCCTATCATATTTTAGTAAATAAAAATTTACCTGCTTCGTTGTTAGATCATGAAAATGATTGGAAACATCAAATTGCAATAAAGAATGACTTAGGTCTGGAGGATTTATTGCTTGAGGATGGAATTCATCTAAGTTCGGTTGGTCATGATTTGTATTCAGAATATTTACAAACTAGATTAATTCCTCATATCACAGGTTAATTAGGTGAAATTTTTGCTCTTAGCAGCGGGTCAAATAGCAACAAGTTTGCTTGAAGAAAGTTGGTTCATTGATGAAATTTCTAACAATGCGGTTGGTTTCATTTGTAGTAATGAATTTTTCAAGAAAATAGAAAAAAAACTAACGATTACTCAAAAAGAAAGTATGTATATAATTGGTGAAAAACATGTTAATGAGGCACAATTACATGGTCTTCTTAAAGGAAAAAAAAATGATTATATTATCTCTTTACAATATCCTTGGGTTTTACCCTCTACCATCCTAGAACTTGTTAATGGGCGAGTTTTGAATTTGCATAATTCGAAATTACCTGACTACCGAGGGCATAATACGATTAGTCATGAGATTTTAAACGAGGAATCCTTTCATACCACAACATTACATTGGGTTGCGATAGAAGTTGATAGGGGAAGACTAGTTAAAGAACATGCAATTCAAATTCTCAAGGATGACAATGCTTTTAAATTATGGAATCGCTCCAAAGAATCTACAAAGATTCTTTTGAAAGAATGGTTTCAAGAATTAGACACCCAAAAAGAATTCCCGGAAGGAAATGAAATCATCGGGGTAGGAAGTTATTATCCAAAAGAGATATCTCAATTTAAGATCATACCAGAAAATTCTGATAAAGCAGTTATTCAAAAATTTGCTCGAGCCTTTTATTTCCCTCCACATGAGCCTGCATATTTTCTAGTAGACGGTACTAAAATCTATGTACTTCCTGATAGTTGGATATATCTATAAGTTTCTGATTCAATTTTTTGTTGTATTTTTTAATCTTTTTTCAACTTTTATATCAAAGTCGTTCCAAGTTATATGTTAATACTTTGCATACAAGTAACATCTATTTGTGACAATTTAAGATTACGACATTTAAGTTAAATGTTTTATTCGGTAAACTTTTAAAGAGTAGAGAGTTGTGGATGTCTGGTTTCGGATATTTTAAATGAAACAAAAGCCCTTTTGCTAGAAGGATTGAAAGCTGGTTATTTTCACTCAATGGTACTCTTATCATGGTCGAAACTAAGATTGCCTAGTTTGTTCGAAAGTTCGGCAATTGTTTTATGTATTGATTTTTTTGGATGGCTTCAGTTTTAAACATTCTTGTCCTAGTTAGGTTAGGTGATCCACTAACCCAACGAAGGGCAGTTTTGGAGAAAGAACATTTTCTTCCTCGTTTCGCTAAAGATCATAATTACATCACGCACGATTTTTCTTTGCCTCTTCCAAGTTATGTTCACGACATTTCTTTCGATGCTGTTTTGTTAACGCAATCTTTCCTAGGAGGCAGGAATTCAGAAGAAATAAATAATCGAAGAAAAAATTATTTTGGAGATTTAGTAAAGAGCACCCCTTATAAAATTGCCTTACCTCAGGATGATTACACCTGTTCAAATATACTGGATACCCTTTTTTGTGATTGGGGAGTAGATCTTGTATACCCTGCTTGTTCCGATCATTGGAAAGTTCTTTACCCAAAATTTTCTCGTATCGGTCAGCTCAAGCAAGGTTTTACCGGTTACATCAGCGACAATTTCATTGCTGGTAATTCAAGCGTAAAACCTTTTCAATCGAGATCGATCGACATTTCCTATCGTGCTGCCAAGTTGTCCCCCGTTTTCGGCAGGATGGGGAAGGTAAAAACTGAATTCGGCGAGTTGTTCGAAAAAAGCTCTCATGGTACTAATTTGAAAACTGATATTTCGGTACGACCTGAAGACACAATTTATCACAAGGATTGGTACGGGTTTATTGAGAATTCCAAATCTATGCTTGGGGTAAACTCAGGCTCCAGTCTTCAAGATCCAGATGGGGATATACACAAATCTGTTTGCGCGTATCTCGATGAAAACCCACGGGCAACTTTTGAAGAAATTGAGCAAGTTTGCTTCCCTGACCTCGATGGCCAAACAATTTTTACTGCTATTTCTCCACGTAACATGGAATGTGCTCTTTTAAAAACAGCACAAGTACTTACACCAGGACATTACGGTGGCTTTTTGGAAGCATGGAAAGATTACATTCCACTAGAACCAGATATGAGCAACTTTGAGGAGGTATATGATCTATTGTTGAAGGAAGACTTCATTGATTCGATGACTGCCAGATGTAAGGAGAAGGTTCTTAGCTTCCCCGAGTTGCGTTATACCAATCATGTCGATGATATTATAGGTAAAATTTCTAACAATTGCTCCCTGAGCGATTCTGAAAGAAGGGCAAGTACACCTTTGATCCAAAAATACAACAAGGAGATAATCGGCATTAAAAAAACCTTTTGGAAAAGGCAAAGGCTAAAATTAAAGGTGAGAAATACCTTGGGGAATCTTGGATTAAGAAAATTAAAAAACTTTTTGATCTCATGAAATACAAATTTTACAGAACTTGAAGACACCTAAGAAAATCCTATATGTTCATCACGGTAGTGGTCAAGGGGGTGGAGCGGTGGCTTTAATGAGACTGCTTCAAAAATTAGACCAAAGAAAGTATGTTCCTTTGGTTGCCTGTGACTACCGCCTGGCAGAAGTTGAGAAGTTTTTCGAGAGAGAAAAGATCAATACGGTTAACCTTAACGTTAACCCTTTCTCTCATACCGCAACAACATGGAAATGGCATACCCCCAAAGGGTTGCTGAAGATGATTCGATGGTCTTTTTTTCATTTTGCAAAGACTAGAAAAGGGTTAATTGAAATCGTGAAGCGGGAAAAGCCTCACATCATTCATTTCAATGGTCTATCTTTATTACCTTATGCCACCGCTCGAAGGTTTTTTGCAGTGCCGATTATACAGCATATTCGTGAGCCCCTTAATAGCGGGATTTTTGGCCTTAGAAGAAAGATTTTGAGGTATATCGGAAAAAAATTCATCAATCATTTTGTCGTCATTTGCAAAACGAATTACAACGATTTCTTTCCTGTGAAGAATGAAAACGCCAGCGTGCTTTACGATCCCGTTGAATTGTCTCGCCAAAACAAAGAAAACACAAAGAGGTTGGAAAACCAGATGGAAGATGGTCCGATTGTTTTTTTCCCGGGTGGATCATCGTTGGGAATCAAAGGATTTATTCCCTTTATTTCGTCTCTTGCCTTGTTGATAAAAGAAAACCCAACGATCAAAGCTATTGTACCCGGAATTGAAAGCCCTGGTCACCCCAGAGACCCGATTCGCAGGGAAGCCGAATTGATCATTTCGGAAAACGGACTTGAGGATTGCATTCAACGGGTTCCTTTTACTGATGAAGTTTATCAGTATTATCTTCAGTCTGATATTGTTGTGGCCCCTTTTATAACTGCCCATGCTTCATTGGCAGTTGCCGAAGCCGGTCTTATGAAAAAGCCTGCGATCGGCTCAAGATTACCTCCGATCGAAGAAGTTTTAAAAAATGGAGAGAATGGATTGTTGGTAAACCCGGGTGATGCCGTTGATTTGGCTGAAAAAATTAAGTATTTGATCTCCCATCCTGACAAGTCATTTTCGATGGGTGAGGATGGTTATAAAAAAACAGTGACTAGAAATGATCCTGGCAAGTACGCCGAAGAGGTTATGTCGATATATGACAAACTTTTACATCGAAAGTAATTAATCTTCAATGCTTTCTGTTCCCAATGAATAATGTGTTTTTCACTCTAATGACCAGTTCTTAAAGATTGAGAAAATTATGAAACAAGTACTAATCAAAAAGGGAATCGCTCACTTATTGGATGTTCCTGTTCCGAGTTTGGGAAAAGAGGAGGTATTGGTTCAAGTCTGTACATCCTGTCTCTCGATAGGAACTGAGTTGGCAAGTGTTAGAGGAAGTGCCGTACCAATGTGGAAGCGGGCTCTTGCACAACCTGAAAAGATCAAGACGGCTTTGAGTTTAGCCGTCGACAAGGGTTTGAGCCACGCAATACAGGTGGTTTCCGAGAAAAAAGAAGCTGAATACCCTACTGGTTATTCTGCGGCAGGAGTAGTTGTGGCGGTGGGCAAAGAGATTAATGACTTGAAAGTGGGGGACCGCCTAGCATGCGCCGGTGGACAATATGCATATCATGCGGAATTTATACGCGTGCCTCGCAATCTTTGCGTCCCTATCCCTGCAGGTGTGGGATTCGATGAGGCATCAACCATTACACTTGGGGCCATTGCCTTGCAGGGTGTTAGGCGTGCTATGCCGACGATTGGAGAAACTTTTGTGGTGCTTGGTCTCGGTATTCTTGGTCAATTAACTGTTCAAATACTACGAGCGAACGGGTGTAGAACAATTGGAATCGACATGGACGAAAAAAGAGTCAAAAAAGCTCTCTCCATGGGGATGGAATATGGCTATGTTCCATCCGAAGCAGATGAGGAAAGTGTATTTCGCATGACTGATGGTTATGGTGCAGATGGAGTCGTTATAACTGCCGCTACAAACTCTGATGAGGTCGTGTCGAATGCTTTCAATATATGCCGAAGGAAGGGTAGGGTGGTTCTTGTTGGCGATGTAGGACTGAACCTCCAACGAGAAGATTTTTACGCCAAAGAAATTGATTTTTTTATATCTACATCATACGGGCCCGGTCGATATGATGACAGATATGAGGAAAAAGGCCTCGATTACCCAATTGGCTATGTAAGGTGGACAGAGAACAGAAATATGGCCGAGTACATTAGATTGATTGCGGCCAAACGATTGGAGATAGAGCCTTTAATCACAGACAGGTATCCCATAGAGAAAGTTTCTTCGGCTTATTCAGCCTTGGAGGGTACGGAAAGACCTCTATTGACACTGCTGAAATATCCTTCGGCTGAATCTGATGCTTTTGCTTCCGAAAAGAGGATTAATCTTAAAGTAACTAGGCCATCGAAAGACGATAAGATTCGTGTGGCTTTAATTGGAGCAGGCGGCTTTGCGAAATCTGCCCACTTGCCCAACATGAAAAAGTTATCCAATGATTACAAATTGCATGCCGTCGTAAACCGGACAGGTCCTTCGGCAAAATCGGTAGGACAAAACTTTGGAGCGGAATATGTCTCGACGGATCCCCAAGAGGTCTTGGCAGACTCGGACATTGATGCCGTTATCATAGCCACTCGTCATAACTTGCATGGTTCTTTGGTCATGGACGCATTAGAGGCAGGAAAGCATGTCCTTGTAGAAAAGCCACTTACCATCGACAAAGGCGAACTGGAAAGAATTGAAACTTTCTTCGATGCTGATACCAGGAGCAAACCTCTGCTTTTAACCGGTTATAATCGTAGGTTTTCTCCTTATGCTCGCAGAATTGGCAAGCTTTTGTCGAAAAGCCACTCCCCGTTTATACTAAACTACCGTATGAACGCGGGTTTTATTCCTCAAGACCATTGGGTTCATGGACCAGAAGGAGGAGGTCGAAATTTAGGTGAAGCCTGCCACATTTACGACTTGTTTACTGCATTTTCGAATTCAAAGGTCAGTGGTATTTCCGCCCATGCTATAAGGCCAAGCACCTCTCATTATCGACACAATGACAACTTCATTGCAACTTTGAGTTTTTCGAATGGATCCGTGGCAAACCTTGTTTATACAGCCCTAGGCAACAAAGAAGTACCCAAAGAAACCGCTGAGCTTTATTTGGATGGAAAAATTGCAATTTTGAATGACTACAAATCTTTAGATGTATTTGGAGAGTCCGGTCATTCAATGCAAACAAAAAGTCAAGATAAGGGCTTGCTGAGTGAACTTGAATGTTTTGCCAATGGAATTCGTACAGGAGAATGGCCAATTCCGTTGTGGCAACAATTACAAGTAAGTCATGTGGCTTTCGCTATCGAGGAAATGTTACTCGAATAATAGAATGTCTTCCGAACCAATCGTTGCACGGCCTTTGGATACAAAAAATGGTTCTGCCTTCTGCAGATCTTTTGAAAAACAGTGTGTGATCGCGAGAGTATTTTTTACCGTTGGTATCCTTACCATCACTCTCGAATGTTTCTTTTATAACAAAATAAAATGGTTGATCAAGGGTCATGGTTTACCAGTCGTTTTATGGCCATCGGAGATTTGGTTTATTTGCATCGGTGGCCTTTTATTTCTATTTCATATTAGCAATAAAAAAATGAAGATAACAATTGGAGACATCAGTCCAATACTGGTTGTTATTTTAGTTTTTTTAGTGGCATTTGTTCATGGTGTTTTGAACAATAATCCATTTGCTATTAGCGAATTTAGAGAAATTGTATTTGGGGCGTTTGCACTTCCTATAGTTATGATACTAGCACCCTATTATAGCTTAAGGAAAAACCCTAAAAAAATTATATTATTTTTTTTATTTATAGGAATTTCATTCTCTTTTGTTGTGGTATATGAAACGATAAATATGATCCATTTTAATCCTATTAAATCAAACGCATTTACTATGCTTTTATTTCTCGGTCTCCCTATTTTCATATTAGCTAATTCTTTTCAGGTAAAGGCGACCTTATTGCCTCTCATCGTTGTATCAACAGCTATCCTTATAAACTTTAGTAAGCTTTCAATTTCGAACTTTTTTTTCGCGACAATGGCATCCTGTATTTGTTTTTACTTTATCACGCCGAAGTCTAGATTTTTAAAGCTAAACAAAATGAGAACTAAAATGTTATTAAAACTGGCTGCCTTGGCCATTACTTGTTTTGTATTTCTTTTCGCCTATGATCGATATACGAACGGTGGAATCCAGAAAACTATTTTAGTGAGTTTTCTGAAAATGCGCACCACCTCTTCCGGTGCTGTACATTTTGCTGATCGAAGCGGTGGTCGCATAGAAATGTGGAAGGCATCAATCAATTTATGGTCGGAGCAACCCTTTTGGGGACACGGTCTAGGTAAAACGATAAGAGTTTTTAGTTCTGGTTGGAGTGAAAAAAGTCAGTTGCATAATTATTTTCTACAGACATTGCAAAATACCGGTGTTTTGGGGGTTACAGCAATTTTTGTATCTTTGACATACTGGTGGTTGAAGATTTATCCAAAAATAAAAAGAATTCAGAATACTTATGAGAAAATCGTTTTATATGGTATGGTAATATTTATTCTAACTATATTATTCAACGGCTTATATGGTCATTCACTTTCTTACACTCCTATAGGGATTTTATTTTGGGTATGCATTGGTTTACTTTCTTCTCTTTCATTACGGGAAAAGCACCAAAAATACATCGAATATAAACACTAATCTATTGAACCTTTTCAACCATTGAGAATCGAGCCCTCTTCAGTAGAAAATTCTTTGAATAGTCTTTTGCAATGGATTACCAAGAATGGTTGGGCAGGTTATGATCCTTACGATGTAAGAGGGCAAGACTGGTTCATTAAGCTTTTTGGAAAGCAAACTAAATTATACAGAAAAATAAGAGGTCTTTTGGCATTACTTGAACTAAATATTCCTCCATCAATAGTAAGAAAGTTATTATGTATTAATAAAACTATAAACCCTAAGGGCATGGGGTTATTGGCTTCTAGTTATCTTTCATTATTTAGGGCAACGCGTGAGGATTCTTATTTGCGCCAAGCAGAGGATATTCTCGATTGGTTGTATGATAATCATAATGATCATTATGGGGGTTTTTCTTGGGGATATCCTTTCCATTGGCAGTCACGAGTTTTTTTACCTAAAGGGACCCCTTCTTCAGTTGTCACAGGCACCATCGGTGATGCTTGGATTGACCACTATTTACTGACGGATTCCAAGAGAAGTCTTTCTGTTTGTCGCGGTATCGCCGATTTTTTTCTTTCTTCTTTGAACCGACATCAAAAAG
>Ga0233432_10003532_pt1 | contig 14091 bp, 11 predicted proteins | sample SI_122_August201_6_FD_179870 | JGI IMG/M metagenome (GOLD analysis project Ga0233432, IMG submission 179870) | Seawater microbial communities from Saanich Inlet, British Columbia, Canada - SI_122_August2016_10_MG | ecosystem: Environmental > Aquatic > Marine > Inlet | place: Canada: British...
CAATCGGAAACGATTTTAGAGAAGTTGGTATCGTTGTAGACCCAACAAATGCTGGTACAACAACAGTTGCAACTGCAACACAAACAAGAATGACACATGCAGTTAAATTTTCGTCTACAAGTGGAATATTTGAACCAGACGAAAAGATTACACAATCAGGAAACAATGCTACTGGTAGAGTAGTAGAGTATGATAGTGCAAACAAAATTTTATATTATCAACAAGAACAGTGGGAAAACTATGGAATCGATTCTAACTCTTCCTCTTCCACATATCTTACTAAGGTTTCATTCAGTGGAACTAATACTATCTCAGGTGCTACATCTAGTGCATCTGGAACACCAGTTTCTAACTCTCCCACAGAAACACTAAGTAATGGTGGTACTATTGCGTTTAGTGCTGGTGGCGGTGGATTTGCCGTACCAGAACTAGAAACAGATAGTGGAAAAATAATTTATGTAGAAAATAGAAGACCAATTTCTAGAGCTTCAGACCAAACAGAAGATATCAAAATTGTAATCGAATTCTAATCATAACAGGAATGTGAAATAAATGGCTACCAACTTTAATGTAAACCCATACTATGACGATTTTGACAAGACTAAGAACTTCCATCGTGTTATGTTCCGTCCAGGCTATTCAGTTCAGGCAAGAGAACTTACACAGTTACAAACTCTCATCCAAAGACAAATTAATAACTTTGGTGAACACATTTTTGAGCAAGGTTCAATGGTTATCCCTGGCGATATCAACATTGACATGGAATATCATTATCTTAAACTTGAATCGATTTACAATGCACAGGACGTAGAAGTTTATAGAACAAACTTTAAAGACAAAATTATTACTGGACAAACAACAGGCGTTCAGGCAAAAGTAATTGGTACAGTCCCATCAACAGATGCCGACCCTATCACTCTTTACATTAAATATGAAAACTCTGGTACAGATGGAGAGACAAAAGTTTTTGCAGCTGGAGAAACTATCCTTTCTACAAATGCAGATAATACAACTGTTAAAAATCCATTACTCACAACCAATCAAACCATAGAATATGGTTCTCAGATTCAAGGAACTGGTAGTCCTGTTGGAACTGGCTCTGCTATGTTGGTACATGCTGGTGTATATTTTGTAAACGGTTTCTTTGTAGAAAATACTGAACAAGTTATTCTTCTTGACAAATATTCTTCAACTCCTTCTTACAGAATGGGTTGGACAATTACAGAAAGTTTTGTAACACCAGAAGAAGATAGTTCTCTATTAGATAATGCAACAGGTACATCAAACACTAATGCCCCTGGCGCTCATAGATTTAAAATCAATCTCACTCTGACTAAGAAAACACTTGCAGCAACAGACGATACAAACTTCTTAGAACTTGCTCGTGTGAACGGTGGTGTAATTGAACAGTTTAAAAAGTATGCAGACTATAGTGAACTTGAACATACTCTTGCTCGTAGAACAATGGACGAGAGTGGAAGTTATGAGGTTCGTCCATATCAATTAGAGACTCGTGAACATTTGAACGATGGAACTAATCGTGGTATCTATCCTCTATCTAATGGCGGTGATGTTGATAAAGTAGTATTTGCAATTGAGCCAGGAAAAGCATACGTTGATGGATATGAACTTGAGACAATAACTTCACAGTTTGTTAAATCTGATAAACCAAGAGACTTTGCTCGTGTAACTGACAAACCAATTCAAACTCCTATTGGTAATTATGTTCTCGTAACAAATGTTACTGGTTCTCCAGAGATTGATGAGTTTGAACCAATTAATTTGTATAATGATGTATTGGGAGTTGCTGGTTCTGGTAGTATAGTTGGTACTGCAAAAGTTCGTTCTTTCATATTACATGATGGTGATTTCACAGGAACGCTTTCTGAAACAAAATTCAAACTTGGATTGTTTGATATAAACTTAAATGATGGTATAGATTTTGAAAGAGATGTTAAACATTTTCAAAATTCTGGTAATACTTTTTCTGCAAACGTAAGTCCTAATTTTGTATCTCTATCGGGAACTGCAACATCGTCTTCTGGTAGTACAACTGTAACTGGTACGAGTGGTTCTTTGTTTGCCCAACAAATTGTTGCTGATGATGTAATATATCTAAATGATGTATTAATTGGTCGTGTAGCATCTACTCCGACTTCAAACACATCACTAACATTAACAGGAAACGCTTCGGCTACTGTAACGAATGGTGGTATTAAAAGATTTTCATCTACTCTAGTTCGTCCAGATCAAAAGTTACTTGTATTTCCAACTAACTTCTTTAGAGTTAGAAAACTTCGTGGCGACTCTACTTCAAACCCAGACAACGAAAAATCTACTGCATATACAGTAAGAAGAAAGTTTGCTGCTGATACAGTTAGTAGTGGTTCAATCCAGTTCACAGTGGCTGGTGCAGAAGAGACATTCTTATCTACTGCAAACTTACAGAACTTTGTTTTAACTATTAATACGGCAACTGGTGGATCTTCAAGAAGTGCTGGAGATATTCTAGATATTACTTCAGGCAATTTATCTTTAAGTTCTTCTGACAGAACTATTACTATTAGTGGATTGAATTCACTTTCTAATAGTCCTTGTACAGATGGTGACACTGTAAATTTCATTGCATCAATTCGTAAGAGTGCAAATGATGCTACAGAGAAATCTAAGACACTTGTTAGTGATGCCACAATAGATATAACAGGGCAGAGTTCAGTACAGAACACAGAAATTACATTAGGCAAATCTGATGGATACGTCCTCAAATCTGTTTCAATGTCAGTTGGTGGTTATGGTTCATACTCTGCTTCAAATGCAATTGATATCACAGATAGATATGACTTTGACAATGGACAAAGAGATGCATTCTATGATCTTGCAAGAGTTAAATTGAAATCTGGCCAACCAGCTCCAACTGGTTCTTTGCGTATTACTTTCGATTATTTTAATCATACTGCTGGAGATTATTTCTCCGTAGACTCCTATGATGGTGTTGTTACCTATGTGAATATTCCAACTTACACTTCTGCTAATGGCGATGGTAACTTTTATGAACTACGAGATTGTGTGGATTTCCGCCCTCGTATTGATGATACTGGTGTGAACTTTACAAACGCATCTGCTAGTCTCGCAGAACTTCCTGCTATTGGTACAACAATGGAAGCTGACTTCTCTTATTTCCTTGCGAGAAAAGATTTGATATTCATGGACAGACTTGGTGAATTTGATATTATTAAAGGTGTACCAGCTTTAGACCCTGTTATTCCTCAACAACCAGATAATGGTATGGTTTTATTTGAAGTAACTTATGAACCATATGTTGTAAGTCTGAATGAGATTTTGGTTAAGAAGATGGACAATCGTAGATATACGATGCGTGATATTGGAAAACTTGATAAGAGAATTTCAAACTTAGAATATTACACTTCACTCAATCTTCTAGAAAAAGAAACTGCTGATCTTGTTATCAAAGACTCTGCTGGTTTTGATAGACTAAAGAATGGTTTTGTCGTAGACAACTTTACTGGCCACATTATTGGTGATATTAAAAACCCAGACTATAAACTTGCAGTTGATATGACAGAACGTGAAGCTCGTCCAATGGCATTTACCGATAATGTTAGTATGATTGAATCTGGTGATAATGATACTACAAGAACGAGTGCAAACTATGTGATGCACCAAGATGGTATTATCACACTTCCATACACACATGTAAGTCATATTAATAATCCATATGCATCAGACAGTTTTGATACAAATCCATATAAGGTTGCTGCATTTACTGGTGAGGTTAAACTTGTTCCATATTCGGATGATTGGAACGATGTAACTCGTAGGCCGGATGTGGTTGTTAATGACGATAATAACTTTGATGTTATTCGTGAACTTGCTGATGCATCTGGTGTTACAGGAACAGTTTGGAATAACTGGCAAGACAACTGGTATGGACGTAGACGCCAAGTTGGTACAGATATATTAAGTAGAACAAATCGTACATCTTCAAGAAGAGTTGCTGGCGGTACTTCATTCACCACAACACAAACAACTAGAAGTAGACAAGTGTTCTCACAACGAGTAGGACAAGTTCGTTCTGGTATTAGAACTCAACTTCAATCAAGTGTTGAATCAAATAATCTTGGTGATAGAATTACAAATATTTCTATGATACCGTTTATGAGAGCTCGTCCAATTTCATTCGTTATTGGAAACTTGAAACCTAAAACAAAACTTCATGCTTTCTTTGATAACGAAACAGTTACAACTCTTTGTCGCCCTGCCGATTTATTTGAAGTATCAGGTTCAAACATTGCACTAGACCCATTTAGTATTCAATCGCCTGGTTCATCAGGTTCAACAGATTCTGGGCGTATTGACCCTGTATCAGAAGACTCTGTACAGGCATTTAACTTTGGTGATATTATTAGAAACCAAACTCAAAGTGCAAGTTCTATTTCTGGTATTGTTAAAAATAGTTCTACTGTTGCAACTATAACTGTTGCAAGTACATCAGGCATTCGTCCTGGCCATCATGTAAGACTAAGTGGTATTGGTGGTTCTACTAGACTTAACTATAGAAATTCTAGAAAAAATAATTATCTGGTAACTTCCGTTTCTGGTAATACATTTACAATCACAGAGATTGATGGTTCTGCTCTTGGAACTATTAGTTCGTATACAAGTGGTGGTTCTTGTCAGAGATTACAAGCCTCTGCACATGTATCTAAACAAACAGTTACAGAAGATGGTGGTAATAATAGACAACTTTCTCTTGTAAATATCATAAACGGTTTTAGTGTAAGTGATGTTCTTACAGGAACTCTTAACAGAAAGTCTGGTGGAATTAACCAAGTAACTGTTGTGGGAATTAACGGTAGCACATCAACCACAACCAATCCTACAGTAAAAACTGATGCAAGTGATTTGGTTTCAGATCATCTCGGCAATATGATTGGAGTTTTCTACATTCCTAATACTGAATCTCTTCGTTTCAGAACTGGAGAACGCATATTCAAAGTTATTGATAATGTAAATGCTAGTACTGAAAAGGGTGCATTTACATCTCAGGCAGAAAAGATTTATAGTGCTACAGGTATTGCTGAAGAAAGAGAACAAACCATTCTTAATGTAAGAAAGGCTGAGTTTGTTCGTGACCGTAGACAACAAAATAGAAATGTTAATAGAACACTTCGTAGTGGTGTGAACACATCTTCAAGGGCAATTGGAAGTAGATTTGTTGCCGATCCTCCACCGCCTCCACCGCCAGCAAATAGAGGTGGCGGCGGCCGTGGACATGATCCTCTTGGACAAACATTTATCAACAAAGGTGAAGAGGGTGCATTCGTAACTAAACTAGACTTGTTCTTCCAGACAGCTGGTACACGACCTGTTTATGTTCAGTTAACAGATACTATTGATGGACACCCATCTAATAAAATTATCGCACAAAAAATACTACAGGTTGAAGACATTAATGTGTCTGATGATGGTTCTGTTGCAACAACATTTGAATTTGACTCCCCTGTATACCTCAAGGATGACATTGAATATGCATTCCTTGTGAAGGTTGATGAACCTGGCTGTAGAGTATTCTTCTCAGAAGTTGGTGCTACAAATCTTGCTGATGGACGTTTGATTTCTTCAAACCCATTAACAGGTACGTTGTTCTTATCTCAGAATGGTTCTGTATGGACACCACATCAGTATCGTGATGTTAAGTTTACTTTGTATCGTGCAAGTTTCAACGCTGCCGTTATTGGTACTCCAACATTTGTTAATGATAAAGTTTCCAAACAAAAACTACAAACTAATCCATTTGAAGTAAATACAAACTCAACAGAGATTCGTGTTCTTCAGAAAAATCATGGATTTAAAACTAACGATAAAGTTAATATTATTGGTGTTAGTGATGGAGTTTATGGTGCTAATAGTTCTACTATTGGGATTGACTCAGAATTCTTTAATGCAACTCACACAGTAAATAATGCAGATATTGATAGTTACACTATTACTGTTGCTAACTCAGATATTGTAGGTGGTACAGTTGCAAGTCTTACTCACGACTTTGTGGGTGGTTCTAATATTCTAGCTTCTAGAAATATTGCTGCAGATGTTGTACAGTTATCAGTATCACAAGTTAAAATTCCTGGCACAGATATTCAGTATCGTTGGACAGGAACAGATGTTGGGTATTCAAAAAATGCAACAACCTTTATTTCTGAAAACTCAAACTACTATCCTACAGAAAGAGAAGTTGTCTTTTCTGAAGAAAATCAAAACACAAGTTTGAATGGTGGCAGAACTAATAATATTATTTCTGGTACATCTGCGAATGTTGTTTGTAATATGTCAACGACTTCATCATTCATAACACCAGTATTAGATTCAGAACGTGTGTCATTGTGTTTAACTTCTAATAGAATATCTAACTATTCTAGAAGTTCTTACAATAGTACTGCATTGGATGATAGGGTTGCTTCTAATGCAACAGGTTCTATAGTGTTTAGTGCAACTAATAAAACTATGTCCACTAGTGTTGCTGGAGTTAAGGCTGAGTTTTTAACACTGGATATTGGTAAAGATATTACTATCACAAGTACTTCAAATAATAATACATCTTTTACGGTTGCAAGTATTTCTTCTGATGGTGCAACAGTTGGATTAACAACGGCTCCAACAAATGAAACTACTAGTGCTGCTGTGATTACACAACACGAAAGATATCTAGATGGTATTGCTCCTACAGGAACAGTGAACGCATCAAACTATATCACTAAGAGATTTAGTTTAGATAACCCTGCTACTGCACTGAAGATTTTGTTTGAGGGTAACAGGCCTGATCCATGTATAATTGATGTATACTATAAGATTATTGAAGAGGGTGATACAAGAGATTTTGATACAATTCCTTATGTTCTAGGAACACCAGATGTTGTTGATGTACCAGATGAGAACCCACAGTTGTTTAGAGAAAGAGAATATACTATTTCTGGTTTAAATTCTTACTCAACTGCTGCAGTTAAAATTGAATTTAAATCGACTTCAACTATAGAAGTTCCAAGGATTAAGAACCTTAGAATTATTGCGTTGGCATTATAATGGATAGATTAAAAGTAGAAGGACACAGTGGACTAGAGAGAGATGCTAATAGTAAGGCTATTATTAGTACCTCTCGTACAACTTACGAATCTTATATGCAATCTGCAATGCAGAGAAAAAGTGAAAAAGATACATTAAGGGATACTGTAAGAGAGATAAATACTATAAAGTCAGAGATGCACGAAATAAAATCTCTATTAATGCAAATGATGGATAAGAACTAATGTCAGATAGAAACGCACCAGCATCATTCACCTTTGAACAGTGGAGAGTAGAATTCAATGAACTCGCAGTAGATGTGGGTGATATTTCGAACTTGCCATCGTCCATCAACGGAACGTCTGTTAGTGATGTTATTGAAGCTATTAAAGAGATTGAGGATGGTTTATCAACTGTCTTAAATGCTAACGTAATTAACTTTGACGACTCTACAGGTGTAGGTAATGAAAGAATTAAATTTGGTACAAATGATGATTTACATCTATACCACGATAACACAAACAGTGTAATTTCTCACGATGGTACAGGCGATTTATCTATTACCTCTACTAGTGATATTACTGCAAATGGTGTTACTGGAGTTAACTTACAATTTAATGGAAGTACAAAACTTGCAACAGATACAAACGGCGTTCAAGTAACTGGAAACCTTCATGCATCTGGTAACATAACTGCTGATGGAAATATAACTCTTGGTGATGGAAACACAGACAGTGTTACTATCAATGCAGACTTCACATCACACCTCATTCCAAATGATACGAATACATATGATTTGGGTGCAAATGCAAAAGAGTGGAGAAACTTGTATCTAACAGGTTATATTGAAGATGAAAACGATGTGCAATTGACTTTCCCAACAGTGGGTGGCCCAATTGCAACTGAAGGATTTGGGATTGCTCTTGCCGTTGCGTTAGGGTAATCATTATAAATAGATTAAACAAAGGAAGAAACAGAAATGGCTAATAATTTTAAGAATGCATTTGCAACGAGTGTATCCACAAACAGTGGTTCACCGACAGATGTATATACTTCAAACAATGGTTCTGCCTGCAACTCAATCCTTATCGAACTTGATATCGCAAACACAGGAACATCTGCTGTACAGGTGACCGTTCTTATTCGTGACAGTTCTGCTAATGCAGCATTTCACATCGTAAAGAACGCTCCAGTGCCAGTTGGTTCTGCATTGAAAGTTGTATCAGGTCAAAAGATTGTGTTAAATGGAAACGATAAGGTTCAAGTATATTCTACTGCAGCAACTGTTGATGTAGTTGCATCAATTCTACAAGATGTAACATAAGGGGTTAACAATGTCTGATAATTATATTGGTGTTCCTTTTGTAAATCAAGTTTCACCCGCTTTTCAAAAAGAAGATTTTGCTGGTTCTAACCTTGGCACTCTTACAGTAGGTGGCATTTCTTATACTAATTCTTATGAGTTGTCTGCTGAAGTGCCAGGCTCGAATGCAGAAAATGTTATGGTTGTTCTTGACAATGTTATCCAAGAACCAGATTCATCATACACAATACATGAGAATGCGAGTTCCCAACCTAAAATTATAAAATTCAGTGGTTCGGTTGCAGCATCTGCCGTAATCTATGTAACTCATAGAGGTGTCAGTGGATTTCAAATGAAACCGCCTACTGGTTCAGTTGGTGCAGACCAACTCGCATCAAATTTAACTTCCTTTACTAACGATGTGTTTACTGGTAATAATTCCGCTACTGCTTTTACTCTGTCAGAGACACCTCCAAATGCAAACTCAGTTTTAGTATTTGTTGATGGTATCCTACAGAAATCTAGTACAAACTATTCAATAAGTGGCACAACACTTACATTTACTTCTGCACCAGACACAGGAGCAGAAATTGAAGCAAAACATTTTGGACTTCGTGGAGTAGTTCGTAGAAGTACAGATTTTCAATACGACTCGTTTACAGGAAATGGTTCTTTGACTGCATTCACATTGTCTACAAATGGTGCAACAACAAACAGTGCATTCATCTTTTATAATGGTATTGCTTTGAAACCCACATCAGATTATTCTATTAGTGGAACAACTTTAACCCTCACATTTGCACCAACTAATGCATCTGAAATTATGGCAAGGTATCAACTCTAATGGCAAGTAATTCAAAAAATATCGCAGAACTCTTAAATGGTGACACTACTATTACTGCAGCAGATTTATCTTATCCTTTAACTGGATTTTCTTCTACTGGTATTGACGATAACGCAGACGCCACGGCACTTACGATTGATAGTTCAGAAAATATACTTGCTGGTAAAACTAGTTCTGCCTTTAATACTGCTGGCTTTGAACTGTTTGGCAATGCAGACAAAGGTAAGTTCTGGGCTACTCGTGACGGAGGTGTTGCGGCGGCGTTCAATCGTAAAAGTTCTGATGGCGACATTGCATTGTTTGCTAAAAACGGCACCACTGTGGGGAGTATTGCGGCTAACGGCGGTTCTATTATTGTAGGGTCTGGTGACACTGGTTTATATTTTGATGCGGCTTCGGATAGATTGATACCTGTAAATCCAGCAACAGCAAGCGGCAGGGACAATGCTGTTAATCTAGGTGGTGCTTCAGAAAGGTTTAAAGACCTCTACCTATCAGGTGGTGCGTACCTCGGCGGTACTGGGTCGGCTAATTATTTGGACGATTTTGAAAAAGGAACATGGACTGTTACGTTACAAAATGCGCCGGGTGGTATTAGTAATGCTGGGGTAAGTCAGCACAACATGTATACAAAAGTTGGTAATCTCGTTACTATATCTGGATATGTAGAGTTAAATGTGGCAAGTCAAAATAGTGGTAACGCCTTTATAGTGGATGGTCTTCCTTTTGCTCCGAATACAAGTAATGCCATAGCAGGTAGCATGATTTGTAGATATGGTTCAAGTGACACTTATATGCCTTATATGGGTAATAATCAACGTATAGAGTGGTATAAAATTAATAACACAGGCAACTGGAATCTAATGACCTATGCAAATTTAAGTCAAACAAACCCTTTTAGTGCCCATTTTACAGTAAGTTATACAACATAACCCTTTCAGAGATTGGGTTGAAAATAACAACTAAATAGTATTATAAGATTATATGAAAAACAGAGGTAAAAAATAATGGCGTATATAGGAACAGAACCAACATATGGTGTCTTTCAAAGACAGGTTCTCGCTGGCAATGGGACAACAACTCAATATAATCTAGACTATGATGTTGTACAGGCAACTTCTTTACTAGTTTCTTTAGATGGTGTTATTCAAGAACCAGAGTATTCATATGATGTTGCAATAACAAATGGACAACCAGTAATAAACTTTTCTGAAGCCCCAGACAATGGTGGTAGAATTTTTATTACATACTTGGGTAGACAGTTACTTACTGCAACTCCAGCTAATACCGAATCTCATATTGATGAGTTTAATGGTAATGGTTCTACTGTTGCATTTACTTTAACAAAAACACCAGTTTCAAATACTGCTGATAATTTTATTGTATTTGTTGATAATGTATATCAAAGACTTGGTTCTTCGTATGCATTTACAGTATCAGGCGAAACATTAACATTCACTTCTGCTCCACCTTCTGGAACAAATAATATTCAAGTTATTCAATTGAATGGTTCTAACACACTAAATAGTGTTGCAGATGGAACAATTACTGTTGCAAAAGTTCAACAAGGGGTATTTGACCAAGCAGAAGATGACGCAACAGCTTTGGCAATTGCATTAGGATAATAATAGGAAAAAAACATGGCGAACACATTTAAAAATGCAGCATTGGCAAACGTAAGTAATAGTTCTTATCAAACTTTATACACTACGCCTGGTGCAACACAAACAGTTATTTTAGGACTGGCGATTGCAAACAAATCATCACAAGCAGTTACAGTCCAAGTACAATTCAGAGATGGTTCTGCATCAGCAGACTTTCAGTTACTAGATAATGTAAATATTCCAGCGAATACTACATTAGAAACACTTGCTGGACAGAAGTACATCTTAGAAGCAACAGATATTCTAAAAGTCAAAGCTGGAACTGGTTCTGCGATTGATGTTGTTCTTGGTTTTATGGAAAAAGCATAAGGGAGTAAACTATGCCATTTTTAGGTAAAACACCAAAACAAGTAGAACTCTCTTCATTTGGAACAAGAGTAAAAGATGATTTTACTGCTAATGGTTCAACCACAGCATTTACTCTTAGTAAATCAGTTTCAAACCCAAACGATATTGCAGTATTTGTAGGTAATGTTCGCCAAGAACCTACTGATGCTTATACCGTTAATGGAACAACTCTTACAATGTCAGAAGCGCCTGCAACTGGACTAAACTTCTATGTTGTTCATACTGCTGGAACTATTGAGAGTTCAGTCGTTCCTAGTGATGGGACTATTACTTCTGCCAAACTTTCTAGCGCAGTCAATACATCTATCGCTGCAAAGTTGCCTTTATCAGGCGGTACAATGACAGGCAACTTAGTTGTTAGTGCTGCTTCGCCAAACGTAGATGTATCTGATACAGGAACTAGTCATGCATCACAGGATTTCCTAACAAACAGCAATGCGGCAAGAACTACCATAGGAGTCGAAAGGGCTGCTGGTGGAGGTTTGTTTGTAGGTTCTTCTGCCCACGCTGCTGTGTTTGGTTCTGCGGGAGCAAACTCTACTCAAATAGCATCAAATAACACTGTTCGTATGACTGTGGATACAGCAGGCAAAGTAGGAATCGGAGACACTTCCCCAAGTGCTAGATTAGAAATTGGGGGTATGGCGGCTGGAGAGCAAGCATTATTAATTCAAAGCCCAAGAAACGATGCCCTTTCAAACGGCTTGGCTCGTATTAATATTACTGATTCTAATTGTCCTTTTGAGGGTTTGCTAATAGACCATGCTGGAACTGGTACGGCCTTAGTTGCAAATTCTGGTGGATCGGGTGTCCCATTGTTATTACATCGCACTGCGAACAGCGGGCAAATCGCTTTGTTTTATAGAGCAGGAGCTAATGTAGGTAATATATCAGTGGGAACATCCTCTACATCCTACAACACATCCTCAGACTACAGACTAAAAGAGAATGTAGTAGACCTAACAGGTGCATCTGCAAGAGTTAATCAACTAGATGTAAAACGATTTAACTTTATAGCTGATGATACTAACACACTTGTAGATGGTTTCTTAGCACACGAAGTTGCAACAGTAGTACCAGAAGCAATCAACGGCACACATAACGAAGTTGAAGTCTGGAAAGCTGATGAAGAGTTACCAGATGGTGTTTCTGCTGGAGATAATAAACTAGACGATGATGGCAACACAATCCCTAAATACCAAGGTATAGACCAAAGCAAGTTAGTGCCACTACTCACAGCCGCACTACAAGAAGCATTATCAGAAATAGCATCCTTAAAGACTAGGGTACAATCATTGGAGGATGAATAATGCCATTAAGTAAAATACAAGGAATTGAAGGACAGGTTACACCAAATCTTGGTCGTAGAAACCTTATTATTAACGGCGCTATGCAAGTGGCACAACGTGGGACGAGTTTATCCATATCACCTAATGAAAATGTATACATTGTTGATAGGTTTAAATTATTCACATATGCTATGGATCAGTTAACTGGTACGTTTGCTCAAGTTAGTGATGCGCCTTCTGGTTTTGCAAACTCTTTGAAATGGACAACAGGAACTGCTGAAAGTGCAATTACTGATTCTGAATATCATAGTATTGAATATAATATCGAAGCACAAGATTTACAAAGATTAGAACAGGGTTCATCAACTGCTAAAACAATTACTCTATCTTTTTGGGTAAAGTCCTCAGTAGCAGATGATTTCGGTGTATCTATATACAAACCCGATGAGGCAGGAAGTCTTTCTACACGGGTTGTCAATCCAACATATACTATTAACTCAGCTAACACTTGGGAATATAAAACCATTACTATTTTGGGTGATACTGATTCAAGTGGCGGAATTACATTAGATAATGGAATAGGACTTACTCTTTCTTGGGGTATAGGATGTGGCCCTGTATATAGTGGTACTCCAAACACATCGTGGGGTGCTTATTCAAATCCTACATGGCTTGGTAGCCAAACTCAAAGCACAGTAACAACAACATCAGGCGCAACATGGCAAATCACAGGTATACAATTAGAGGTCGGCGATACGGACACACCATTCGAACACAGATCATTCGGTGAAGAACTTGCGGCTTGTCAAAGGTATTATTATTCAAACATAAACCTTGGCAACAACAGGCTGCAGTTTGATACTTACGTTACTTCAGGTATTTACCCCGGCATAAACCTTACACACCCTACTACTATGAGAGCAAACCCCACTATAGCTAAAGTTGGGTCTTGGACAGGGTCAAATATAGACCAGTCTAGCCTTAGTTTAAATGCGAACGTAACAAGTGTAACTCTTCAAGCAGACGCAACTGGCACAGGCCGAGGGTACTTATACCCAAATGTTAATGGTGGGTTTTCTTGCGATGCGGAGTTATAATCATGGAAAATAATATGGACATTACAACAGCACAATACCAAGCTGACATGGATGGCAACAACTCAAACATCAAAGCAACAATAGACGGACAAGAGATGTTTGTCCCACTAGACCCAGCCAACATACACTACGCAGAAATACTCAGACAAGTAGAATCAGGCGATTTAACCATTGCAGACGCAGACTAAATAGTATAAAGAAATTAGGAAACGATAAATGCCATTTATAGGAAAACAACCAGAAGTCGGTGCGTACTCCAAGTTAGACGCTATCACTACGTCAGCTACTGCAACGTACAATCTGACTTTAGGTGGTGGTGCATACTACCCTTCAAGTGCAAACCATCTATTGGTTTCTCTGAACGGTGTCATGCAGGCTCCACAAGATTCATTCACAGTAAGTGGTTCGACAATCGTATTCGCTTCTACACTCGCAAGTACTGATAGTATCGACTTTATCATGGCACTTG
>Ga0233432_10003533_pt1 | contig 14086 bp, 8 predicted proteins | sample SI_122_August201_6_FD_179870 | JGI IMG/M metagenome (GOLD analysis project Ga0233432, IMG submission 179870) | Seawater microbial communities from Saanich Inlet, British Columbia, Canada - SI_122_August2016_10_MG | ecosystem: Environmental > Aquatic > Marine > Inlet | place: Canada: British...
ATTCAGGTCGATTATTCCAATCTGTTTCCCTATATCCCTGTCAGTGAATTGTACGCTAGATTGTGTAGTCAGAATCCCACTGTCGCTTTCTTCTTTGCTTAGTCCGTGAGGTTCATGGAGAGCTTTAAGAAGATCATTTAGGTCATTTCTGAACTCTATTTCGTCGGCCAGGCTTTCTTTTTCGATGACGAATAATCTATCTGGAGAAGACTGCTCCTCGCTCCCAAGTCTGGATTCGTGTGTCAGAATAGGAGATGCAATCAGGTAGAGTGCAATTCCGTCCTCCAAAAATTTCCGGGCTTTGGCGAGTTGCTCCTTGTTGCGAATACCTAAAAGATTTGGGTTGTGCATTCGGAAGCTTTGCATTGTGGAATTGATGTCCTCTCCACTCTGATCTCTTAAAAACCCGGCATTCAGATTCCAGTCATACCCAGTTTGTATGCAAGCGAGTCCGGAAAGTATTTTTACCATCGATCTAAGAACAAGGATGTCGGCATAGTCGACAGATATCAGTTTCTCCGTACCGGTGAATTTTGGTTCGAGGGTAATTACGCTGTTTACGGGAATCCGAGCGAAATACGAGTCAGACTCCATGAGCGAGGGAATGATACCGTTCTCCAAGTGCTGGGTTAGTAAACTTGCGTTGAAATCACGGTTGAGTTCGAAGTCGAAGTTGCCCGCAATGGATGTGTCAGCCAAAGTGAATGATCGTATGCTGGGTTCGACGCCCAAGGAAATAAGGAATTCCTTAAGACCATACTTCTTAGTCGTTTCGGCAATATTGAAAAAAGTATGGATTCCTTGCAATAGGTTTGCTTGGGGGTCGTTTGGGTTTGCTAGTAAGCTTTTATCAATGTGGGAAATCTCGTTGGCCAAGCTTTGTACTGCTTTTGGAATCTGCATACCGTATGTAACAGCAGGGTCCGTGCTCCACGGTTCCATCCTGAGATAGCCCAGATCCCCGATTTGCAATTTGCCCATTCCGTTTTCCTCAAGGTAAAGGCCTGCTTTGATCTTGCTATTGCGATTATCTTGAACCAACTGCTTGAGCGTTATGATTTGAAGGGAATCATTCGAATCTGCAGTTAAGTCCAAGTAATTGGCCTCCAAGACGAGTGAATGTAATTCAGTAAAGTTTGAGGAGATAACAAACCCTAGATCATCGAGCGTACAATCCGAGAGATCAAGGATTCGCAATTGAGAAAGGACGGAGATTCCAGAGAAATCAGGATTCCTCGCGCCGTATATATAGAGGTAGTTGATCGAGTCGACTTTCCAGATTGGGTCAAAGCTCGTAATTCCTGAGGCGTTCCATATTTCCAATGTTCGCAGGTTTGTGAAATGGCGTAGGTCACTCAGGTTCCGAACTCTTTCCTCTCCTTCTCCTTCAAAACTAAGAAAGGAGATGTCTTCAATATGGTCCTTTGTGATGGGTTGATCTTTGCTCAGACCAGACCATTTTAGTTGTTCGCGAACGGAGGTTTCGACTACGGGATCTTCGAAGACGATCGCAGTTGAGTCTTGGCAAAAGACAATCGCGGGAGAGATGAGGAATGCTGTAATCGTAAAGAACTTAGGTAACCTTTTCATTATGCATGTGAGCTAGCGGGCTTCATAGAGAGCTTGGTTATTCAGAGAGGGGAACTGTAAGGAAGGGTTTTGGATCTTTTCCGGCAGTCAGCAAAAGTGCGTTGACTGATGTATCCGCGGTAAGAATTAGACTTTCCATTTTTTTTGATTCCTTCCCCTGAATGACATCAACTTGTCCCCAAATCCTCAACGAACCGTTGGACGAAAATTTCCCTTTTTGGCCGATCACATTTATCCTTTCTTGAGGTGTTTGAATCATCAACCGAATGGGTTCGGCTATGGCATAGCGAACGCCTCGTTTCTTCGATACTTGATCGAAAAGGGATACTATTTTCGAGCATTCGAGGTGCTGGGCGTACATTTCTACATCAAGATCGTTGATCTTGAGGAAAGCGAGATTCATGGTCAGGAACCCGAGCTTCTTGTTTTCGGATACCGCTTGTTTGTAACTCACCTTCAAGTAACGCCTGCCGCTTCCTTCTTTGAAAAAGTTGAGCGTCAGACCCTGGTAATCCTTCAACGAAGGGGATGGTTTAGCCAGAAGGGAGATTGGGTCAATGGGAGAGAAGCAAAACAAAAGAGCAAAAAGAAGTTTTTCTTTTCTGTGAGAAGCAAAGAAAAAACTCCTTTTCAACTTGGGCGTGCAAAAGATTCTTTTGAATGGGATTCGATGGGTTGTCAAAGCACCTACAATCCTTTGACTCAATAGATGTTTTTGCAAGCCGACTTTTTCATGTCGACTGCGTCGCCCGAAAGGGAATAAAAAGTTCGTTTAGAACTCTACCCGATTGGTTGCGTAATTAAAGAAGACTCCTTTGCCATTGCTGACACCTAACATATACAACCATGCCGCCTTGTCTGACTGATAGATGAAGGGGTATAGCCCCTTGTTTGACCAAAACCATTTACGTTCTTGATCATAGGCCCATATCCCTGAGTTACCATCTTCGGCTAAGTAAAGATAACCATGGATCTGATGATAAATCCACCCGTTCCCGTGGTCGAGGTAAAGGCCAAACCAGTTGCTGTCTCTCCAGCCTCCCGCCAGTTCCTTAGTCCCTTCCTTGATGAGGGAAAGAGCTTTAGCTTGTGAGTCATTGCTAGCATGAGAATCAAGGAAGACTTCAATCCTTCGCACGGGGCCTTCGGAAATCCCTCCCTTTGTCTCGGCGAAAGAACGTACATAGTAAACGCCTCCGTTAGGCAAATCATAGCTCGCTGAGATCATACTGTTTTGGTTTGTTGCTACTATGATTTGGGAGGAGGTGTCATTTATAGAGGGGTGTCCTTGAGAGGAGACAAGAAAACCCACTCTTGTAAGGTCGCCTCCTTTGGTTTCGAGTAAAGAGCCACTCAGTTGCAAGACGCTACCTTGGATTTGTGGAGCATCGGTTGTAAGCACAGCGAGCTTATGAAGGTTTTCCATTACGATTCCAGGATCGATGAAGGGATGCTCTTGATAAAGCTTCGCTATGCCCGCGGATGTAGCATTGTATTCGACCTCGCTCCAGTTCGGGTCGTTATGGGTAGGCACACCATAAACAGCCAACCAATAGCTTTCGAAATTGGCTTGGTATACATTTCCAAACATGTCCACTAGAAGGTCACTCTTGTTGCCATCGGCATCCTCGATGGACAAAGCCCAAGCAAAGGCTGGTTCATGGTTGGGGTCGAGGTCCTTGACTTGGTCAAAACTGCTTTTGATCCATTGGTCAACGGCATCACCCCTTGCAGTAGAGGGAGGAGAAGCTAGCCCTTGAAGCTGCATAGTCAAGGTGTTGACGCTGTCATTGAAAGCCTTGGTCGTATTATAGTCTGTCATGAGCTTGGTCACCGAGTTTGAACCAACGCTTTCAATGAAATCATCGAAGAGGGCATTGCGCGTGTCGATCTTGAAATCGTAGGTCGGCTTGGCGTAAGGTCCAGTGTAAGGGATGAAGCCGCCTCCTGCGGACTGGTATGTCATCCCGGGGGCTTGGGTGGCGCCGGCGTCCGTTTGGTACCCTCCTGATCCCGATTGGTAAGCACCTTGATCTCTTTCTTGACCAGCCACTAGATCAAGAGGATCGAAGGCAGCTGGTTGCTGACTGGTTGATGTGCTTTGGTTGTGAGCGGCATCGGGGAAGTAATACTGCTGGAAATAAATCCGCTTGTGATCTTTAGCCAAAACGCTCAAGCTGGTGGGGCTTTTCAAGTCGACTTGTCCATCAGATATGAAATCAAAAGGCTTGATCGTATGAACTTCGGCTTTGGGGTCATAAATCACGGGGTGGGCCAGGAGAAGAGAGTCAATGCCCGAGGAGCTTGTGGAATAACTGGTTTCATGCCAATGGGCGTTATTCCATGTTTCGACCCCATAGGTGTTGAACCAGTAACTGTTGAAATCGCCGCTATATACCTTGCCCGCCATATCGACAATGAGGTTGGTGCGGTTGCTGTCTCCATTCTCGATGGACAGTGCCCATTTGGAATAACTCTGCAATTTCCCGGAAGCGGTGACGTTTTGATCTACGAAAACTTGAAAATAAATCGATCCGTGATTGGTGGCCAATGCTTTAAGGGCGGATGAGTTGTTGAGGTCAACGCTTGCAACTACGGCATAATTGAAAGATTGCATCGTTTTGTGATGATCAAAGGAGTCGGATTGGCTAAAATTTGCGGCAATCCAAGCGTCTACCGCATCACCCCTTGCAGCAGAGGGAGGCATTTTTAAAGGGATGAGTTGGTTGATCAATTCGTCAATGCTTTGGTTGAAGTAGGTTGAGGTGTTATAATCGTGTTTAAGTTTACCCACGGATTGATATCCTTTGAACTCGATGAAATCATCAAAAAGGGCATTGCGTGTGTCGATTTTGAAATTCCCTGTAGGAAATTGATAGGGTCCTGTGTAACCTCCATTTCCCAGTTGATTACCTCCTCCTCCGGACTGGTTACCACCCGCCTGAGATTGGTAGTAAACAACAACGGTCTGGTTCATGGGCGGGTTTCGGAGGTTACCGTTTTGATCAAGGAGGGTGACGGAGACGACTTTCGCTCCCAATGCTTGGTTGGCGAGAAAATCATTGGCTACAAAAGAACCGTTTACCTGAGTACCCCCGTGCGAACTGCCGTAGCCCGGGAAAGGTGTATTGATTCGGTATGCCCACATGGGAGTTTGGTTTCCACCCCCGCCTGATTGGTAGACTATGTTGACCGACAGATTATCGTTGTGACTGTATATTGATGATTGATTAATGGGTGAGGTAATGGTGATCGAGTCTCCGCCATTGGATTGATTGACTCCACCTCCGGACTGGTAAGCGCCGCCGCTAGACTGGTAATTGACTTGAACGGATGCGGTGATCGGGGGATTGTGGAGATTGCCGTTTTGGTCAAGAAGGGCGACATGGACATTGCGCATGCCGTTTGGCTGTCCACCGAGGAAGTCATGCTTTATGTTCGAGCCTGTGATTTGAGTTCCACTTGGTTGACTGCCGTAACCGGGGAAACCGGAGTCGATCCGGTATGCCCAAATGGGAGTTTGATAGCCTCCTCCGCCCGATGCGTATTGTATGGTAACCGTCAGGTCGGTGTTGGGATCGGCATTCGAACCGTTGCCCGGTGAAGTGATGACAATGGATCCTCCACCATTGGACTGATTACCACCTCCTCCGGACTGGTTTCCGCCGCCGCTTGATTGGTAGTTGACCTGAATGTTCGCAAGTACGGGCGGATTGCGTAAAGTGCCATTGTGGTCGAGCAAGGTGACATAAACGGTTTTCGCTCCCAACGATTCGTTGGCGAGGAAACCGTTGGCTATGTATGAGCCCGACACCTGAGTGCCACCGTGTGGGCTTCCGTAGCTGGGGAAAGGCGAATTGATCCGGTATGCCCACATCGGAGTTTGGTTTCCGCCGCCTCCGGACTGGTAGGAAATGTTGACCGAGAGGTTGTCGTTAGGGCTGAAGATCGAAGAATGGTTCGCGGGAGAAGCGATGGAAATGGATCCTGCACTGATACCTTCGAAAATAATTGGGGATGTGGCGCTTCCTTGGTTGTCGTTGATGGTGTAAGTTATCGGAGATCCCACAGCATTAGTCAGGGGAATTGCATTTGCACCAGTTCCGTCGGATGACCACTTGAATGAAAGGGTTTGGCCACTTGTGTCACCATAGATCACAAGAGAATATATAGTTTGACCTTGATAGGCGCCCATGGGGACAACGGTAGGAGAAGAATTGAGTCCACGAATCTGGGAGCCGACGAACGCAGCGAGAGATCCGCTGGTGGCATTTGCTCCATCAACCCGAACGAGGGCAGACATGGTCATGTTATTAGCATAATCTGCAGGATTGACCGACCAAGCTCCGCCCCCTGATTGATTGCCCCCGCCTCCCGACTGGTAGTTGACCTGAACGGACTGAAGGATGGGCGGGTTGTGCAGGTTGCCTGCTTGGTCGAGGAGGGCGACATTAATGTGTCGCGTGCCCAAAGCTTTGCCGTTGAGGATGTCATTTGCAGATGTGAGACCCGTAACTTGTGTCCCTCCGTGCGGACTGCCGTAAGAGGGGAAACTGGAGTCGATGCGGTACGCCCAAGTTGGCGTTTGAGATCCTCCACCGCCAGAAGAGTAGACAATGTTCACCGTCAAATTATCGTTACTTGCAGTGACATTTGATCCGCCCGTCGGAGACTGAATCGTAATCGTGTTTGCCGACAAGGAATGAAGGGCACTTAGACTAAGACACAAGGCTATGAAGGCCATGCGTCCCCGAAAGGGCAAATATTTAGAGAACAAGGACGAAAGGGGGGTAGTGATTGCGATCATTGTAGCTTTACAAAAAAAACATATACTTATGTTAATATCCCTGTTTATTCAAGTTCTTCCTTGAGCTTATTTAGGGGGATAAAGCGCTTTGCTTCGTTTTTCGTAAATTGATGATATGGAGCCGATTTTTTCATTTCATAATAAGCATTGCGGGCTTCGGTTTCTTTTCCGTTGTTGAGATAAACGGCGATCTTGTTTTGGTGGGCCACTAAGCACCCTGGGTGAACCTCAAGGGTTGCCTCTATAGCTTCCATAGCCTGAGGGATTTGTTGTGTGTGAGTAAGCAGATAATAGCATTCGAATTTCCGGGAATGATGCTCCCAGGGTGCGTAAGAGATTGCTTTCCGATGAAATGCCAAACTTTTGTCTTTTTCCGAGTAGTCACCTGCAATTCTGCCTTGGACATGATAAATATTCGTCCAAAAGAGATCTTTGGCCAAAAGGCATCCGTAGGGAATGATCAGGACGCCTAGGGCACCAAGGACCAGGTTGAATCGTGGTCCTGATCGGAGGAAATTCTTTGCAGTCTGTTTTTGTTCCTGAAGCAACAGGCCCAAAAGGAGCCCAAGGCAAGTCCAACCGACCATGAGAGAGCAGGGGGAACGAGTGGGGAATTCAAAAAAAGACTCTATGAGTAAAACTAGGGAAGCAGAAACAAGCCCGAGTCGAAGGCCGAGACCTTCGAAGTCCTCCTGTTTGGCTCGGGCAAAACTGGATAGTAATCCTTTCCAAATTGCCCATCCCCACACGCCTAGAAAACCGATCAGGCCAAGCATGCCGTTTTCATATAGAGTTTGGATGAAATCATTGTGAACGAACCGCACGAGGACTCCTCCGGTAGTTTTGTCGGACAGCTTGGCGCTTTCGTGAAAGTGGAGTTCGTAGTGGTCTGTTCCTTTCCCTAGAAAAAAATCCGAGGAGAGGGAGGCAAGGAGAGCATCTTGCCAAAGATTGAGTCTTCTTTCGCCAATTTTCTTTTCTTCCCCTTTTTCTGTATTGGAAAACCCGGTAAGACTTTGAAGCTCTTGGACCTCGGCGGACACTTGACCGGTTGAAGGGGTTGCTGTTTGAGAGAAGGCATCCATTTTCCAATAATTGGAAGTGTAGATGTAAAGGGGTAACATAAGAGCCAGTGCAAGCAGTACTCCGGGAGGAATGAAAGATTTGAGGTTGATGGAGTTTTCGGAGTTCTTTTTGCGCCAATGAAGCCAAACGAACAAAAATAACATTGAGGGGAGTACGCATCCACCCATCAAGCCGATCCAAGCACCCCTCGCCAAAGAAAGCGAAAGAGCGGGAAGTAAAATGATAGCGAGTGCCAGCCCAAGAGCTATTCTTGCTCCCATTGAGCGAACATAAAAAGCAAGGCCGAGAACAATGGGTAACAACGGAGCGTGATATTCGGCGGCAAAATTTCCATTGTAAATTAATCCCCCCAATCCGGTTCTTGGTAGTCCATGACTCCAGTCAGTCCATTGATAGTGCTGATCCATAACGATGAGAGAGGAAATGATTCCGCCAGTCACCAAGCTACCTAAGCAAAATACGGTTTTTCCTCTTGTCCAATGAATGTGAGCCAAAGAAAGGGCGAAAAGAAAAGGAATGATATGCCAAAGAAGAGAAGATACCCACGCCCGTTGGGAATTATGTGCGAAAACCGATGAAACCAATACGCTTCCGAGAAACATCGCCCCGAAAACAAGAAGCGGCTTGGGAATGCAAAAAAAGCGTTTCTTGAGGTGAAGACCACAAAAAACGATGCCAATAACGATTGAAGCGAGGGCAAGAAAGATTACTAATTTGTACTCCGCATTAACCGTTCGTACGGGAATGAACCCTTCTACATCTTGGAGTGGGAATGAAAAGATCTTGCGGGCGATCGATTCAAGCAGAGGAGGAGTTTTCTCCTTCCAGTTTCCTTTTGCAGTTATGCTTATGTAGTAAAGGGGAACGAGTAAAAAAAGACAGGAGCAAAAGCCTAAGGAGAGCCACTCCGTCTTGGGTGATAAAATGGCATACTCATCATCAGATGGTTGTTCGTTCTTTTGCTCCGAAATGGTTTCTGTCTTTTTCATTCTTCAATGATTCGATGCAACCATCTGACTTTTCTTACTAAAAAGGCAAGATGAGAGTTTTCTTCGAATAATCATCACACATAAAACTTCAAGCTCTCGAAGAAGACGATCAATCGTTGATACCTGCTTGCCTTGAAGCTTAATAACCCACAGCTTTGTGTTCTTATGAAAAAGTACAACGTTGGAATTTTAGGATACGGGTGGGCAGCAGCAGCTCATGCAGACGCCATTAATGCAACTGGAACGGGGGAGGTCACCGCCGTTTGCTCGTCACGCAAACTTGACGAGGCAGAAGTTTCCGCCAAGCACGGTAGCTCCATCAAAGCCTACCGAAGGCTGGAGGATATGCTCGCGGACGAGACCATCGATGTGATCGATGTAACGGGTTACCCCAATAAACACGCTCCTCAAGTCATAAAGGCTGCGGAAGCGGGTAAGCATTTGATTATTGAAAAACCTCTCGCTTTGAACCCTCGGGAGGTCTATGCGATGCAGAAAGCTGCAAAGAAGGCAAGAGTAGGAACCTGTGTGTGTTTCGAACTCCGTTACTGTAATCAGTTCCTCGTGACGCAGGCGATTCTTGATAAGGGTTTGCTAGGAGAACTTCATTACGGCGAAATTGACTACTACCACGGAGTTGGCCCTTGGTATGGTCAGTACCGTTGGAATGTTAAGAAAAGCATGGGGGGGAGCAGCCTGCTTTCGGCCGGTTGTCACGCTTTGGACATGCTCATCGGAATGATGGGGGGCGAGGTCACCGAAGTCACGAGTTATGCGACCCAGTCCAAGCACAAGTATTTCAAGAAATATGAGTACCCGACTACTTGCGTTACGATTCTCAAGTTCAAGGATGGGCGGATTGGTAAGACAGCTTCTGTCCTAGATTGTTTCCAACCTTATTACTTCCATACTCACTTGGTCGGCAGCGAGGGAAGCTTGCTGGATAATAAACTTCACTCTAATTCACTCGAGCTCGACAAGACTAAGTGGAGCGAGCTCTCCATGAAGTTGGCTGACTCTGGAGATGTGGCCGATCATCCCTACCAAGCTCAGTTTGAGGCATTTTTCGATTCATTGAAAAAGGGTGAACCCATGCCCAAGACCAGTTTGGACGAGGCCATCAAGACTCATGAATTGATCTTTGCCGCCGATTTGTCCGCCAAGCGGGGGGGCAAACCGGTCAAGATAGCCGAAATCCGCAAGGCGAAGAAATAGACGTCGAATCTCCAGCCAAAGGGAAAGTTTCGCTCGAGATTCATCGCATCCAAGAAACCGGGGCATTACCCTTTCCTATGGACCTGTCCTTTGGTCCTTTCCAGGGCATTGGCGAGTGATCAAAGGCACTCTTGTTATTTAATGAGTCTTTTGGGCCGAATTCTCGTGAAAGAACAGGAGGGCGGCGTCGGAACGTTGACCGACTGAATTTTCGATAAAGAGGTTAAGCTCGGCATCCCCGGTCGCCTCGAAGTAATCGATGCGAATGGGCAGGAACCCTTTTTTCAATCGTAGAAGCGTGCCGACATCTTGAGCGGGGTGGGGACCGTCGTTGTCCACGAGGATTTCTTTTCCTGTCCGCAGGATGCTTCCATCGTCGGAGTTGAGAATAAGCCGATAAACACCATCATTGGGAATCTTCAGTGCACCTTCGAGCTTGATCGCAAAACCGTTTGTCTTGGGAGCTCCCATGGCAAGGACATCGAGTGCCCAAGCCACCCCTGTTTTAACAACCTTTTGTTTTTCCATCGTGGGGGCCTTTTCGAAAGTTCCGTGGCAAACTTCAAAGAGAAGCCCGGGTTTTGGGTGCTTTATCTCAATGAGAGGAGGAGTCGGGTATTTCGAGAGTTTGAGCGTAACCTCCTTGGTTTTCTTTCCTTGGGAGACGGATAGCTCCAGTTCATCGCCAACTTTTTTGTCAAGTAAGTGAGCGAACCAATCGAGACAACTTTCCAAATGTTTCCCATCCACGCTTTTCAGGTAGTCGCCGCTACGAAGACCGAGTTTCGCAGCGGGGGATTTTTTTGCCACCTGGGCGATCATTGCCGATTGTGAGAGAGGATCCAAATCGATGCCTGTGAAAACTCCTTGGCGCACTTCGGGGGAAAAGAGTTCGTTGAGGTTTTCCCGTACACGGTCGATCGGAATGGCAAAGTTAATGTTTTCCTCCTCGGGGTTTTTATTTGATACCACTCCAATTTGTTGACCCAAGACATTGATCAAGGGACCGCCTGAATTCCCCAGGTTGCTGGCTGCATCGAACTGGATGAAGCGGTCACGGACATCCCCGCCGAATGATCGCATGACCAGAGCATTCGGAGCGGAAAGGATGAAGTTGGGCGAACTTACAATACCCGACGAGTAAACGATGCCTCGCCCTCCTGGGTTTCCCGCGCAAAGGACCGGCTCGCCTGTCATCAGATCATTGCTCCGTCCGAGACGCATGAAGTCCAAAGGTTTGGAGGCACGAACCTTGAGCAGGCACAAATCCTTTTCCGGCATTCGGCCAATGATCGAGTATTTCAAGGGAAGTTGGTGATTCCTAAGAAGCACAACCCCACCCATCCCGGCCACGACGTGATCATTGGTCAGGACATAACCGTCTTTGTGAACGACACTCCCGCTACCCATGCTGAGCCTTCCCTCGGCTTGGCTGAATACGGCGGCAACTGCAGGCTCGGTCTTCCGGACAATCCGGACGGTATCGGTTAGCCGCGGCGAAGTTTTTGGAGGTGTCGCAAAGCCAAACGCCGCAACTAATAAAAGTGCCGTAGCTACAATATGGATAGGGCGCATGGAGAGCCCTCGCTCTTACAGTTCCTTGATCCGGATGTTGCGGAAATACAGGTTGTTGGGCTCCCCGTGATCCTGAAGAGAAAGATATCCCTCCGCAGGGCGGTCACTAACCCCAGAGTTTTTCCCTTCGCCTTTCTTGTCGAGTTGATGGTCGATGATCTTCTCGCCGTTGAGATTCACTTGGAGGTGGTGTCCCTTGCAGGTAACAATCATCTTGTTCCATTGGCCGGGTTTCTTCGACATGTTCTTGGTCGGCCCGACCGTTCGGATAATGCCGCCATGATCGTGATGACCCATCTTGTCGTCGGGTTTTCCGAATGAGTCCAGAACCTGGCACTCGATTCCCGTTTTTACGGGATCCTTGGGGTCACCGATGCGGAAGTATACGCCGCTGTTGCCACCTTTCGGATACTTGTATTCCACCTCGAGAATGAAGTCCTTGTATTTCTTTTCGGAGGTCAGGTAGTCGTCGTAGCGCTGCCAACCCTTTTCACCCGGGCGGGGTTGGATGAGGAGAGAACCGTCTTTCTGGGGAATCCAGTTGCCTGTGGTGCTCCATCCGGTCAAGTCCTTGCCGTTGTAAAGGGAGACGAATCCATCTTTGTTTTTGTGATGTTTGCCCATGGCAAGGGAAACGAGGACGGAAGTCAGGATAATTAAAGCAAGGGTTTTCATAAGCAGGAAGCTCAGGGCGTTTTACTTGGAGTGAATCTCGCGTGCTTTGATGTTGCGCCACATAACACTGTAGGGACCACTTCCTTTCTTGATGCTGTGCACTTGCAAGCCGATGAATCCCTTTGGGTGAGACTTGTGCTTTTCCTCGTCGACGAGATTGGACACCTGCTTACCATTGATCCAGGTCTGGATACGGGCTCCTTCCGCAAGAATGCGGTATTTGTTCCATTCGCCGTTCTTGAAATACTTGTGAGGTTTGAGCTGGTCCTTCGGCGTCATCCAACCACCACAGGCTTCACCGTAGATATATCCGGATTCGGCTCCGTTTCCTTTGGTCGCCTCGATCTCAACTTGAGGTCCGTTGACCCGACCGAACTTGTCGCCTCTTTTCTTTTCCTTATCATTCAACTCCTTGGTCTGAGAACGAATTTGCACGCCCGAATTGAGTTCGTCGTTGATCAGTTTGACTTCGAAGTGAAGTTCGAAATTAGCATACAGCTTGTTGGAGCAAAGGAAGGAGTTGGGGCTGCCTTCCTTGGTCGTGCCGAGGATGGCTCCGTCTTTGACGACATAAGCTGCAGTACCGTTTTTTTGACTCCATCCCTCGAGGGTCTTGCCATCAAAGATGGACTTGAGGCCACCGGTTTTATGATGCTTGGCGCCAAGGCATGAGCAGATTAACACGGAAAGCGAAAGGACGAGTAGACGGTTCATTGCAATATGGGTTCGAGGGTTTTTTCTGGAAAACTCTAAGTAGAGAAAAGAAAGAAGTTTTTGGCAAGGGACAAGGGATGGGCTTTTCAAATTAGGCTAGTGGGGATGGGGCTTCTCGGGGGTTACTTTTTTTTCTTCTTTTTGGGCTTGCGACGGGATTCGGCATGCTCTTCGGGCGTCATCCAGGGACCGGGAGAGAAGGTGACGTCGGCAAGGGTAGGTAGTTTGATGCGGTTCGTCCTGTCTCCATAGTCGTCCAACAGTTCGTTCAATTCTTCCTCCGTGACTGGGTAGGTCGGCACACCGCCGGTTGGCACTTTTTCACCTGCCGCCCAGGCAATGGTATTGAGAATAAGCTGCCGATAACCCTCGATGGCCCAGTTGCGGTGGTGGTGCCCACCGGTGAAGCCGGCTCCCCGGCCTCCGTCCTTGCGGACGACCCCCCAAAGTAAGGATTGTGTTTTGCCCTTCGCTAGAAAGCCCTTTTGCGTCCAAAGGTTATTGATGTGGTGAAGGTTCTTCTCTGTCGGAGTCGCAGTCCCAAGAGGCAGGGCATCGGGGTGGTATTCGATGTTGAAGTAAAATTCGTCGACCGCATCAATCGGACCCACTCCGTGGGCCGTTTCATGTCCTTTCATAGGTTTGATCTTGGCCCTCCAAAATGGGTTGACCGAAGCCCCGTTCTTGAAGAATCCACCGATCCACGGTAGGTAATATTTTTCCCCCATATCAACGCTCGGGTGTACGGCGTAGTGCATGAATACAACTCCAACCTTCTTTTGCTTCACAAGTTGGTCCATCTTCTCCCAGCCTTTTCCTATTACGCTGGTTCCGTCTGCATAGATAACGATGGCATCGGCATCATCGAGGATTGATTCGTCGGCCGGCCAACCTGCATGAATCGATGCCTCGATTGCAACTTTCTTTTGAGCGTTGAAATGCTTGGCCAGTAAATGAGACCCTGCCTTGAACTCGTGGTCTCCCGATGCATGACTGCGTCCCCCGTGCAAGAAAACGACCTTGGCCGCATGAGCAGGAAGCAACGATGAAACCCAGGAAAGGGCAACGAACAAGAATGGTTTGACAAGAGATTTCATGGTAGTGAAGAGCGGGGGGCTAGAGGACATTATGAAACATCCAACCTAGTGGTAAAATTCCCGTGGTAAAGTTCTTTCCTGTTGTTCTTTTTGATTTCTTGATCAATTGATTCTTTCATGAAAATCCTTTTGCCTCTCCTTCTAAGCTTTTTTGTTTGGGTCGTACCATCCTTGGCTCGCAAACCAAACGTCATTCTTATTATGGCCGACGATCTTGGTTATCATGAGTTAGGCAGCTACGGACAAAAAAAGATCAAGACGCCTCGCCTCGATCAATTGGCAATCGAGGGGATGCGGTTTACCCGCAACTACTCGGGTAATGCGGTATGCGCTCCCTC